>ERZ827520.1282-NODE-1282-length-30512-cov-3.623732_pt1 | contig 30512 bp, 26 predicted proteins | sample MGYA00519581_ERZ827520 | MGnify/ENA primary metagenome ERZ827520 (study PRJEB31778, sample SAMEA3449339) | human gut metagenome | biome: human gut; feature: human-associated habitat; material: faeces | place: United Kingdom | collected 2010/2012 ...
CCCGCCACTCGAGCGGCCCGGCCGCGAGGGTTTCCATCGGACGGAGGGGAAAATACAGCACCACGGCTTTTTTTACCCAGGTGTGGATTTCCCAGTCGCCTTCGGGGTTGGGGGAGGCTACGCGCAAGCGCCCCTGGTCCAACAGATCGATCGTTTGGAGGATCGCTTGTTGTACTTCCGGGTTTTCCAGCAGGGAGCGGTCGTCCCAGGCGCGTTCTATCCATTGTCGGATTTCGTCGTACTCCATGGTATGCAAAGTATGTTTCTTGGTTGGTTCGGGGCAAAGATACGAGGAGAACCCCGGTGTTTTTTTACCCCGGGCAGGGAGTTTTGTGAGAAAAAACAACTTCAGGAGAAACTCTCTGCTTAGTGATTTTTTCCGGAATCCGCATCGGACGTCGCGGGAGAAGGCGGCGTATCCTGCGAGGGGGCTGCTTCGGAGCTCCAGGAGCCGTTGTCTTCCTCGTCGCCTGTGGCGACTCCCGCCGTGGCTGCGGTAACAGGGGGTGCCGCAAATCCCAAGTCGATCTCTACCGGTCCTTCCCAGATATTTTCAGGACTCAAGGGGCGTTCGTCGCTGCGGACGACAAAACCGGGAAGTCGTTGGGCTTCCTCCGGAGAATCCTTTCCGGCAGCCAACATCACCCCTTTGGGTTGCTTGTTAAAGCGTACTTTCTGCACCCGGGAGTCTTTCAGGATCACCCGCATTGTCGAGGCGGTACTGCTGTTGAGTCCGATGCTCTTTCCGCTGTTGTCGTAGGAGTAATATAGCGTTTGAGCGTTGCCCACGATATTGACGATGCGCAGGTCGTTGTCGATGAGCTTTCCCCGCATTGTCTTGCCCCGGATCTGGTTGTAGAGCCCAGGATCCCGGCTATCCTGCGAGAGGATGAAGGCTTCGCTCACCAGAATGATCGAATCGAGGACGTTTTTCTCCAGATCACGCGTGACGTAAATAGAATCGGCCGTGATCTGACTTTCCTGCGCAAAGATGGCCGGCGAACCGTACAGGCTCATCACGCCTGTTTTCTGGTCGTAAAACACCGAATCGGCCACCCCCGAAAGGTCTTTCTTGTAAAAGCGCACGTGGTGGAACGAGCGCATCACCCGCAGGCTGTCGTCCGACTCCCGGTTCCAAGCGAGGGTATCGGGCGGTGGGGGCAGAAGCGAATCCTCTACGGACGGAGCAAGCGTACCCCAATTCGAGGGAGAAGGAATGATCCCGAGCGTGTCGATCGCAGGAGCGGCAGCCACACTGTCCGCCTCGGGAGCCATCTGCTCCGGAGAAAGAACTTCTACGGCGAGCGTGTCGGTTACCAGAGCAGCAGCGGTGTTTCCCTTTCCTTTCTCTTTTTGTCTCTGTTCCCAGGCGGCTGCCTTGGCAGCGCGTTTTTCTTCGCGAAGGCGTTTCTTTTCCGCTCTGCGGCGTTGTTTTTCACTCATCCCGGCCAGGGTGTCGACGGCCGGGGCATCGAGAGTCTCTTCCGCCGAAAGACTGTCCGGGGAAGGGGACATCGCCGTACTGTCCGGTGCTTCGATAGGGCGGTCCGGGAGTTTCACCCCGGAAAAATTGCCGAAGATCTCCGAGATCTTTTCCGCATTCACCCCGTGTTCTCCGGCAAGGGATTCGCTTTGGGCAGCGGTGGAATCGGCCGTAGCGTTACGCGCCTTCAGATAGGCCATCAGCGAACTGCGGCGGGTTACCATCATCGTATCGGCTCGCGAGTACAGAGTGTCGCGATCCAACACCTGAACCGCTTTGGGACGACGGGGGAAGATGATCGAATCCTGCGCCTCGAAATATTCGGCAAAATCCCCGTACACGGCTGCGCGCTGGGTGGTATCCTGGATTTCTACCCGGGATACGGCCCGGGCGTACCCTTCCTGACGGTCGTAGTGCAGGGTGTCCGAGCGGAGCATGCGCCGTCCGTACGAAACCCGGTTGTTGCGGTAGCCGTCCGTTACTCTGCTTTGGGTGTCGTAGGAGCCCAGTTCGGTATAGATGCGGTTTTTGTCGCTGTAAATGTTGGTCGGCCCTTCGACGGTGATGATTTTGGTCTCGGTGTGGTAGTGCAGGGTGTCGGAATACATGTTGTACTCCGGATCCCAAGCGTGTACGTCGAGGTAAAAATCGACCATATCGTCCGGTACCCGGTAAACACCGATCTGGCTCTCCAGCGTGTTTTTGTCGTCGGTGATGGTTCCCGAGCAGAAGTAGTAGGCCTGTTCGCGCATTCGGTCGTAGTCCAGCGTATCGGTGCGCAGGGTGGTGGTCTTGTGGGTGAGCACGACATGCCCGAAAGCCTTGATGAGCTGGTCGTCGCCCGTGTAGAGCATCTGGTCGCTGCGAAGGGTCAGGGTGTCGCCTTCGTTGACAAATACATTCCCGGTGGCAAAGAACGTGTTCTGCGAGCGGTTGTATTCGGCCTTGTCGCAGGTCATCAGCGTGTTTCCATGGCGAAAACGCACATTGCCGATGAGTTTCTGTACCCCCGGAGCGAGGTCCTCGTTGTTGCTGATCAGGTCGGCATTGTCGATGCGGATGCGGGTCGTGCGGGTGTTCCCCGAGGATGGGGCGGCAGGAGCTTGCGGGGAAGCCGCTGCGGTGGCCGAGGTATCCCGGTCGGAGGCCGCCGGAGTCGCCTTTTTCACCGGGTGGACGGGCTGGGGAAGGTCCTTCGAAGGGATGCGCTCGGGCATTTGTTTCGGAGCCGACAGCGGACGTGCCGGAGCCCCCCATGAACCGTCATCCACCGGCACACCGTCCGTATATCCCTCCGAAGTGGGGACGTTGTTTTGTTCCGGCGGAGGGGACTGCCGGGCCGGGCCAGCCCCCAGGAGCGAAAAGGTTGCCACCGTAAAGGCGAGCAGGGCGAGGAGTCCGTATTTTCTAAAGTCTTTCACGTGAAAGGTTCGTTCCGTTTTTTGTTTGAAAAAGAGCTCGTTTGCGCCAGTGCAGGCGGCCTCCGAAAGGGACGGGTTATTATTTCTTGCGGAAATAGATGTCCAGCGGCACGCCGGTAAAGTCGAAATTTTCCCGCAGCTTGTTCTCGACAAAGCGTTTGTACGGCTCTTTGATGTACTGCGGCAGGTTGGCAAAGAACGCGAACTTGGGCGAGGCGGTAGGCAGCTGGGTGCAGAACTTGATCCGGATGTACTTGCCTTTGGTGGCCGGCGGAGGAGTCGACTCCACGATAGGGATCATCACCTCGTTCAGCTCGCTGGTCTTGATGCGCCGGGCGCGGTTTTCATACACGCGGACGGCCGTTTCGACCGCTTTGAAGATGCGCTGTTTCTCCAAAGCGGAGATGAACAGGATGGGCACGTCGGTAAAGGGGCTTATCTTTTCGCGAATCGCCTTTTCGAAATCCCGTGCCGTATTGTGGCTCTTGTCCACCAGGTCCCATTTGTTTACCAGGATGACGATGCCCTTGCGGTTGGAGTCGGCCAAGTGGAAGATGTTCATGTCCTGGGCTTCGAAGCCTTGCGTGGCGTCGATCACCAGCAGGCATACGTCGGCGTTTTCAATGGCCCGTACCGAGCGCATCACCGAGTAGAACTCCAGGTCTTCCTCCACCTTGCTCTTTTTGCGCAGCCCGGCCGTATCCACCAGGTAAAAACGGTGTCCGAAGCGGTTGTAGAGCGAATCGACTGCGTCGCGGGTCGTCCCGGCGATGTTGGTGACGATGTGGCGGTCTTCCCCCAGCAGGGCGTTGGTGAGCGAGGACTTGCCCACGTTCGGTCTTCCGACGATGGCAAAGCGGGGCAGGGCTTTTTCCGAAGGGTCGGCCTGCTCGGAAGGCTGTTCGGCCTCGTCGCGGCGGAAGAATTCCACCACCGCATCGAGGATCTCGCCCGTACCGCTGCCGTTGATGGCCGAAACGGAGTAGGGGTCGCCCAGTCCGAGCGAATAGAAATCGGCCGTAAAAGGCTCGTGAATGGAGCTATCGACCTTGTTTACAGCCAGCAGAACGTGCTTTTTGCTGCGGCGCAGGATCTGTGCCACTTCCTGGTCCATGGCCGTTACCCCGGACTGGGCATCGGTCATCAGCAGGATCACCGACGCTTCGTCGATGGCCAGGTGCACTTGTTTGGCGATCTCGTCCTCGAAGATATCGTCCGACCCGCGGACATACCCGCCGGTGTCGATCACCGAAAATTCCAAACCGTTCCAGTCGCATTTTCCATAGTGGCGGTCGCGGGTTACACCCGAAACGGAGTCCACGATGGCCTGCCGCGTCTGGGTCAGGCGGTTGAAAAGCGTCGATTTGCCCACGTTCGGCCTTCCGACGATAGCCAGGATGTTTGCCATATTCTTTTTTGTTCTTTTTTCGTGTTTTGAAAAAACCTCATGCCGTAGGAAAAAGTTTTTTTTCCCTTTTTCTCCTTTGCTCTTGTCCAAGAGCGCAAGGGTTTATTATTTGCAAAGATAGTGAAAGCCGAGCGCAAAGCCGAGGGAGAAAACGAAGTTTTCGGACTTGGCTTTGCCGAGGCGCATCCTATCTTGGGCGAAGCCAAAGATAATCAAAGCCGAGCGCAAAGCCGAGGGAGAAAACGAAGTTTTCGGACTTGGCTTTGCCGAGGCGCATCCTGTCTTATCAAAAGATAAGCAAAGCCAAACAAACTCGGGACAGGAGGAAATTGTAAAAAACTGTTCTTGCGAAAAAATCCCCGGGAAAACGATGATAACCAGGTTTAGCGAAGAGCCCGGGCCTTTTCTACGGTAAGGGAACGGTCCCAGATAAGTTCCATGCCAGCTTCTTGAAATACGGCGAAGTATTCCTCTATCGGAGGAAGACCGACCTTGGCTCTTCGGATGTCCAAACTGTCGGGCGAGGATACGGGCCAAAGGTATATGGCACTCCCTTCGGCATCCGAAGAGGCGTTTCCATTTCGGTCCAGGAGAATTTTTTGCGAGGTAAACGTCTGGGTGCCGTATATCTGAAGCCGTCCTTCCCGCATCAGGATACGGTCCTGCATGGTGGCGACATCGGATGGGGACACGAGACCTTTTTCAGCAGCAGAGCGAAAGAGGGGAAAATATTTATGTTGGGCTTCCGCATCGGCATGCTGTACCACCAGGAAGAGAGCGTCGTAAGAACGTTCGGAAAGTCCGTCGGGAATTCCGAGAGTATCCAAAATAGGGAAAACGATCTCCTGACAATAGCGATCGACCTCTTCCATGCGCATAGAGAACGCAAGGATGCTGTCGGCATGGTTGCTTCCGATGACTCTTTCGAAGCCGATGCGTACATTCTGGTCTTCAGAGTAAACTGCACGCAACAACGAATCAAGAAAGACGGTTTTCCCGTCTCGGATCGTATCGGCATGCTCCGGAAGTAACGACCCCTTTGCCGAACAAGTACAGAAGAAGAGGCAAATAGCGAACGAGATAGCCTTTGCCAACCGATGTACGATGCGTAAAAACAGAGCCGAATTCATGGGGTTAAATGTAGTTTTCGACAAGGATTGTGCCAGATTATTGAACATCGAACTATATGACGAAAAACAGGTTGGAGAGCACATGCAGGACAACGGCCGCCCCGAATCCGTGCCGCATCCGTGCATATCCGAACACCAGTCCCGAAGCAAATTTGTCCAGCGTGTAAACCAACAAGTACGGCAAGTAAATCCACTGAAAGTCCTCCCCATGCAGGTTGGACAAGTGCAGCAGGGCAAATACCGCCGCTGAGAAGTAAAACATCCCCCCGAAGTTTATCTTCAGCGCGTACCGCCAGCCGCCCAGCCCCACAGCCAAACCGACGGCACCCCCCAAGGCCAAACGCCAGAGGAGGCCTTGGGGTTCGAGCCCCCGTACGCCCGCCAGGGCCGAAACCAACAGATAAGCCGCCACCGCGCTCCAGAGGGTCAGTACCCAGCGCGTACGGCGAAGCGGATAGCGAAACAGGAACTCCTCCAACACCGGGGGAAGAAAGATGAGCAGCCAAAGGAAAGCCTTGGCGGAAACGCCTTCCGGAGGCATCGACGCCCGGGTGGTATTCTCCGCACCTCCTTGGCCCAGGTCGAAGGTGATCAGCAGCGCCATGGCTATTGCGAAGAAAACCTGAACACCCGCCCACCAGCAGACCGTTCGCAGCAGTCCCCCGGGACGATAGTCCGCCTTGAGGTTTTCATTCGGATGGCGGAGAAAACCGACAAGGCCCACGGGAACCTTCCCGGGAGTCATCGATTGGATTTTTTCTTTTTCGTGCGGAGGATTCATGCGATCGGATATTTTCCCGAATTTCCCGACCGGAGACGTTCCCGGTCGGAATCCCGCCCTGCTGTCTTCAGTCAAGGGGAGGGCAGTTTAAAGATCGGAAGCGCCTTCCGCCGCCTCGGCTGTTTGTGTGGGGAAAGCCACGGCCAGGACATAGCCTTCCAATACGCGGTAGTGTACCTGGAACGTTTCCGTCCCCGTCCCGGTGTCCAAATATCCGGGGAAACATCCTTGGGTGCCTATTTCTCCTTCCGGCAGGCGGGTATGAAAACTGCGCATCGAGACTCCCTCCCGACCGGCGAGTTTGAACATCGCTTCGCGGGCTGTCCACAAAAGCCCCGAACGGATCAGGCTTACGTTGCGGCCTGCTGCATCCGGAGCCGACTTGGTGAGCCAGCGCACCACGATGGACAGGCGAGGTTTGATCTCCTGAATATCGACCCCCACCGGTCCTTCGGCCGAGAGGGCGATACAGGCCATCGTTCCCGAATGGGAAATGCTGATGAAACGCCCGCTGCGCAACATCGGTTTTTCGTCCTGGTAGTACAGGTCGTTGTCGGAAATACCCATCCGGTGCATCAGGGAGCGTACCGCCAGCAGTTCCCGGCGACGCTTGGCGCTGCCCGAAGCATTGATCAGCGACATCGAAGCCGGGGAAAGCGTGATGCCGGTGCGCAGCGCCGCTTCGCTTTCGGTGATGTTCCACAGCCCGATGCGGGCGCCTGCTTCGTAGAGTTCTGCAGCGAACGGCATGGTTTTCTAGGGTAAAAACGAAGGGGGTTAGACCAGGTCGGCGTTTTCGAGTTCGCGTTGCATCGAGGCTTGCAGTTTCGCCGCCTCGCGGGCGGCCGCCTGTGCAAAATCACTTTCGGAAGAAGCGTAGATGATACCGCGTGAAGAGTTGACGATCAATCCGCAATGACTGTTCATCCCGTGTCGGCATACCTCTTCCAGACTGCCTCCCTGCGCTCCGACGCCGGGCACCAGCAGGAAATGATCCGGAACGACTTCCCGCACCTGGGAAAGGTATTCGGCTTTCGTGGCACCTACTACGTACATCATCCGCTCGGCCGAGGCCCATTGCCGGGACGTTTCGAGCACTTTCCGATACAAGGGCTCTCCGCTGGCCAGGGTAGTGAGCTGGAAATCGCCTCCGCCGGCGTTGGAGGTCAGGGCGAGCAGCACGACCCACTTGCCCTCGAACTCCAGGAACGGTCCCACCGAGTCGCTCCCCATGTACGGAGCTACGGTTACCGCATCGAAATCCATCGTCTCGAAAAATGTCCGGGCGTACAGGGCGGAAGTATTGCCGATGTCGGCGCGCTTGGCGTCGGCGATGGTCAACACGTCCGGGTAGTGGGTACGGAGATAGGCGACGGTCTTTTCCAAAGCCTGCCATCCGGCCGCTCCGCACGATTCGAAGAAGGCGGTATTGGGCTTGTAGGCCACGCAGTAGGGGGCAGTAGCGTCGATGATGGCACGGCAGAAGTCGAACAAGGGCTCCTGCGCCTCCTTCAGACAAGCGGGGAGTTTGCGCACGTCCGGGTCCAGTCCTACGCACAGGAAACTCTTTTTCTGGCGGATCTGTGCAAAAAGTTCGTCGTATGTCATGTTTTTCGTTTTTTATCGGATTTTGTTATGTTCATCCCGCCCCGGAGATAAACGGCCGAGGCGGCAAATAGACCGGTATCTGTCGGAATCCTCTCGGTGCCATCCGAGACTTGCTTTGCCCGTCGGCAAGGAAAAAGGTCCGGAAAGGCTTCTTAAAACGGGCTTTCGTCCGCTTTTTCGGCGTCTTTCTGGCCCATCATCATCAGGTAGGACTTGAGCATATCGTCGATCCTGCCCGAGAGGATGGCATCGGTGTCCGAGGTTTCGTACCCGGTGCGCAGGTCCTTGACCAGTTTGTAGGGCTGCAGGACGTAGTTGCGTATCTGCGAACCCCATTCGATCTTCATCTTTCCGGCTTCGATCTCCGCGCGTTTGGCCTGGCGTTTTTCCAGTTCGATGCGGTAGAGTTGCGAGCGGAGCAACTGCATCGCTTTTTCTTTGTTCTCCAACTGGGAACGTGTCTCGGTGTTTTCGATCACGATGCCCGAGGGAGCGTGGTGCAGGCGTACGCCGGTTTCTACCTTGTTGACGTTCTGGCCGCCGGCTCCCGAGGAGCGGAACGTATCCCACGTGATGTCCGCCGGGTTGATGTGGATCTCGATGGTGTCGTCCACCAAGGGGTACACGTACACCGAGGCAAACGAGGTGTGCCGCCGTGCCGCAGCATCGAAAGGCGAGATGCGCACCAGGCGGTGTACGCCGTTTTCGCCCTTGAGGTAACCAAAGGCGTACTCGGCGTCAAATTCCAGAGTAACGGTCTTGATCCCGGCCACGTCGCCTTCCTGATAGTTGAGCTCGCGGATCTTGGCACCGAAGTTTTCGCCCCACATCAGGTACATGCGCATGAGCATCGATGCCCAGTCGTTGCTCTCGGTGCCGCCCGCTCCGGCCGTGATCTGCAATACGGCGCTCATGGCATCCTCTTCGCCGGAGAGCATGTTGCGAAATTCGAGGTCTTCCAGTTTTTTCCGCGCGGTGGAGTAGTGCTCCTCCACTTCCTCTTCGGTGGCGCCTTCCTGTTTGTAAAAATCGTAGATCACTTCCAGGTCGTCCGCCGCCGTTTTGACCTCGTGGAAGTCGTCCACCCAGCGTTTTTCGCTGCGCAGGTGCTTCATCAGCCGTTCGGCTTCCTTGGCGTCGTTCCAAAACGCGGGATCCTGGGTTTTTTCTTCGTCGGCCTCGATGCGGGCCAGTTTTTTGTCGATGTCCAAATACCGGCCCAGTGCGGCGGTACGGGTTATGATGTCTTTTACCTGTTCGGCAGTTACCATATATAAAACGTCAGTTCTTCTTCTTTTGCAACATTCTCCCGACGGTCTGTACCGTCCAGACCTTTCCCCGGGGAGTTTTTACTTCCATTTGGTTGAGTTTTTCGGCGATCACCGCCAAACGGTCGCCGTTGGCGCGAAGTTCCTCGGCGATCTCGAAGGCCTTTTGCCATTTTTTTCCCAGCGGTTTTTTCGAAGCGGCCTCGTCGCCCAAAAAGCTCTCGATGGCCAGGTCGTAGCCTTTCAACCCGAATCCGCAGATGCATCCCCGGCAGGCCGGGGCGATCATCGAACGGTGGCGGTATTCTTCGCGGGCGTACACGTTGGAGATATGCAGTTCGACCACCGGAGTGTGGACCGCCCGGATGGCGTCCGCAATGGCGATCGAGGTGTGGGTGTAGGCACCGGCGTTGAGCACGATGCCGTCGTAGTCGAAGCCCACCTGATGGATCTTTGAGATGATCTCGCCTTCCGAATTGCTCTGGAAATACTCCAGATCGTGTTTCGCGTAGCGTTTTTGCAATACTTGGAAATACTCGTCGAAGGATCGGTTGCCGTACACCGAGGGTTCGCGCCGCCCCAGCAAGTTGAGATTCGGCCCGTTGAGGATCAGTATTTTCATGATAAAATGCGATTATACATGTGCAAAGATAGCGATCTATTTGCTAATTTTAGCCATTTCAAAGACGATTTGTACCGTGAACCACTGGCAAGAGAGTATCCGGGATTTCTCGCATTACCTGCGCATCGAGCGCGGGTTGAGCCCCCGTACGGCCCAGTCGTATGCCCTCGATTTGGAAAAACTCCGGCTTTACGTCCAGCAGCATTGCCCGCAGAACGCTCCCTGGGAACTCACCTTCGAACTCTTGGAGGGTTTCGTGCGGGAGTGTGCCCGACAGGGGCTTTCTCCCCGTTCCCTTTCGCGTCTGGTATCGGCCGTGCGGGGCTTTTACCGTTTTCTGAACGTGGAGAACTACACGGAGGAAAATCCTGCGCTGCTGCTCGAAACGCCCCGAACGGGGCGCCGTCTGCCTGACGTACTCACGGTAGAGGAAGTGGATCGGCTCATCGCGGCGATCCGGCTGGACGAGCCTCAGAGCGAACGCAACCGTACGATGCTCGAACTGATGTACGCCTGCGGATTGCGGGTGTCGGAACTCACCGAGCTGCACCTCTCCGACCTGTTCTTTGCCGAAGGTTTTATCCGCGTGCGGGGAAAGGGCTCGAAGGAGCGTTTTGTCCCGATAAATGCCCGGGCCATCCGTTTGGTACAAAGCTATATCGACACCGTCCGCTCGCATCAGGAAGTCTCCTCGCGCTGGGCCGACACCGTATTTATTTCCCGCCGGGGAACGGGGCTCACCCGGGCGATGGTCTTTACCATCATCCGCCGCGCGGCTGCCGATGCCGGGATCGAGAAAAAAGTCAGCCCCCACACCTTGCGCCACAGTTTTGCCACGCATTTGCTGGAGGGAGGGGCGGACTTGGCCGACATTCAGGCCATGCTGGGACATGCCTCTATCACCACCACCGAGATATACACCCACATCGATCTCTCCCGTTTGTCGGAGGTCGTGCAACGGTATCATCCCCGGGCGAAGAATGTTAAAAAATAGTTCCCACGAATTCTTTTGACAAGAAACGCTCGGTGTTCTCTGGCAAACCACCACATACCGATGCTCCGCGTCGGGATAAAGCGGACGGGGTTTTTTCGTCAGAAAATCCGGGAAAAAGAATGCTCCCCCGATCGATCAGAGACTTTTCAAGTATTCGATAGCCGCCAAGGCGCAGTTTTGCCCATCGACCGCCGCCGAGACGATGCCTCCGGCGTAGCCCGCCCCTTCGCCCGAAGGGAACAGACCGGATACCTGCGGGTGCGCGAGGGTTGCCGGGTCGCGAGGGATGCGCAGGGGAGAGGAAGTGCGCGTTTCCACCCCGATCAGGGTTGCCTCTTCGGTATAGAACCCCCGCATCTTCCGCCCGAATGCCTGCAATCCTTCCCGCAGACGGGGAGCGATGAACGGGCCCAACACCTGGTCCAGATCGGCCGGGACGATCCCCGGAAGGTAAGTCGTATCGGGAAGGGAAGACGAGATGCGCTTCTGGCAGAAGTCCGTCATCCGGGCAGCGGGCGCTGTCTGGGTTTCCCCTCCGGCCTCCCAAGCGCGGCATTCGATGTCCCGGATGAACTGCAGCAGCCCCATCACTCCGTAGCGTTCGTACTGGGGAGGGAGGTCCTGCGGTTCGAGCGAAACGACAATGCCCGAGTTGGCTTTGCGGCCGTTGCGCATGGACGGTGACATGCCGTTTACCACCACCTGCCGGGCATCGGTCGCACTGGGCACGATGTAGCCTCCCGGACACATGCAAAAGCTGTAAACGCCCCGCCCGCCGCTTTGCGCCACCACGCGGTAGGCCGCCGCCGGAAGGTACTGCCCACGACCTTTCGGACCGTACTGGATGCGGTCGATAAGGTCCTGGGGATGTTCCAAACGCACGCCTACGGCCGTTCCTTTGGCTTGGAGGGCGATCCCCTTGCGGTGCAGCAGTTCATAGATGTCCCGCGCCGAGTGTCCCGTAGCCAGGATTACGGCTCGCGCTTCGAAGCGTTCCCCGCCGAGGGTCTCCACTCCGCAGACCCGTCCATCACGGATCTGTAGGTCGCTCACCCGGCGGCCGAACAGGTAATCGCCGCCGCATTGGACGATCTGCCGGCGGATGTTTTCCACCACGGCAGGCAGCTTGTCGGTGCCGATGTGCGGGCGGGCATCGGTGATGATCTCGGGAGACGCTCCGTGTTGTACCAGACGGGCGAGGATGCCCGAGGTGTCGCCCCGTTTTTTGGAGCGGGTGTACAGTTTCCCGTCCGAGTAGGTTCCGGCACCCCCTTCGCCGAAGCAGTAATTGGAATCGGGATCGACGATGTATTGGGTGCAAAGTGCCTTGATGTCCCGGCGGCGCGCATGCACGTCCTTGCCCCGTTCCAGAACGATGGGCCGGTAACCGCATTCGATGGCCTTCAACGCTGCGAACATCCCGGCCGGACCGGAACCCACGATGACGATTTCCTCCGCCTCGCGCACATCGGGATATTCTACCGGTGGGGTGTCCTGCGGAAAATCGTTCCCCGAGTACACCGCTACGGCAATTTCGACCATCGGTTCACGGGCACGGGCGTCGATCGAGCGGCGAAGTACCCGCAGGGCATTGAGCGTACGGGACGCGATCCGGGCCTTGCGGCAGGCAGCTTCCCGCACCAGGTCGGCATTTGCCGCTTGGGAGGGGGTAAGGCGCAGTTGTACTTCGAGGGTCATCGCAGTTCCTGACGGGGTTTGAGGGCCGAATAGATGGTGGCGATCCCGCCGGTGAGCGGGAGAAAGCGCGTGGCCAGAAATCCGTCCGCACGCAGGAGGTTGGTGAAACTGCGTCCGGCCGGGAAAGCGCGGATGGACTCCGGCAGGTAGGTGTACGCCCGGGCGTCGCGGGAGACGATCCGTCCGACGGCCGGCAGGATGTAACGGGTGTAAAAGGTGTAAAGTTGTCGGATCGGGAAGCGGGTGGGGTAGGAAAACTCGAGGATCAGCAGCATGCCGCCCGGTTTGAGCACCCGATGGATTTCGGAGAGGCTTTGGGCCAGATTTTCAAAATTGCGCACCCCGAAGGAAACGGTAGCCAGATCGAACGTGTTGTGTCCGAACGGCAGACTCTGGCAGTCGGCCCGCTGGAAAAATATCTTCTCTTCGAGGCCTTTTTTCCGGACCTTTTCCCGGCCGAAGTCCATCATCTTTTCCGAAAGATCCACGGCATCGATGCGCTGGGGAGCGAGTTTTTCGGCCAGCATGATCGCTTGGTCGCCTGTTCCGGTGGCGATGTCCAGGATCCTGCCTCCGCGCGCCGGCTGGGCGATTTTTACCAGTTTTTTCCGCCACAGTACGTCGATGCCCCAGGAGAGGAAGTGGTTCAGGAAATCGTAGTGCCCGGAGATATGATCGAACATCTCGCGCACCTGCTGGGTCTTGCTGCGGGACGAGCCCGGATCGGGGGTGATGGTGGGCATGGGAAAATGCGTTTTTCGGGTTTCGTACCTGCAAAGGTACGCATTCCCGGTGTACTTGCAGCGATGCAGGGAGTTGGGAACGTATTTTTTCTTGCCTTGGATGTGTTCCTGAGAAATATTCCGGTATTTTTTGATCGGAGGAACGCAAAAATTTCGACAAGGAGCGATGAAGATCCTTGTAAAATGACTACCTTGGTCTGGCGTAAAAGCGCAGAAAACAAGAGGCGACGAGTCTCCTCTTCGCAGCCGGTAAATCCGTATTTCGCATCATACAATCCTAACATTTAACACGTATTACCCATGGAAGAAATGTACCAAAATCCTGCCGGGCCGGTGTTCGACCCCCGGGAAAAAGACCGTCAGGTGATGTCCGTATCCGATTGGTTCGTCACACAACTGTTGATGATCATTCCGCTTGTCAATCTGATCCTGCTGATCGTATGGGCGGTGAGCAGTACCGGCAACCGCAATCGTGCCAACTGGGCAAAGGCATCCTTGATCTGGGTGGCGATCGTTTTCGGACTGTACTTCTTGGTTTTCATAATAGCAGTAATCGTCGGCATGAACGCTTCTACGCTTTCCGAGTGGTGAGGCTTTCGGGGAAGGTAGCCGGGCAAGCGGAGCGGCCCCGCCGGGGCCGCTCCGCTTGCCCGGCCGAACCTCAGAAAAACTGCTTTTTCCGCCGGAATGTTCACATCCGGCGGTTTTTTTGTGTGTTTTCCCCACAAGGCCGTCGGCGGGGGGGGAAAAATCACTACCTTTGAAAGTCGAAACGAAACATCGGACATCGATAAGCCTATGGATACATTTCCGACAGAGCAAAGCAACACATCGAAGCAATTCGACGCCGTGCTCCAGCGGTGCCATGCTCTTTTTTCCAAAAAACTGGCCGATTACGGCCCGGCATGGCGTATCTTGCGGCTTCCTTCGCTCACCGATCAGATCTTCATCAAGGCGCAGCGCATCCGCTCCCTCCAGCAGTCCGGGCACCGCATGGTGGACGACGAAGGAGAGGCCGACGGATTTGTCGCCATTGTCAATTACTGCATCATCGCCCTGATCCAGGCGGAAAAAGGGGTAGCCGACCGCCCCGACCTCTCGTGCGAGGAAGTGGAGGCGCTCTACGACAAATACGCCGGCGAAGCCAAAAGCCTGATGGAGCGAAAGAATCACGACTACGGCGAAGCCTGGCGCTCGATGCGTATCTCCTCGCTGTGCGACATGGTCCTGCAAAAGATCCTGCGGGTCAAACAGATCGAGGACAACGGCGGACGCACCTGCGTGTCGGAAGGCGTGGAGGCCAATTACTACGACATGCTCAACTATTCGGTATTTGCTCTGATAAAACTCGCGGAAAACCATGCGTGGTAAACCTCAAGCGGAAGAAGACGAACGGCTGCTCCGGGTGCGCAAGAAGACGGCAACGACCGTCATCCGCGTCGTGCTGGGGGTTGTGTTCGTGTTTTCGGCCTTGGTCAAACTCAACGACCCGCTCGGCCTGACTTTCAAGATCGAAGAATACCTCTCCGCTTTCGGACTCGGCATCGAACTTCCGCATTTTCTGGTGGTGGATGCCGCCGGGACGCTCATTACCCTCGAACTGATCCTGGGAGCCGTGTTGCTGATGGGACGCTTCAAGGTATTCGCCCTGTGGACACTCCTGGCACTCAACGGAGTGTTTACCGCCGTAACTTTTTTCTCGGCCGTTACGGGTGCGGTGCCGGATTGCGGCTGCTTCGGCGATGCGATCCATCTGTCGCCCTGGGCGTCTTTTGCCAAGAACATCGTTATCCTGGCACTGGTGGTGCAACTGATCGTATGGCAGCGCTTTATCAAGCCGGCTTTGGGCTTCCGCACCTCGATGAGCATCGTTACCTTGCTTTTCGCCTTTTCGATAGGGATCATCTACTACGTGCTGCGGTACGAACCGCTGGTGGACCTGCGTCCCTATGCCGTGGGAACGGACATTCCCTGGGCGATGGAACTCCCGCAGGGGGAGGACGCGCCGATATTCGAAAACGTATGGACCTACCGGGTGGACGGACGTGAAAAGCGTTTTTCCGACCAGCAGGAGCCGTGGAATATACCCGGAGCGGAATTCGTCTCGCGCGATACGCGCCTGGTGAGCGGAAAACTGCCTTCCATCACCGGTTTTTCGGCAACGGATCGCGACGGGATCGACCGGACGGACAGTCTGCTGGCCTTGGAACACGTGTATCTGGTTACCTGCTTCGACATGGAGGCCTCCCATCCGGAAGGTTGGGAAGCGGTGCTGCGTTACCTGGCCCATCAAGATACGCCTGTCGTCGTGCTGGCCAATACCGACCAAGGCGAAGCGGTTGAACGGCTCGCCATCCCTTTCCCCATCTATTTCACCGATCCGGTAACCTTGAAAACCATCCTGCGGTCCAATCCGGGCGTGGTGGAACTCAAGCGGGGAGTGGTGGTGTCCAAACGGAGTTGTTTTGAATTGAAAAATGAAGATTGAGTTGGAAAATACGCGGAAGGAAGCATGTTCAAACTTGTACTGAAGAAAATATTGCAGGCTTTGGTGACGCTGTGGGGATTGGCTACCATTGTCTTTATCCTGTTCCAGGCTATCCCATCCGATCCGGCCCGCATGATGCTGGACCAGCGCGAAGACGAAGAGCAGTTGAAGGCCATCCGCGCCCGCTACGGATTTGACAAGCCGCTGCCGGTGCAGTACCTCTACTACATCAACGACCTTTCGCCCCTGTCGATCAACAGCAACACCCCGGGCGACTATACTTACCCCGCAGACAAGTACTCCTACATCCGCCTGTTGCCGCTGGGCAAGTACAGCCTGATCCTCAAGTTCCCTTACCTGCGCCAGTCTTACCAGCGCGACGGCCTGAACGTGAGCAGCATCATCGGACAAACGCTCCCCAATACCGTAGTACTGGCCGTAGTGGCCATGACCTTGGCCATGATCATCGGCATTTTTATCGGCATCCTGGCCGCTTTGTGGCGCGATTCGGTGTTCGACCGGGCCGTCTCGGTACTGGGAAGCATCGGGATGAGTGTCCCCTCGTTCTTTGCCGCCATCATCGTGGCGTGGGTGTTCGGTTATCTGCTGCACGACTATACCGGGCTTTCGATGACCGGCAACCTGTACACGATCGACAACCTGGGCCGGGGGGAATACCTGACCATCGCTGCCATCATCCTGCCCGCCATCACGCTCGGTATGCGGCCTTTGGCGGTGGTCATCCAACTAATGCGCGGATCGCTGCTCGACGTGATGAGCCAGGACTACATCCGTACCGCCCGGGCCAAAGGCTTGAGCACGTATGCCGTCATCCTCAAGCACGCCCTGCGCAACGCCCTCAACCCGGTGATTACCGCTGCCTCGGGCTGGTTTGCCGGCATGTTGGCCGGAGCGGTGTTCATCGAGTACATCTTCGCCTGGAACGGATTGGGCAAGGCGATCGTCGATGCACTCAATTCCATGGACCTGCCGGTGGTGATGGGTTCGGTGCTGGTGATCGCCAGCATCTTTATCCTGATCAACATCTTCGTCGATGTGATCTACGCTTGGCTCGATCCCCGCATCCGTACCACCAAATAAAAGAGGCTGAAGACATCAAAAAGCCTTCGTGAGAGAAGGCGAGGGGCCCGAAAAGGAGAAAAGGACGAAAAAAGAAAGGAGGAGGGGGGGGGAGAGACGTAAAGAACGGTTGGAAAACAAGTCCTATAAGAAACAGAAAAACAAATAACTAAAAAATATAAACTTACTAAACAAAATCGAAAGATGAGAAGAAAAATCGTAGCTGGCAACTGGAAAATGAACAAAAACCTCCAGGAAAGCGTCGCTTTGGCCGGTGAAATCAAAGCCGCTTTGGCCGGATGCCCCCTGTGCGGAGTAGAAGTCGTCGTAGCTCCCGTGTTTACCAACCTGTACGCCGTAGCCCAAGAGCTGAAAGGCACCCCGGTAGCCGTAGCGGCCCAGAACATCTATCCCAAGCCCAGCGGAGCTTACACGGGTGAAGTATCGGCACCCATCGCCAAATCGGCCGGAGCGTCGAAAGTCATCCTCGGACACTCCGAACGCCGCCAATACTTCGGCGAAACGGACGAATTTCTCGCTGAGAAAGTGGACGCTGTACTGGCCGAAGGCATGGAGGTGATCTTCTGCATCGGCGAAGTACTCGCACAGCGCGAATCCGGCACCCATTTCCAAGTGGTAGAGCAGCAGATCAAAAACGCCTTGTTCCACCTTCCGGCCTCCGCATGGAGCCGCATCGTGCTGGCCTATGAACCCGTATGGGCCATCGGCACCGGGCTGACCGCTACGCCGGAGCAGGCCGAGGAAATGCACGCCCACATTCGCAAAGTGGTCGAGGACAAATACGGAAAACAAGTTGCCGAGGACCTCACAATCCTTTACGGAGGCTCGTGCAACGCCAAGAATGCCGCCTCGCTCTTTGCTCAACCCGACGTGGACGGCGGACTGATCGGCGGAGCCTCGCTTAAAGCGGAAGACTTCAAGACGATCATCGCAGCACGCGCTTGATTTTAGATAACAATAAACGGGAATTCCCGAAGACCTCCTGCGCAAGGAGGTCTTTTTTTGTGCGTATCCGCCAAAAAGCCGCATCCGGCAGGTTCATTCCCGCCGTTTCCAAGCACAGAACCGTCCGCCGGAAGGAATGAAAGTTTTGTCGTGCGGGAGTCTTTCCTATCTTTCAAAGGTTCCTGCTTGTGGTGCAAATAATAAAAGTCGTATAGCGGCGGTGTTCATTCTATGGAGGGTACGGGGGCAGTGTCGAAAAATTCTATTTTACATAATAGAAATTATATTCATTTTGGCGGCGTCTTTTGAAGGCATGAGTTGCAGCCTCATTTTGGATAGCAAATGGTAAAAATGTTTTTTAGCGGATGGCGGCGTGAATCTTAAAATTTTGGGCTGAAAACGAAATGTTCGTATATTTGCCCGAAATGCTGAAAAGAAAATGAGCAATAAGTCCCAGAAGAAAAATGCCGCAAGCCGGTATGGTTTTTTACCGGACGTGGAATATCTCGAAAATTACTTTGCCTTGTTCGACTCTTTCGACGCAGATGCCCAGAAAAGTATGCCGTACAGACTGGAAGGATTGATGTTTGTGGCAACTGTCTGTGGGACGTGTCATTTTACCGTCGATCTGAAGGAACATATCCTTCATCCCAACGAGCTGCTTTTGGTGCTTCCCGGGCAAATGGTTCAGCATGTGGACAAAAGTGCCGATTTTCAAGGGCGTTTCATGTTCATGTCCAGCGAGTTGTTGACCAACATATCGACACGGAAAAAAAATTTTTCGGCATTTTTCGCCCTTCGGGACAACCCGCAGATACGGCTCAAGCCCTCGGACATGGAGATGTTTCTCCAGTATCATGATTTTATCCGCAAAAGGATGCAGGATTCCTCTCCCATCATCCGTCTGGATGTGGTACAACATCTGCTTGGAGCCTTGTTTTTCGAATTTCTGGCCATGGAGGACTATTTCTCCCGCCAGCAGACCCGTTTGAGCCGCAAAGACGAAATCTGTCGCCAGTTTCTCGATCTGCTCATCCAGCATTACAAGGAAAGTCGATCCGTGTCCTTTTATGCCGACCGTCTGTTCATCACCCCAAAGTATCTTTCGGCCACTCTGCGCTCGGTTACCGGCAAACGTGCCGGGCAGCTGATCGACGACTATGTCCTGCTCCAGGCCAAAGTCATGCTCAAAACGACCAACATGACCGTGCAGCAGATCAGCGAAGAGTTGAATTTTGCCAACCAATCCTTCTTTGCACGCTATTTCAAACACCTCTCGGGGCTCTCTCCTACGCAGTATCGGGACAATTGAGGCTTTGCGGGCGCAAGCCGGAGCGGAAAAAATCACTGTTCTGTTCTGTGATTTTCCTTTTCCCGGAAATGTGGAACAGGATACAGGCCATTTTCCCCTTTTTCCCGGCCTTTGACCCCCTATTTTTGCGCGATAAAAACCGAAAAACACATGGCTTTTTCTCGCGTAAAAACCGTTGTTCATCCGGATTATGCTCGTTTCGAGGATTTCGTCCGGCGATTGCCTCAGGAGAATTTCCCAATCGATCGCGTATTCTGCGATCGACGCAATACGGTCGTGGCCACGCACGATCAGGGCATGGCAATGGTCGTCAAGAAGTATGCGCGTCCAACTCTGTTCAATTGCTTCGTTTATACGTTCTTTCGCCCGTCCAAAGCCGAAAGGGCTTACCGGTATGCGTTGCGTCTGGCTCGCTGCGGAGTTGAAACGGCTGCTCCCATCGGTTACGTGCATGTGACCGGGGAGGAATCTTCCACACCGGATATTTCCTTTGTCGTTTTCTCCCCTATCCTACCCTTTCCAGCATAAAAAAACTCGATGAAACCGAAAAGCGCCAACTCGGCGAAGATTTCGTGGCCTTTACCGTCTTTTTGCATCGACATGGGTTGGTGCCTGGCGATTACAATCCGGGGAACATTCTGTATCACAAAGACTCCGAGGGAAAATACCGCTTTGCCCTAGTAGACATCAACCGGTTTTATTTCGGGCATCCTACTATGGCTCGTTGCATGCGGTCGTTTACGCAACTCTCCGGAGCCCGTCTTTCACAGTTGGTCGTTCTTATCCGACGGTATTGCGACGTTCGGCATTGGGATCCGAAGCGCGCTTGGAAATATTTCCAGCTTTATCGCCGTTCGCTCTGCCGGAAGGAACGTATAAAATCCAAGTTCAAATCGCTTCTGGGTTTACTGCCTTGAAAAGAGGGCGGGTGTTGATCTCCGAAAAGACAAGGTGATTAAATAGAAAGGGGGGGCTGTTCTCCGTTGAAATACGGATCGGGTCCCCTACTCTTTTATGGATATGAAAGATAGACTACGCATTTTGAAAAACAAGTGTATTAAAAAAAAAACGCTTCCCTTGTCTGGGAAGCGTTTTTCCAAATCTAAAGAAGAATCCTTCTGTGGTCAGTTCTCAAACGACTGCATGTGGATCAACTTGGCGTACATTCCCCCCAAGGCCAGCAGTTGTTCGTGGGTGCCTTGTTCGATGATCCTCCCCTGGCTCATCACTACGATCAAGTCGGCGTTCTGAATGGTAGAAAGGCGGTGTGCCACCACAAAACTCGTATGTGCGCTCATGAGGTTTTCCAAGGCATTCTGTACCAGTTTTTCGCTTTCGGTGTCCAGAGCCGAGGTTGCCTCGTCCAAGAGCAGGATGGGCGCATTCTTGAGCACTGCCCGAGCTATGCACAGGCGTTGGCGCTGTCCGCCGGAGAGCCGCAGGCCGGCATCGCCGATGTTCGTGTCGAACCCTTCGGGAAGCCTTTCGATAAATTCCATGGCGTTGGCTACCTGCGCCGCCTGGAGGATCTCCTGGTCCGTCGCATCGGGTTTTCCCAGCAGCAGGTTGTTGCGGATCGTGTCGTTGAACAGGAGCGACTCCTGGGTTACCAGTCCGCAAAGCCCCCGAAGGTCGGACAGGCGGATGTCCCGGATGTCGTGGCCGTCGATGGCGATGCTTCCCCCGGTTACGTCGTAAAAACGGCAGATCAGGTTCGTAAGGGTCGATTTGCCACTGCCCGACTGTCCGACAATGGCGATGGTCTTTCCCTTGGGTACCGACAGCGAAAATCCTTGAATAGCTTCCTTTTCCCCATCGGGATAGCGGAAATGCACGTCGCGGAATTCGATGCAACGGTCGAACGTGGTCTTTTGCACCGCATGCGGGGCGTCGGTGATGGCTATCGGCGTATCGATGACTTCGTAGATGCGCTGGGCAGCCGCTTCACCGCGTTTGATGTCCGCAAAGGCCAGGGCGATGTTCTTGGTCGGCTGGAGGATCTGGTAAAAGAGTGCCAAGTAGGTGATGAATACCGAAGCCGTCAGGCTGGCGTCCTTCATGATGAGCACCCCGGCATACCCCATGATGGAGATGATGATGGCCGAACCGATCATCTCGGACAAGGGAGAGGCCAGTTCGCGCCGGCGCGAGATGCGGGCCAACTGGTCGGAATACTCGTCGTTCACCCCATCGAAACGCTTCTTGGAAAGCCGTGCGGCGTTGTACGACTTGATGACCTTCAGCCCGGTGAGGTCTTCCTCCACCAGGGAGAGCAGCACGCCGTATTTCTTGCGCGCCTTTTTCGAAGGTTCCTTGAGCGACTTGGAGATCCGCGTGATGGCATAGGCGGTAAACGGCAGCAGGATGACGATGAACACCGTCAGGTTGGGACTGAGGACGATCAGCGAGATCAGAATACCGATGACCATCAGCGGGTCCTGTATCGTGCGCGAGAGCGAGGAAAAGATGGCCCATTGCACTTCCGTTACGTCCGAGGTGATGCGCGAGAGCAGGTCGCCCTTGCGCTTCTCCGAAAAGAACGACAGATTGAGCGCCAGGATCTTGTCGTGGATCTGCTTGCGCAGCCGCTGTTCGATGCCGATGTTGATGTACGAGAGGAACAGCCCGGCGAAATACCGCGAGACATTCTTGAGTACGAAGAGCATGAACCCGGTGAAGCATACCCAGAACAACACCGTGGCCAGCGTGTAATGGTCCATCCAGTAGGTTACCTGGTAGTTGTACAACTGGGTAAGGTAATCCTTCACCCCTTCGGCGCCCTGGCTGTCCAGTACGCTCACTCCGTCGATGATCCAAGCCGGTTTCTCGTAGACCTTTTCGGTCTCGCCGAAAATGAGGCTCAGCACCGGAATCAGGGCATAGGTGGACAGGAGCGTAAAAAGAACGGTCAGTATGTTGAATACGACCGTTCCGGCTATCAGTTTTTTGAAATGCCCCAGATTCTTGAAAAGGCGCAGGGTGTACTTCATGCTCTGCTACGCTACGTGAGCAGCGTGATTATTGTGTCTTAAGCGACAAAAATACTCAATTTTCCAGAGCCAGGGGTATTACTTCGTCCATTTTTTTGACGTAATGGAAGGTCATGCCCTTGCGGTAATCCTCGCGGATGTCCTCGATGTCCTTGCGGTTGTCCTCGCACAGGATGATGTCGGTGATGTTGGCCCGGCGGGCAGCCAGGATCTTTTCCTTGATGCCTCCTACCGGCAGCACCTTTCCGCGCAGGGTGATCTCGCCCGTCATGGCGATCGACGGTTTTACCTTCCGTCCGGTGAGCACCGACACCAGCGAGGTGAGCATCGTGATGCCCGCCGAAGGTCCGTCTTTCGGCGTAGCACCTTCCGGTACATGCACGTGCAGGTTGTATTTGGCGATCTCCTCCTCGTCCAGGCCGAACTGTGCGGCGTGCGACTTGATGTATTGCAGGGCGATGGTGGCCGATTCTTTCATCACGTTGCCCAGGTTTCCGGTCATGGTCAGTTCGCCCTTGCCCTTGAACTTGGTGGACTCGATGTAGAGAATATCGCCGCCTACCGACGTCCAGGCCAGTCCCGTGACCACTCCCGGTGTGTCGATCGTCTCATATTTGTCCGACTCGCGGGGAATACCCAGGATCTTCTGCGCCTGTTCGAACGAGATGTCCGGATCGTATTTTTCGTGGGTAACATACTGTTTGGCGCAGTAGCGGACGATCTGGGCGATCTTCTTGTCCAACTGGCGCACACCACTTTCACGGGTGTACCCGTCGATGATCCGCTGGAGCACCTGATCCGACAAGGTGATCGGATGGCGCTTCATCCCGTGCTCCTGGAGCTGTTTGGGCAGCAGGTGGCGCTGGGCGATCTGAACCTTTTCCTCGAGCGTGTAACCGTTCATTTCGATGATCTCCATCCGGTCCAGCAGTGCCGGCTGGATGGTCGAAAGGTTGTTGGCCGTAGCGATGAACAGTACCCGGGAGAGGTCGTAACCTGTTTCGAGGAAGTTGTCGTAGAACGTATTGTTCTGCTCGGGGTCGAGCACTTCCAGCATGGCCGATGAAGGGTCGCCCTGTATGCCGACCGAGAGTTTGTCGATCTCGTCCAGAACGAATACCGGGTTGGACACGCCGGCTTTCTTGATCGACTGGATGATCCGCCCCGGCATAGCTCCGATGTAGGTCTTGCGGTGGCCGCGTATTTCGGCCTCATCGCGCAGCCCGCCCAGGGAGATCCGCACGTACTTCCGTCCCAGCGCTTCGGCAATGGAACGCCCCAGAGAAGTCTTACCTACTCCCGGAGGACCGTACAGACACAAGATCGGAGCCTTCATGTCGCCCTTGAGCTTGAGCACGGCCATGTATTCGAGGATACGTTTTTTGACGTCTTCCAGTCCGTAGTGGTCGCGGTCGAGGATGCGGGCGGCGCGGGCAAGGTCGAAACGGTCTTTGGAATACTCGTTCCACGGCAGGTCGAGCATCAGTTCCAGGTAGTTCCGCTGTACGGAGTAGTCCGGGGTCTGCGGGTTCATCCGCTGGAGTTTGCCCAGTTCCTTGTCAAAGATGCGGGCGACGTCCTCGCTCCATTTTTTGGTTTTGGCCTTCTCGCGCATGTCTTCGATCTCGCTCTCGGCGGATGTGCCGCCGAGTTCTTCGGCGATGGTCTTCATCTGCTGGTGCAGGAAGTACTCGCGTTGCTGTTGGTCGAGGTCCTCGCGCACCTTGGACTGAATGTCGTTGCGCAAGGCAGCGCGTTTGAGTTCGAAATTGAGAAAACGCAGCACGGTGAGCCCCCGTTGACGGATGTCGTCCAGGCTCAACAGTTCGTATTTCTGTTCGACCGGCAGGGACATGTTGGCCGAGATGAAATTGATCAGATAACGACGGTTGCGGATGTTTTCCATGGCAAAAAGCATCTCGGAAGACAGGTTGGCGTTTTCCGAAGAGAGTTTGCGCATGGCGTCTTTGATCTCGTCCAGCAATGCGACGAATTCCGAAGACTCGGTATCTACTTCCGCCTCGTCCTTCATCACGATCGAGGCGCGCAGGTACGGATCGTTTGCCACGACGGCTTCCACCTCCATCCGGCGGCGACCCTGCAGGATGACCGTATAGCTGCCGTCAGGCATCTTGAACATCTTGAGGATGCGCGCTACCACGCCCGTCTTGTAAATATCTTTCTGCTCGGGGTTTTCCACCCGGGCATCCATTTGGGTCGAGACGGCCAGCAGACCGCCCTGACGTTCGCAGTCCTCCACCAGTCGGATGCTCGAAGGACGTCCTACACTCACCGGCATGATAACTCCGGGAAAGAGCACCATGTTGCGCAGCGGGAGCAGCGGCAATACCGACGGATAAGTCTCCTCGGTAGCCGTGCCGTCGTCCTCCTCGCTGGAGGTCATGATGGGAATGATCTCCGAATCCCCCGAAAGGAATTGCTGCAATGACAATTTGTCCAGTTCTATCATCGGTTTTGTTTTTTTCTTTAGGGTTTGACAGTATTTTTACGCCAAAATGTCAGCCGAACCGCTCCGGGACCTTTCTGGGGTTTGGGCTTGCGCGTGTGTTCCCGCGAAAACGGGGCGACTTTTTCGTCCCGACCCGATCCGCTGACATTGCATGGGCAAGACAGGAAAAGGCAATAACCGTGCCAAAACGGTATCTCTGTGGCAAAGGAAAGAAAAAAACGCAGAAAAACAGGCTTGAATACCGATAAAGACGTACCTTTGCACCATTCGAAAGAATCGTTAACAAGTCGGTGCGGTTATGGATGTCAAGGAACTGTTTACTTTTGCCCTAACGGTGTTTGTCGGCTATTTTGCCGTGATGAACCCGCTGACCAAAGCGCCGGTGTTCATCAGCCTGACTCGAGGGGCGGGCATCGAAAAGGAGCATCGCGTGGCACGCAAGGCAGGTATCGCAGCCTTTCTGATCCTTTTGAGCTTTGTGCTGCTGGGAAAATACATCTTTTTCGTCTTCGGGCTCACCATTCCCGCGTTCAAGATCACGGGTGGCATCGTGGTGTTCTTTGTAGGCTTTGAAATGTTGCAGTCCAAGCGCTCGTCCATCAACAACCCCCGATCGGTCAATTTCGACGAAAGCATCTCCATCTCTCCCTTGGCCATTCCCATCATGGCCGGACCGGGTACCATCATCACCGGGATGAACTTCGTGACCAACGCCGACTGGATCCACATCATTATCGTGGTGCTGATGTCCGCCCTGATCTGCTACTTGAACTATCTGGCTTATTACTGGAGCGGATCGCTGATGAAGATCCTGGGGGAAAACATGATGGTCGCCATCCACAAGCTGATGGGATTGGTTCTGGCTATCCTCGGCACGAACATGGTGCTGGACGGTATCGACATTTTTATCAAATCGGGACTTTTGTCCACTACGATCTGAATATCCAACGTACAGGACAAACGCCCGTTCTCTGCCAGGAGAACGGGCGTTTGTTTTCAGTAAAACCCTTTGCCACATATAACCCAAAACGATTTTATGTGGGATTTGTTTTTATACCAGCGTTTTAGCAGTCCTTATCTATTCTTCTTTGTCAAGATATAACGGTCGGCTATCGCACCGGTGATCACGTTTTTATCCCCATCCAAGTGGCGAAGGCTCCCCTGCTCGATCCGGTAATACTGCCGATGCCCGTTTTCGGATTGTACGGCCAGCAGCGTATCGTTCTCCTGAAAGAACCGCCCTTCTTCCTCGAAAGAAGTTTCCCGGTCAATGTACACCAGCCGCAGATGGAATGTACTGTCCTCCGAAAGGGTCAAAGTCGTTTCGATACCCGGGCAGTCGGCTCCCGGAAGCGTACCGGTGTAGGTACCGAAGTATGTTTCCTTGGCCGGTACAAGTTTTGCGGCGGGGACTACCTGCGGAGAGGAAGCCTGCTCGTCGGAACATCCGCTGCACAACAGAACGGCACAGAATGCAAAAAGCAAATGTTTTGTTATCTTCATGGCTTTCGACAAGGTTTTGTATACTTGCCAAAAGTAGAATTTTATATCCTTGGGCGAAGGAGTTTATATGTTCTTTTTTGCGTTTGCAGGGGGAGCTTTTTGTGAAAAACTCCCTTTGCTACCCGTCTGAAAGTCCGATGGATCAGAAAAGACTGGTCTGCCCCTGCAGTGAACTATTGTTTTTTTCTTCGACGGGGTTTTCATCTTCTTCTTTCGGCTGCGGGGAGGCCGAACCTTCGGTGCCGATCAGGGCGTATAACTGGGCCTCCGAGATGACCTTCACGCCGAGTTTCTCCGCTTTCTGCGCCTTGGCCGGGCCCATCGCTTCGCCGGCCACCAAGTAATCGGTCGAAGCCGAAACGGACGATACGTTGCGCCCGCCGTGGCGTTCGATGAGCTCTTTGAGCTCCTCGCGCGAGATGGAAAACTTGCCCGATACCACCAGCGACAGACCGCTCAAGGCGCCGCCTTGTCCGCCGCGATCCCCCCTCTTCTCTACTTCCATCCGCACCCCGCAGGCTTTCAAACGGGCAATGATCTCCCGGTGTTCCGGCCGGGAGAAAAAGTCGAGGATACTGTCCGCTATCTTGTCGCCCACTTCGTCCACGCGGAGCAATTCTTCGCGTGAAGCCGCCATGAGTACCTCCATCGAACCGAAATAGCGGGCTATCTTGCGGGCCGTGGTATCGCCCACGTAACGGATGCCGATGGCAAAGAGCACCTTTTCGAACGGGATGCGTTTCGAGGCTTCGATGGCCTGGAGCAGGCGTTCGGCCGAGCGTTTCTGGAAGGAGCGCGTGCCGGAAGCGTCGGTGAGCCCATGGATGTCCTCGTAGCGCAGGGTGTACAGGTCGGCGTAGTTCTTGACCAGTCCCTTGTCCACCAACAGGCTCACGTTTTGTTCCCCGAGCGATTCGATGTCCATCGCTTTGCGCGAGGCGAAATGCTCGATGCGTCCTTTTACCTGCGGGGGGCAATGGTCTTCGTTGGGGCAGTAATGGTTGGCTTCGCCCTCGGTGCGCACCAAAGGCGTCCCGCAAGCCGGGCAAAAGCGGATGTACTGCGTGGGGCGTGCATCGGCCGGACGGCGGGAAAGGTCCACTCCGACGATCTTGGGGATGATCTCCCCGCCCTTTTCCACCAGCACCGTATCGCCGATGCGCAGGTCCAGTTTTTCGATCTGGTCGGCGTTGTGCAGCGTGGCCCGCTGGACGGTGGTGCCGGCCAATAGTACCGGACGGAGGTTGGCCACCGGGGTGATGTTGCCGGTGCGTCCTACCTGGTAGGAAATGCTTTCGAGAACGGTGGCCGCTTGCTCGGCTGAAAACTTGTACGCAACGGCCCAGCGGGGCGATTTGGCCGTGTAGCCCAGGCGCGCCTGCTGGCTTTTGTCGTTGACCTTGATCACGATGCCGTCGGTCTGGTACGGCAGGGTAAATCGTTGGGTGTTCCACTGGTCGATGTAGGCATAGATGTCGTCCATCGTATGAGCCAAACGACTGTATGTAGGCACCTTGAACCCCCATTGGCGCGCTTTTTCCAGCCCCTCCCATTGGGTGGGGATGTGGATATGGTCTTCCACCACGTAATACAGCAGGCACTCCAGATGCCGGGAAGCTACTTCGGCGCTGTCCTGGAGTTTGAGCGTGCCGGAAGCCAGGTTGCGGGGATTGGCGTAGAGCGGTTCGCCGTCGATGTCGCGCTGGCGGTTGAGTTTTTCAAATTCGGCGATCGGCAGGATGACCTCCCCCCGAATGTCGAACAGGTCGGGATAGTCCGTCCCCTTCAGGCGCAGGGGAATGCTGCGGATGGTGCGAGCGTTGGCCGTGATGTCATCGCCCTGCACGCCGTCCCCCCGGGTTTCGGCGCGGAACAAGCGGCCGTGGCGGTAGGTGAGGCTGATCGAAGCGCCGTCGTACTTGAGTTCCAGGACATATTCCACCGGTTGATCCGGGCCCAGTTCTTTGCGTACGCGCCGGTCGAAATCCTCCAATTCTTCCCGAGAATACGTATTGTCCAGGGAGTACATCCGCGAACGGTGGCGCACGGTGTCGAACACGCGGGTTACCTCCCCTCCTACCCGCCGGGTGGGCGAATCGGGGTCGTCGAACTCGGGGTACTGCTTTTCCAGATCGGCCAGGTGGCGGAGGAGCTCGTCGAATTCCCGGTCGGAGATGGTCGGCGAGTCCAGAACGTAATACCTGTAATTGTGTTCGTTGAGCTGTTCGCGCAGCGATTCGATTTCAACTTTGGCCTCTTGGGGTGTCATGTCGGATGGTGTTTTTTCAGCGGACGAAATTTACGAAATGATTTGCAATGCCCGGGAAAATCTTCCGCCAAAAAGGCGATGAGGCGGCGGCCATAGGCCGCCGCCTCATCGCCTTCCTCCGTCCGCTCGGCCCCAAAAAAAGGAGGGGATCACTCCCCTCCTCTGCGAATGGATCAAAACGGTTGGTTTCCTATTTCTGGGCATCCTTGAGCGGGATGTAGTATTTGGTCTGCGTCGGGGTATAAATGCCGCAGGTCAGGCCGGAAACCAGCATGTTCAGGAAACTCTGGTTGGTCTTTACCACGTAATTGTCGGCATTGCCCACATACTGCGAAGCTTTCATGGTGGCGTTCTGCAGCGGGACCAGACCGAAGATTATGCCATGGTTCCACTCTTTGTTCACCTCCACCAGCGGTTCGGTGGGTTCGACGTTTCCTACCAGGATACGGGTATTGTAGCACGAGGTAAGGGAAAGGGTTGCTACGGCAACCAAGGCGGTAAGTAGTACTTTTTTCATGAGGAATCGTGTTTTTTAATGAATGTTGGAAGTGAATGTTTTCAGTGTTTTACAAACATACGATATTTCTTTTACGGAACAAATAGTAGGAAAAATATTTTTTATTTTGCATTTTGAAAGGAGAGAATTACAACTTCATTGTTTTCGTATAAAATTTTGTAAGGAATCAGTCCGCCAGAACATTATCCGCAAACTCGTTTTGCAGATAGGGAATGGGAAGCCCCCTCCGGGGGAAACGCCGGGTCGGGAAAATTCCGAGCGGAAAAACTCCGATGGCCAGGAAGTGGTATCTTTGTTGCGGCCAAGAGAACGCGAGAATCCATGACAAGAGGAAAAAACATCCGGATGCTGACGCTGCTATGTTTGCTCGTAGCCGCCCCTTTCTGTGCGGCGCAGAGTCTTCGGATCGCTTTCTACAACGTGGAAAACGCATTCGACACGCTTCGTTCACCCGGTAAGGACGACGCAGAATTTACCCCCCAGGGAGAAAAACGATGGGACACCCGGCGCTACCGCACCAAGATAGACCACCTGGCGCAAGTGGCCGCCGACCTTTCGGCCGACCTGCTCGCTTTGGCCGAAGTGGAAAACGCCGAAGTGCTGGCCGACATTGCCCAGCGGGTGCGCGAGATGACCGGCGAGGGTTACCTCGGGATATGCCTGGAGAGCGGCGACCGGAGGGGTATTCACCCGGCACTGCTCTACCGACGGGAGGTCTTCTCGCCCACCGAGCCGGCCAAGATCCTGCCCGTCCCGCACAACGAACGGGGCATCCTCTACGTCAAGGGCGCCGTGCTGGCTTCGGGCGACACGCTGCATCTTTTCATCAACCACTGGACTTCGCGCTACATGGGACAAAAGGCGACCGAAGGGGCGCGGATCGCCGCCGCCCAGCGTCTGGCCCAGGTGGTCGATTCGATCTCCGGGTGCTCGGAATCCCCGCGGATCGTCCTGCTGGGCGATCTGAACGACACGCCGGACGAAAAATCCATCGTCCGCCTGACGGCTTTGCTGCCGGAGCTGCGGATGCACCTTCCGTCCGGGGCCGGTACGTATTATTATCGGGGGGAATGGCTGTCGTTTGACTATATTTTTACTAACTTTGTTCCGAAGGCTGCCTTGTTTCGCCTGTGGACGAAGCCGTATCTGCTCACCCCCGAAGGGACGCCTTGGCGTACCTTCTCCGGGCCGATATACCGGGGCGGATACAGCGACCACCTCCCGGTGTATCTCGACGGGTGGATCGGAGGGCTTTCTACAAAGAACCCATCAACACACCGATCGTTATGAAATACGCAAAACTATATGCCACGCTGCTCACGCTGTCGGTTTTCTCCGTTTTCGGGCAGGCACAGTCCCGGGATTCGCTCACGCTGGCGGATGTCGAGTGGAACGTGCGCGAACTGGCCGAAGGAGTCGAGTGGAAAAGTTTCCATTTTCGGGATAAGGAAAAGCTCTTCGGCACGGAAGAATACATCAACCTGCTGGTCGTCGATCAGGACAAAGCCCGGGAGACCTTCCGGATAGCGGTCTGCGGCGGCGAGCCGGAGCCTACCAGCCAAATGGCGCAAAAGGCGGACGCTTTGGCCGCGGTAAACGGATCGAGCTTCAGCGTAGCCCCGCCGTATGCCATCCGGAGTTATCTCCGCCTCGACGGACAGGTCCTTTCGGAGGAAGACCCCTCGGGCGACTATCTGGCCCTCGATTCGTTGGGACGGGTTGAGTTGGAGTACAACACACGGGAGCAGTGGATAAAAGCTC
>ERZ827520.1287-NODE-1287-length-30428-cov-5.934876_pt1 | contig 30428 bp, 25 predicted proteins | sample MGYA00519581_ERZ827520 | MGnify/ENA primary metagenome ERZ827520 (study PRJEB31778, sample SAMEA3449339) | human gut metagenome | biome: human gut; feature: human-associated habitat; material: faeces | place: United Kingdom | collected 2010/2012 ...
CTTAAAATCAGCAGAATATTTCGATTTTCTTCCCATATGAAAATGCCCTCCAAGCGTACAGTGAATTTTCTTTTCCATCTGTATACTTAAAGGGCATTATAACCAGTTGCAAGTCGACTGATTTTGTCCGGCATTTTTTTCAATTTTGATACGTGAAAATCTTTTTGCCAAATGCAGCGCTGCATTTGAACAAAAAATATTCTCAATTTATTATTGCTGTTTTTTAATCTTGATGTTAGAATTATCTCAATATTTTACAAGGGAGTGACGGGATTGAGTCGAGAAAAGGTCGAACAATATTTGGAAAAAGAAAATTATGCGGATCGAATCATCGTGCTTGAAGATTCCAGCGCAACGGTCGAAGAAGCTGCTCATGCATTGGGGTGCGAGCCTGAACACATTGCTAAGACAATGTCGTTTTTGCTTGATGAAAAGCCGCTTTTGGTCGTTATGGCGGGGGATGTCAAAGTTGACAATCGCAAGTTCAAGGATCGTTTTCACAAGAGGCCGCGCATGATTGCGTCAGACGTTGTGGAAAAGTTCATCGGGCACGCTCCTGGCGGCGTTTGCCCGTTTGCAGTCAAGGAAAACGTGGCCGTCTTCTTGGATGAGTCGCTCAAACGCTTCAAGACGGTATATCCGGCTGCAGGTGATGCTCATTCTGCGGTGCGGCTGTCGCTTGAAGAACTTGAAAAACTTGCTCATCCCAAGGAATGGATCGACGTTGCCAAAGGATGGGAATGATGACGAGAGACTGGGAAAAACGATGCCGCAAATTGAAAAACCGGATGATTTGCCATCAATTGCAAATCTGATCCGGTTTTTTTGCATGCATGACGCCTGCTATGATGGAAATAACCAAAATAGCCTGGCGGAATCGGGTGAGCAGCACTGCATTTAATTCAAGCAAGAAACTGAACTTTTTTTGCGAAATACAGTGCATGAAACGTCAAAGCGAATCAAAGATTTTGCGAACGATATTCATCAAAATGGGCGAATTTGTTCGATGATATTGTTTAAAAGACAACACTGAAATTTAGACTTGTGATATAATTTGAAACAAGTCGATTTGACGAAAAAATTTATGGAAGGTGTTATTTTGAACAATAAAAATAAAACGTTTCGCAGCGTTTTGATAGCGTTGTTTTGCGCAATTATCATCGTACAGAATTTTGTGCCTTTTTTCGGTTACATTCCGGTCGGCCCCTTGAATCTGACAACGATTCACGTTACCGTAATCATTGCGGCAATTGTTTTGGGACCTCGTGACGGTGCAATCGTCGGGGGAGTTTGGGGGCTCATCACGTTTATCAGGGCCTACGTCTGGCCAACGAGTCCTTTGGCGACAATCGTCTTTGTCAATCCGTTGGTATCGGTCGTGCCCAGAATTTTAATCGGTGTCGTTGCCGGTTATGCATTTATTTTTCTCAGAAATAAAATTAAAAAAGTTCCGGCAATGTGCGTTGCTTCAATTCTTGGGGCAATGACGAATACGATTTTGGTGCTCGGCTTGATCTATCTGCTCTATCGCGGACAGTCACAGGCATTGTATTCGCTTGACGTCAAGGCCCTTTTGCCGTACCTGCTCGGCGTTATCGGGACGAATGGCGTTCCGGAAGCTATTTTAGCCGGCATCGTTGGTCCTGCAATTTCCGTTCCGTTGCTGTCAAGACTCGAAAAGAAATAGTCGTTTTGCGCGATCCGTTCAGTGCTTGTGGGGTGAGACTTTGTGGCACGCAAAAAAAATTATCCAAAAAAGAAGAGAGGCTTTCTGATTGTCAACGGCAAGCTTCGGTATCCTGATATTATCTTGGTTTTACTGGTCGTTTCGTTAATCAGCGTTCAATTGACGAAGTGGGTTCTGGATGTTGGAAACGTTCAAAATACCGAACCGCAAACAGAACAGGATGTTAAAAACAACTCTGATAAATCAAGCTTCATCAAAGTGCTCGTACCTGTTGCTCAAGAGCAGCAAAGACGGCATCATGTTTTTTCAAGCATTACTTTGGCGCAGGCTGCTTTGGAATCCGATTGGGGAAGAAGCGAACTTTCTTCCAAGTATAACAACTTGTTTGGAATCAAAAGCGATCAGGCAAGCAGCGTGCTGCTGACGACGCAGGAATATGTCAATGGACAGTGGATAACCGTTAAGGCGCGTTTTGCTACATATGACAGTTGGGATGATTCAGTCAGAGCGCACACGCAGCTTTTTTTGAACGGAACGCAGTGGGATAAGGAGCATTATCGTTCGGTGCTTGAGGCATCTGATTATAAACAGGCAGCCCAGGCGCTTCAGGATAAAGGATATGCGACTGACCCCGGGTATGCGCAGAAACTGATTTCTTTAATTGAAGAATATGATTTGAACCAGTACGATTCGCTTTGAAATCTTATGATGTCCGGTCATGGCAAGGCTTTTTCCTAGCCGTTTGTCATTGAAGAATAATTTGGAATATGTTATCCTATGCTAGTGTTACTTGTATAAATGCCGTAATATGGTCGGCAAGTTTCTACCCAAGGCCGTAAATCTTGGACTATGAGTAAGAATAGCTAGGTTTATTGGCTTTTTTTACTGTTGAGGGTAAGGAAAGCCGTTTTTGTTTGCAATTTTATTTCGTACGATGCACGAGGAGGAATTATTTTGAAATTGCTTGAGGATCGCATTCGTCAAGATGGCGTTGTTTTGCCGGGAAACGTTTTAAAGGTTAACCAGTTTTTGAATCACCAGATTGATCCGCAATTGATGTATGAGATTGGTCAGGAATTTGCGCGGTTATTTAAAGAACGTCCCGTCACCAAAATTTTGACGGTCGAAGCTTCTGGGATAGCACCTGCAATTATGGCCGGACTCGTCATGAACGTGCCGGTTTTGTTTGCCAGAAAGAAAAAACCGTCAACGCTTGATGACAGGACTTACACTGCAGAGGTTTACTCATATACGAAAAAAGTGACAAATACGATTTCTGTTGACAGCAAGTTTTTGTCAGAAAATGATCACGTTTTGATTATTGACGATTTCCTGGCTAACGGCCAAGCAGTCAAAGGAATGCTTGAAATCTGCAGGCAGGCTGACGTCAAGGTTGAAGGCGTGGGAATCGTTGTTGAAAAATCGTTCCAGGAAGGTGCCGATTGGATCAAAGGTCAAGGAATTCGTCTGGAGTCTCTGGCACGCATTTCTTCATTTGAAAACGACACCGTGCATTTTGTGGGGGAAGAATAATTATGGAAAAAGAAGTTAGTCAGGGAAGAGCCGCCGTTTTAGGATTGCAGCATTTGCTCGCCATGTATTCTGGCGCTGTTGCCGTTCCGCTGTTGATCGGCACGGCTCTGAATTTTAATGCCGAACAAATGACGTACCTTGTTTCAATCGATATTTTCATGTGCGGGTTGGCGACTTTTTTGCAGCTCGCACGCAACCGTTATTTCGGGATCGGGCTTCCGGTTGTTTTGGGATGCGCGATTCAAGCGGTCGAACCGCTTAAGATGATCGGCAAGCAGTTTACGATTGGAACGATGTACGGCGCAATCATCGTCGCCGGGCTTTTTGTCTTTTTGGTTGCAGGGCAATTTTCAAAAATCAAGCGCTTGTTCCCGCCAGTCGTTACCGGAACGCTGATTACGGTCATCGGTTTGACGCTGATTCCGATTGCCGTACAAAACATGGGCGGCGGTGATGCGACGGCTAAAGCGTTTGGTGCTCCAAAAAATCTTTTTTGCGCATTTTTGACGATTGCAATTATTTTGGGAGTTCAGGTTTTAGGAAAAGGCTTTGTTCGTTCGATTGCCGTTTTGATCGGGCTGATCGTCGGGTCGTTCGTCGCATTTTTAATGGGGATGGTTTCGCTTTCTCCTGTCAGCGAAGCAGCCTGGTTCCACTTGCCGCAGCCGTTTTATTTCGGCGTTCCTCAGTTTGAGTGGTCGTCTTCGGTAACGATGATTATCATTTCGCTTGTTTCGATGGTCGAATCGACGGGGGTTTTCTTTGCGTTGGGTAATCTGCTTGACAAAGACATCACGGCAGACGATCTCAAACACGGATATCGTGCTGAAGGACTCGCGGTTATTTTAGGCGGAGTGTTCAACACCTTCCCTTATACGACCTTTTCGCAAAACGTCGGATTGCTTGAACTTTCCGGCATCAAAACCAAACGCCCGATTTACTGGTCTGCAGTGTTATTGATGCTCATGGGCCTTTTGCCAAAAGTCGGTGCGCTTGCGACGATTATTCCGACGCCTGTTTTGGGTGGGGCGATGTTGGTGATGTTTGCGATGATCAGCGTTCAAGGGATCAGAATGCTGTTTGACGTTGACTTTAAAGATGAGCACAATATTTTGATCGTGGCGGTTTCAATCGGGCTCGGGCTTGGCGTTTCGGTTTATCCGGGAATTTTCCAAGCCTTGCCGAAGACGCTGCAGCTTTTCTTAGGAAACGGAATCGTCGTTGCCAGTTTGTGCTCTGTCTTGCTCAACCTCATCTTTAATGGCAAGAAGGGCTTGGATAAAGAATAATTGATGGATAAGAAGAGGACTTTTGCTTAAAAAATGGTAAAAGTCCTTTTTGAATGCTCTGATAAATGTTTTGATACGACTGGTTGTGGTAAAATTGTCTTATAAATATGAAACTAGAAGGTTGTGGCAGAATGGAAAATGCGATGTTGTTCCCAGGTGATACGATCGGAATTATCGGGGATAGCCAAAACGGGATTATGTTGGCTCAAGCCGCCAAGAAGATGGGCTTTAAAGTGGCAGCATATTGCACCGGTCAAAGCGTGCCAACATTGTCAGAGGCAGACGTCAAAATCGTTGGTCGCATGAATGACAAGGAAAAATTACAGGATTTTGCGCAAAGATGCAATGTCGTCACATATGAATCAGAAAACATTGCTTCAGAAACGGTCGAGTTTCTCGAACGTTTCACGAAAGTCCCGCAAGGACACGAAACGCTTGAGATTACTCAGGACAGGCTGCTTGAGCGAGCATTTTTTGAGCAGTTGAACGTTAACATTGCGCCTTATGCGACGATCGTCAGTCTGGACGATATTTATCAGGAAATCGGCTCAATCGGTTATCCTTGCGTTTTAAAGCCGATTCAAAAAGGTTTTGGCAAAAGACGGCAGCAGATGATTACCAAGCAGACCGATATTGCAAGATGCGCAGACATCATCGATTTTGGGACTTACATTCTTGAATCATGGGTCGAATGTGCCAAAGAGCTTTCGGTTATTTTGACCAGGGATGCCGACGGTGAAGTGAACTTCTTCCCGCTGGTCGAGAACGTCTATCGTGACAGAGTCCTGCATGAAACGCTTGCACCGGCCAAAGTGCCTGAACAGATTGAACAAGAAGCAAAGCGCATTGCCAAAGAAATCGTCAGGGGATTGAGCTATGTCGGCGTCATGCAGGTAGCATTCTTTTTGACGGCTGAAGGCACGCTTTACGTCAAACGCCTGATTCCGGCGCTTAGCGTTCCGGGGTACGTGCTTGAGCAGGCATCAAGCGTGTCAATGTTTGAACAGCACTTGCGGGCTTTGGCCAAGATGCCTTTGGAAAATGCAGTTCCGCGTACCAGTGGCGCAATGGTCATCGTATCAACGGCCGATCTCGAGAAGGTGCGGCTTCAATGGTCGCTGAAATCCAATTGGTCATACCGGTTCTTCAGAATTCCCGAAACGCTGCGTCCGGTCGAAAGAGAAGGCTACATCCTCGTTTCTGCCGAGACGCCTGAAAAAGCGGCCGCACAAATCGAAGCAACCGGAATCTGGGATGAAGCAAAAACAGAAGAAGAGTAAACATGTTGATATGAAGGCAGCCGTGATTTGACGGCTGTTTTTTTGTGCGCTAAAAATTCAGTGCTTGTTTCCGATTACGGGCAAATCCCCGATTTTTGAAATCTACCCGTAAACCCCAGTCCTCGATTACGGGGAAATCCTCGATTTTTGAAATATGCCCGTAAACCCCAGTCCTCGATTACGGGCAAATCCTCGATTTTTGAAATATGCCCGTAAACCCCGGCTCCCGATTACGGGCAAATCCTCGATTTTTGAAATATACCCGTAAAACCCAGTCCTCGGTTACGGGGAAATCCTCGATTTTTGAAATATGCCCGTAAACCCCAGTCTTCGGTTACGGGCAAATCCTCGATTTTTGAAATATGCCCGTAAACCCCAGTCTTCGGTTACGGGCAAATCCCCGATTTTTGAAATATGCCCGTAAACCCCGGCTCCCGATTACGGGCAAATCCTCGATTTTTGAAATATGCCCGTAATCTCGCCGCTTTCTCACTCCGGTTTCCTGACAAAGCATTCATCTCCGCAATTTGTCAGAAAACTGGCGCAGAAATCGGCCGTCTGCAAGGCACTGATTGCTGCTGTGGGCGCTGCATTTTTCATGCTCAGAATCAGCATCGAAAAAACGCGAAGAAACGGGGAAAACAAGTTCTTTTAAAGCAATTTTAAAAGAACTAATGAGCCTTTTTTGGTATAATAAGAAATGATTGATTACTTTCAGAGGGGATTGAACAACTTGACGCAAAATGACTTATTGAACGGAATGAATGATAAGCAAAGAGAAGCCGTTGTTTGTACGGAAGGACCGCTTTTGATCATGGCCGGTGCCGGAAGCGGCAAGACGCGCGTTCTGACGCACCGCGTAGCCTACCTGATCGAACAGCAAAACGTCAATCCGTGGAATATTTTGGCGATCACGTTTACGAACAAGGCCGCACGCGAAATGCGTGAACGTATCGACAGGCTGGTCGAATACGGTTCAGAAGCCGTCTGGGTTTCGACGTTTCATGCTTTGTGCGTGAGAATTTTGCGTCGCGATGCCGAGAAAGTCGGATTTTCAAAGGCATTTACGATCGGCAGTCCGAGCGAGCAGAAAACTTTAATGAAACACATCGTTGCCGATACGCTGAATCTTGACACGAAACAATACGATCTGCGCAGTTTTCTCGCCTCAATTTCTTCCTGGAAGAACGAACTGATCGAACCGGAAGAAGCGCTCTTGCAGGCAAATGCAGAGGCGAATCCCATGGAAGTTGCCGCTGCACGTGCTTATCAGATATATCAGGACGAATTGAAGAAAAATCAGACGATGGACTTTGATGATCTGATCATGAAGACGATCCAGCTGTTTGAAAGCTCGCCTGAAACGCTTGAATTCTATCAGCGCAAATTCCGTTACATTCATGTCGACGAATATCAGGATACGAACGAAGCGCAATATCGGTTGGTCAACATGCTGGCGCAAGGGTTTCGCAACCTTTGCGTCGTCGGCGATGCCGATCAGAGCATCTACGGATGGCGCGGTGCCAACATGGAAAACATCTTGAACTTTGAAAAAGATTACAAGGATTCCACCGTCATCAAACTTGAACAAAACTACCGCTCGACGAAAACGATTCTGCAGGCTGCAAACGAAGTGATCGAGCATAATCTCAATCGCAAGGACAAGACGCTTTGGACCGAAAACGAATCCGGTGACAAAATTACCTACTATCGGGCCGACAACGCGGCTGACGAAGGCTATTTCGTCATCAAGAACATTCAAAAAGAGATCAGGGAAAAACATCGCAGCTATAATGACTTTGCGATTTTGTACCGCACGAATGCGCAGTCGCGTACGCTTGAAGAAACGTTTGTCAAGGCAAACATCCCCTACAAGCTGGTCGGTGCCCATCGCTTCTACGATCGCAAGGAAATCATGGATATTTTGGCCTACCTGCGTCTGGTTGCCAATCCGGACGATTCGATGTCGTTTGCGCGCGTCGTCAATGAGCCGAAGCGCGGAATCGGCGCAACTTCGATCACGAAACTGCAAAATTTTGCCGACATGCATGGCATTTCATTGTACGAAGCGGGCAAGAGCGTTGATCTGACGGGGATTCCTGTGCGGACCGCGAAGAAGATCACGGAATTTTGCGATATGCTGAAATTATTCCATCAGGTCCAAAAGAAAGCCACGATTACTGAAATGACGGAACAGATTCTGTCGATCACAGGCTATCAAAAAGCATTGAACGATGCCAATACGCTTGAAGCAAAAGGTCGTTTGGAAAACTTGGAAGAATTTTTGTCAGTGACGAAAGAATTTGACGAAAACTGGGATCCGGAAGACGAAGAAAGCGATCCGTTTACGGACTTTCTGGCCGATTTGGCGCTTGTTTCCGATCAGGACGGCGTTGACCAAAATGATGACGTCGTTACGCTGATGACGCTGCATGCGGCTAAGGGTCTGGAATTTCCGGTCGTTTTTCTGATCGGAATGGAAGAAGGCATCTTCCCGCTCGGAAGAGCAGCCATGAATGAATCAGATCTCGAAGAAGAACGACGCCTTGCTTACGTCGGGATTACGCGTGCTGAAGAAAAACTGTATCTGACAAATGCGCTGTCGCGGATGCTTTACGGCAGAACGCAGCAAAATACCGCCTCGCGCTTTATCGGCGAAATCTCGGATGCGCTGCTGGAATCGGCCAACGAAACCGTCAGGAACTCAAGCTATCCGTTTTCAAGCGGTCCCGTTGCGGCTAAAAAAGTCGAAAAGCCAAGGAAGAGACCGGGGACGATCGAACGACCGGCACAGACCGGTGCCGAAAACGTCGGCTGGAAAATCGGCGACAAGGTCGAGCACAAGGCATTCGGACTCGGAACGGTCGTCAAAGTCAATGGTTCCGGTGAAAATGCAGAGCTTGACGTCGCCTTTTCCGGCAATGGCATCAAGCGTCTGTTAGCTGCTTTTGCACCGATCAGGAAAGTTTAGAGGAAAAAAACCATGGATAAAGAAGAAGCAAAAAAAGAACTTGAAAGTCTTCGTGAAAAGCTGACCAAATGGAGCAGAGAGTATTATGTTCTGGATGCGCCGACGGTTGAAGATCACGTCTATGACGAAAATTACAAGCGTCTGTTGGAACTGGAAGCAAAGTTTCCTGAGCTTGTGACCAAGGATTCTCCTTCGCAGCGCGTCGGTGGCAAAATCTTGACGAATTTCACGAAAGTCGAGCACGAAATCCCGATGCTTTCATTGGGCGACGTGTTTTCAAAAGAAGAACTGGCGGACTTCGTTAAACGTCTGAATGAAAATGCAGGGGCTGATTTTGGCTACAACTGCGAACTCAAAATCGACGGCCTGGCAATTTCGCTGACGTATGAAGACGGCATCTTCGTTAAGGGCTCGACGCGCGGAAACGGGACGATCGGAGAAGACATCACTGAAAATCTCAAAACGATCAACGCCGTTCCGCTCAAGCTCAATGAAAAAATTTCGGTTGAAGTTCGCGGTGAATGCTACATGCCGAAAAAATCGTTCGTTGATCTGAACAAAAAGCGTGAAGCAGAAGGACAGCCGGTGTTTGCCAATCCGAGAAATGCAGCGGCCGGATCTTTGAGACAGCTTGATTCAAAAATTACGGCTGAGCGAAATCTGAGCATCTTCATCTACTATCTGATGGAACCGGAAAAATTCGGCGTCAAAACGCAAAGCGAAGCCTTAAAGAAGATGGCATCCTGGGGGTTCAGGGTCAACGGCGAGTCACGCGTTTGTTCAACGATGGATGAAATCGATGCATATCTTGACGAGTATCAGGCAAAGCGTGCAGGACTTGAATATGACATCGACGGCATCGTGCTCAAAGCAGAGCCGTTTACCGTGCATGAGCTTGTGGGAAACACGGTCAAGGTTCCAAGATGGGCGATTGCCTACAAATTCCCGCCGGACGAACAGGAAACGATCGTCAGAGACATTGAATGGACGGTTGGCAGAACGGGCGTCGTGACGCCGACGGCCGTCATGGATCCGGTTTTGCTGGCAGGAACGACCGTTTCAAGAGCCTCTTTGCACAACCCGGATTATCTCAACGAAAAGGGGATTCGCTTGCTTGACACCGTCAAATTGCATAAGGCAGGAGACATCATTCCGGAAATTTCAGAAGTCGTTTTGGAAAAACGCCCAGAAGATTCAAAACCATATGAAATTCCGACGAATTGTCCGGAATGCGGCGCAAAACTCGTGCATCTGGATGATGAAGCAGCGCTTCGCTGCATCAATCCGAAGTGCAAGGCATTGATGAAAGAAAGTCTGACGCACTTTGCTTCGAGAAATGCGATGAATATCGACGGCCTCGGCCCAAAGATCATTGAACAGCTGTTTGAGCGCGGGATGATCAATGACGTTTCCGATCTTTACAAGCTGACGTTTGACGACCTGCTTTTGCTTGACAAGTTCAAGGAAAAATCTGCCGGCAACTTGCTTAACGCGATTGACGCAAGTCGCAAAAACTCGCTTGAACGCCTGTTGTTCGGCCTTGGCATTCGTCATGTCGGTGCAAAGGCGGCCAAGCTTTTGGCGGAGCGTTTCATGACGATGGATGCCTTGGCCAAAGCGTCAAAAGAAGAGATCGTTGCAATCGAAACCATGGGCGAAACAATTGCCGACAGCCTGTCGACCTACTTCAATTCAGAAGGAGCAAACGAGCTGCTTGAAGAATTGAAGAGCGTCGGCGTCAACATGAGCTATCTCGGAAAGACTGCGGCCGAATTGGAAGAAGCTGCCTCCGGGAGTGCATTTAACGGTCTGACCGTTGTTTTGACCGGTACGCTTGAACGTCTCAAGAGAAACGATGCCAAGAAATGGCTTGAAGAGCACGGCGCAAAGGTCACCGGCAGCGTCACGAAGAAAACGAATCTGCTGATTTGCGGACATGATGCCGGTTCCAAACTGACCAAGGCAAAAGAACTTGGAACAAAAATCATGAATGAAGAAGAGTTCCTGCAAAAGATGGAGGAAAAATGATGAAGAAAAAACTGCTGGTTTTGACCAGCCTTTTTGCCAGCACGGCAATGCTCGGCGCATGCGGCAACCTCGGCAAGGCTACCTCTGGCGGCGGGGCTTCGCAGGCCGTTACCTCAAAGAAAAAGGGGTATCAGACGACGGGCCAGACCGATACGGACTATTATCAGGGCATTATCAAAGACGGCCGGTATCTTACGAATAAGGCCCGCGGAGTCGGCGTTTATCAAAATTCAGATAACATGCTCAACTTGAAAAGTTTTGAAGCAGGGCTGACGAACCTCTCAAAAGAACAGTTCCCGACTAAAAGCTATGTCTTCAGAGAAGGCCAGATTCTGTCAAAGGATACTGTCGAAAACTGGCTTGATCGCAAGACAAAAGACAATCCTGACGGGCTCAATCCGGAAGACAACGGTAAAAAAGAAGCCGACAAGAGAAATCCCATCTATGTTCAGCAGATTGAAGAACAAGATTATATGCAGGAAAAAGACGGCAAGCTTTCACTTGCCGGCGTGACGATCGGAATCGGGATGAATCAAAAAGATTATTACCAGAAAGAAGAGTACGGCGCAACCTATACGACAGATATCTCGACTGAAAAAATGAAAGAAGAAGGTCAAAAGGCGGCGGCAACGATTCTTGCGCGTCTGCGTCAAAAGTCAGAAATCGGAAACGACACGCCGATTTTGATCTGCATGTTCAAGCAGGCTCCAAACGACAGTCTGGTCGGCGGTTCATTTTATGCATATGCATTGAGCAAGAACGGAACTTCCATCGGCTCATGGACCGATACGGATATCAAGAGCGTGGTTCTTCCGGCAACTGATTCTTCAAGCGTTCCGAATGAAAATGATGCAACGTCGTTCAGTGCTTTCATGAACAAGACGCAAAGCTTCTTCCCGAATCTGGCCGGCGTTACGGCACAGGCTCAGTACAAGGGCAAGGAACTTCAAGGGATGCACGTCAACATTACGACTCAGTTCTACAGCATGACGGAAATTACGAGCTTTACCCAGTTCGTTTCGCAAATGGCAAGGACGTATCTGCCGTCAGGCGTTCCGGTCGACATCACGATCAAGGGATCGGACGGGACGGTTCAGGCCTTTTTGTCAAGAGATTCTGGCCAAAACTCGTACTATACGCATGTCTTCAACAGTTATTAATTCCGTAAAATGCGGCAAGTGGGTTTAATAATTCGGAATAATCGATTAAAATAAGAAAAGACATTACTCGAAAGAAGGATATCAAATGGCAATCACCGCAAATGAAGTAAAGCACGTTGCCTCCTTGGCAAAGCTTGAATTTACCGATGAAGAACTCCAGAAGTTTACCGGTCAGATGGATGAAATCATCAATATGGTCGAACAGTTGGGAGAAGTCGACACGACAGACGTTCCCGTGACGTCGACCGTAACCGAAGAAGTCAACGTCATGCGTGAAGACGTTGCCGTCAAGGGAACGGATCGCACCCTTTTGATGAAGAACGTTCCGGAAGAAAAAGACGGCCTGATCAAGGTTCCGGCAATTATCGATGAAAGCGAGGAAGGCTGAAAATGAACTATTTCGAAAATGACCTCAAGAGCCTTCACGAGGGTCTTGTCAACAAAGATTTCAGTGCTGAGGAATTGGCAAAGGAAACTTTTGAAACGATCAAAAAGCGCGAGGAAAAAATTGATGCGTTCATCACTTTGGACGAAGAACGCGCAATGGAAAAAGCACGCGCAGTCGATGCAAAAGGAATCGATGAGGGAAACGTGCTTGACGGAATTCCTGTCGGGATCAAAGACAACATCGTAACGAAAGGCCTGAAGACGACGGCAGCCAGCAAAATGCTCGAAAACTTCAATCCGATCTACAATGCGACGGTCATGGACAAGCTTGACGAAAAGGGCATGATTACGGTCGGAAAGCTCAACATGGACGAATTTGCGATGGGCAGTTCGACCGAAACGAGCGCCTTTAAGAAAACGAAGAACGCCTGGGATCAAACGAAGGTTCCCGGCGGTTCATCCGGCGGCTCTGCCGCAGCCGTTGCTTCCGGCGAAGTCATTGCTGCGCTTGGCTCCGATACCGGCGGTTCGATCAGACAGCCCGCTGCATTTAACGGCATCGTCGGTCTCAAACCGACATACGGTCGCGTTTCGCGTTATGGCTTGATTGCTTTTGCTTCAAGCATGGATCAGATCGGACCTTTGACTCGCAGCGTATACGACAATGCCTTGATGCTTAATGCCATCAGCGGTCACGATCCGCGCGATTTCACGAGTTCAAGCAAGGAAGTTCCCGACTTTACGAAGGGAATCGATGAAGGCGTCAAGGGCATGCGCATCGCCGTTCCGAAGGAATATTTCGCAGAAGGCGTTGACGCAAACGTTCAACAGGCTGTCAAGGATGCAATCAAGAAGTTTGAAGAACTCGGCGCAACGGTTGACGAAGTTTCGCTTCCGCATACGAAATACGGCGTGCCCGTCTACTACATCATCGCTTCATCCGAAGCTTCATCCAATCTGCAGCGTTTTGACGGCATCCGTTACGGATTCCGCGCAGAAGACGTCAAGAATCTCGAAGACGTTTACGTGCGTTCTCGTTCAGAAGGCTTCGGCGATGAAGTCAAGCGCCGCATCATGCTCGGAACGTTCTCGCTTTCTGCAGGCACTTACGATGCGTTCTTCAAGAAGGCGGCTCAGGTTCGCACGTTGATTTGCCGCGACTATGAAAATGTCTTTGAAAATCATGACCTGATTTTGGGACCGACGGCACCAACGACGGCATACGGCATCGGCGAAAAGATCGACGATCCGGTGACGATGTACATGAACGATATTTTGACGATTCCGGTCAACCTGGCCGGACTTCCGGGGATGTCCCTGCCTGCCGGATTTTCCGATGGCTTGCCGATCGGGATGCAGCTTGTTGCGCCGCGTTTCAGAGAAGATACGCTGTATAAGGCAGGCTTTGCATTTGAACAGGCAACTGATTTCCATAAAGCCGTACCTGAGATTGGGGGTCAAAACTAATGAACTTTGAAACAACGATCGGGCTTGAAGTCCACATTGAATTAAAAACAAACTCCAAAGCATACTCGCCGGCACCGGTTGAATACGGTGCAGAGCCGAATACGAACACGAACGTGATCGACTGGGGTTATCCTGGCGTTTTGCCGCAGGTCAACAAGGGTGCCTTGGAATACGGGATGCGTGCAGCCTTGGCTTTGAACTGCGAAATCAGAAAAGACCTGCACTTTGATCGCAAGAACTATTTCTACCCTGACAATCCGAAAGCATACCAGATTACTCAATCAGATACGCCGATTGCGCATGACGGCTGGCTTGAAATCGAACTGGAAGACGGAACGAAAAAGAAAATCGGCATTGAAGAAATGCACGTTGAAGAAGACGCCGGCAAGAACACCCACAATCCGGACGGATATTCATATGTCGATCTGAACCGTCAGGGCACGCCGCTGATTGAAATCGTCTCAAAACCTGATATCGCTTCTCCTGACGAAGCTTATGCATATTTGACGCGTTTGCGCCAAATCATCCAATTTACCGGCGTTTCCGACGTTAAGATGGAAGAAGGCTCCATGCGTGCCGACGTCAACATTTCGGTTCGTCCGATCGGATCCGACAAATTCGGCACGAAGACGGAAATGAAAAACCTTAATTCGTTTGAGCACGTCAAAAAAGGTCTCGAATACGAAGCCAAGCGCCAGGCCCGCGTTTTGATGTCCGGCGGCCAGGTTCAGCAGGAAACGAGACGTTTCGACGTGCCGACGGGAACGACGATTCTGATGCGTGTCAAGGAAGGCGCAAGCGACTATCGCTACTTCCCTGAACCTGATCTTCCGCCGATCCATATTTCTGATGAATGGATCAAAGAAGTCAAGGACTCGATTCCGGAAATGCCTGACAAGCGCCGTGAACGTTACGTCAATGAATGGGGAATTCCTGAATATGATGCCGGCGTTTTGACGCAGACAAAGGAAATGTCTGACTTCTATGAAGCAACCGTTGCTTCCGGCGCAGACGCCAAGCTTGCTGCCAACTGGCTGATGGGCGAAGTTTCTGCCTACCTGAACGCCAACAAGGTTGAGCTCCAGGAAACGGCTTTGACGCCTGAACACTTGGCAACGATGATCAGACTGATCGAAGACGAAACGATTTCTTCAAAGATTGCCAAGAAAGTCTTCAAGGAAATCATTCAAAATGATACGGAACCAAAAGCCTGGGTCGAAGAAAAGGGTATGGCCCAGTTGTCCGATCCGGCCAAACTTCAGCCGATCATTGATGAGGTTTTGGATAACAACGAGCAATCGATCATCGACTTTAAGAACGGGAAAGATCGTGCCGTTGGCTTCCTTGTCGGTGCCATCATGAAGCAGACTCGCGGCAAGGCCAATCCGAAAGTCGTCAACAAGCTGCTTATGGCAAGCCTTGCTGAAAGATAATTGCCAAACAGAGTCTTGACTCTGTATTTCAAAGAATGATCAAGAAGCTGTGAGAGGGACCGCTTCCGGTACTTGGCAGCTTTTTGTTTTGAGGTGATAAAATGCAAAAACGTTGTCGAATCATCTACAACCCGACTTCAGGCCGGGAAGCAATGAAAAACAATCTTGTCGACATTTTGAATATTCTGGAGCGGGCCGGCTACGAAACGAGCGCATATGCCACGACTCCGGAGCCGAATTCCGCCAAAAACGAGGCCGAACGTGCTGCCAAAGCCGGTTTCAACCTGATCGTTGCAGCCGGCGGCGACGGCACGATCAATGAGGTCGTCAACGGAATCGCACCGCTGAAGCATCGCCCGAAGCTCGGTATCATTCCGGCCGGGACGACGAACGACTATGCCAGGGCATTGAAGATTCCGCGCGAAGATCCGATTGGCGCCGCCAAGGTGATTGCCAAGGGCCAGACCATCAAGATGGATATCGGTGAGGCGGGCAAGAACTGGTTCGTCAACATCGCAGCCGGCGGTTTGCTGACTGAACTCACGTATGGCGTGCCGTCGCAGGTCAAGTCGCTGTTCGGATATCTGGCCTACCTTGTCAAAGGCGCCGAACTTTTGCCGCAAATCAAGCCAATCAAGATGCACCTTGAATATGACGGCGGCACATATGACGGCAAAGCCTCAATGTTCTTCCTGGCTTTGACGAATTCCGTCGGCGGGTTCGAACAGATAGTGCCCGATGCTTCGCTTGACGACGGCAAGTTCACGCTGATCGTCGTCAAGACAAGCAACCTGATCGAAATTTTGCAGCTGATCACGATGGTTTTGAACGGCGGAAAGCACGTCAACGATCCGCGAATTCTCTACGTCAAAACTTCCAAGCTCGTTGCCAAGCCGGTCGACGAGAAGATGATGATCAACGTCGATGGCGAGTATGGCGGGGATGCGCCGATGACTTTCAAGAATCACAGGCAGCATCTTGAAATTTTCGCCAATACCGATGAGATTCCGGACGAAGCAATCACTGGCACTGAAGAAGAAGAAACAAGCGCGCGCGAACATTTTGTCGAAGGCGTCAGTCATCTTGAAGACGTTGGCAATCTGGAACTTGATAACGAAGACAAAAAAGATTAAATTTAAAGTCAGGACCTTGTGTCCTGGCTTTTTTGATTGGGCGTGATTGCAAAATGCAGAGTTCGTTTGTATTTTTGATGATTCGCCCTGGAAAATGCAGGGGAGAGGCCGCAGTACATGTGCTGATGGATTTGTCCGTAAGAGGGAGCCGGGTTTTACGGGCAGATTTGAAAAAACGGTGATTTGCCCGTAAGAGGGAGCCGGATTTTACGGGCAGATTTGAAAAAACGGCATTTTGCCCGTAATCGGAGACCTGGTTTTACGGGCAGATCTGAAAAAACGGCATTTTGCCCGTAAGAGGGAGCCGGGTTTTACGGGCAGATTTCAAAAATCGTCATTTTGCCCGTAAGAGGGAGCCGGATTTTACGGGCAGATCTGAAAAAACGGTGATTTGCCCGTAATCGGAGAACGGGTTTTACGGGCAGATCTGAAAAAACGTGGATTTGCCCGTAAGCCCGACTTGGCAAACCGATCAAGCAAGCGATGCTAAGCACTGCATTTGGCGAAAATGCAAAGACAGTAGCGAGTCGACCGCATCCTGTTCGGCATTTTTCCTCAGCATATTTTTTGACATAAAAATTTACGTCTGATAATCTTGTTCTAAGAATATATAGAGGGGTTAACATGGCAAAACCAAAAACCAAAGCAGAACTGATCGAAGCGGCAACGACCAATTATGAAAATTTGTTCGAGATGATCGCAAACAGGACGGAAGAAGAAAAAAGCAGGGAATATGATTTTTCGGATGACGACAAGAAAAAAGAAGCGCATTGGAAAAGAGACAGGAATCTGCGCGACGTTTTGATGCATCTTTACGAATGGCATCAGCTGCTCTTGAACTGGCTGAAGAACCGCGATAACGAACAAAAAAGGCCGTTTTTGCCGGAGGGCTACAATTGGCGGACATACGGAGCAATGAACGTTGCATTCTGGGAGAAGAACCAGGACGTTTCAGAAGAAGAGGCGCTGCGAAGACTTGAAGAATTTCATCATCAGGTGATGCAGGCGCTTGGGACCTTTTCTGACGAAGAACTGTTCACGAAAAGCTTTTACCCGTGGGTAGGCGGAAGCAGCATCGGCGGGTATTTCATCAGCAACACTAGCAGCCATTACGCATGGGCAATCAAGAAGATGAAGGCGCACAAGAAAAATTGCCGGCACTGAATTTGACAAAATAAGGCAAGTCGGGGTGAACCCGGCTTTTTTGTGTTAAAATAAACAATGGAATTTTATACGCAAAGGAAAATATCAATGAAATTTAAACCACCAGTTTCAAAAAATCAAGAATTGACAGCAACCGTGACTGACTTGACCTATCAAGGAATGGGCGTCGTCAAGGTTGACGGGTACACGCTGTTTTGCGATGATGCTTTGCCAGGCGAAGAAATCAAGCTGCACGTGCTCAAGGTCGGCAAAAATTACGGTTATGCCAAGGTGATCGAGCGGTTGACGACGAGCAAGGATCGCGTCGAATCACAAGGCAAGGCATATTCGCAAACGGGAATCGCGCCGCTTCAGCATTTGGCCTATCCTGCTCAGCTCAAGTTCAAACAAAAGCAGATTCAGGATCTTTTGAAAAAAGCTCATCTGGACGACATCGAAGTTGCAGAAACGATCGGGATGAAGGATCCGTTCCATTATCGCAACAAGGCCCAGGTTCCCGTGCGCGGAACGAAGGGTGATTTGAAGACCGGATTCTTCAAACGAGGCAGTCACAACTTCCTTCCGCTTGAGAATTTCCTGATTCAAGACGAGCGCATCGACGAGATTCTGAAGGAAGTCATAAAGGTTTTGAACGCTTACGAGCTTGAACCTTATGACGAAGAGCGCCATTCCGGCATGATTCGCCACCTGATGGTCAGAATCGGTCACTATTCGCGCGAAGCAATGGTTGTCATCGTCACGAAGAACGGCCGTCTCCCGCATGATCGAGAAATTGCCGAAAAAATCGTTGCCGCTTGTCCGGACGTCGTCAGCGTCATGCAAAACGTCAACCGTGACAGAACCAACGTTATTTTGGGTCAAAAGACCAAGCTGCTTTTTGGCAAGGATCACATCAAGGACACGCTGAACGGCCTCGAATTCGAGATTTCCGCGCAGTCGTTCTACCAGGTCAACCCGGTTCAGACGGAAAAGCTTTATCAGACCGCAGTCAAGTTCGCCAACCTGACCGGAGAAGAAACCGCGATCGATGCCTACTGCGGAATCGGGACGATTTCTTTGTCCCTTGCTGAAAAATGCAGAGCCGTCTACGGAGTCGAGATCGTTGAAGCAGCCATTGAAGATGCCAAGCGCAACGCCGAGCTCAACGAGCTTAACAACCTCAGATTTGAGGTCGGCAATGCCGAAGACTGGATGGCCAAGTGGAAAGAAAAAGGAATCAGACCAAACGTCATCATGGTCGATCCGCCGCGCAAAGGTTTGACTGAAAGCTTAATCGAAAGCGCAACGGGGATGAATCCGGACAGGATCGTCTACGTCAGCTGCAACCCTGCCACGCTTGTGCGCGACATTCAAAGCTTGATGGAAAAAGGCTACCATGTCGAGGGCAGGATTCAGCCGGTCGACCAGTTCCCGCAGACGGCGCATGTTGAGACGGTAGTATTGATGTCACGCAATATATAGTGAAATGCAAAAATAATCCCACAATATCTTGTGTTTACTCTGCTGAGACTGTGTAAATTTGCGACGACTGTTTAGAAAAAGAATGAGAATTGGAAGATGAGCTGTTGAAGGATGTTAGGCCAAAGAGCGGTATTTTTGAAGATAACAAAAGAGCAGGCGCCCCAAATTAATCGGGGTACCTGCTCTTAGTCGTTGATGTCGACTGTAATGCCGGATTTGAATTCCAATGTGAAATGGTCGTTGAAGACAGTGATACTCTCGACCAATCTTCGGACGAGGCTCTCGTTGAACTCGGTGATCTCTGTAGACTGGTCTTTGATGAAGTCTTGTAGATCCTTGACGCGTCTCAGATTTTTTTTCTGTGTCTCTGCATCCATCAGGGATTGCTGTTTCTGATCTCGGAGTCGGAAAATTTCATCAGCGATGGCATCGTAGTCTTGTTTATTGTTTACTTTGTGGATGAGCTCTTTTTGTAGTTCCTCAAGTCGTTTATCGATGCCCTCAGGTGAAAGAGAATCTGCGTTTACGATTGCTTTTGTAACGTTCTCTTGTATCTGATTGATGAAGGAATCACTATCGTTGCAGATTTGGTTGATTGCTTTCAGTGAGATTTCCTTGAGGGTTTCTTCGTGTACAGTCCGGTTTGTGCAGTTTTCTTTGGCAAAGGATGGTTCTAGTCTGCTAATGCAGCGACAGACGATGGATTTCTTGCCATGATTGTTCCAGTGGATGCGACGGTAGAGTTCGCCACATTGGCCGCAACAGACGATCTGGGAGAAACAATTGTTGCCGGAGAAGCAGCGTTTTTTTCCGGATTTGCCGGTCCTGACGTTACGGCGACGGGTCAGTTCAGCCTGCACTTGCATGAAAATATCCTTTGGGATGATTGCCTCGTGGTTGTTCTCAACATAATACTGAGGGACAATGCCGGTATTCTTAACACGCTTCTTGGTCAGGAAGTCTGTAGTATAGGTCTTTTGCAGCAGGGCGTCGCCCATGTACTTCTCATTTCGAAGGATCTTGTTGATCGTGCTGTCGTACCATTTCGTATTTCCAGCTCCGGTGAGAGCTCCATCTGCTTCCAGGTGCTGGCAAATCTTCTTCATGCTGTAACCTTCGAGGTATTCACGGTAGATTCGTTTAACGACCTCGGCCTGCACAGGGTCAATGACTAGGTTCCCATTCTCGTCCTTCGTGTAACCGAGAAAATGATTATGGTTGACCATCACTTTTCCTTGCTGGTAGCGGTATTGAAGTCCTAGTTTCACGTTCTGAGAGAGAGACTGCGATTCCTGCTGTGCCAGACTCGCCATGATTGTAATCAGCACTTTTCCTTTGGCGTCCATTGTGTTGATGGACTCCTTCTCGAAGTAGATCGGAATATTCTTGTTTTTGAGCTGCCTAACGTACTTCAGGCAGTCAAGGGTATTTCTTGCGAATCGGCTGATTGACTTGGTGATGATCATGTCGATGTTTCCAGCCATGCATTCGTTGATCATCCGGTTGAATTCGTCACGTTTCTTGGTGTTGGTTCCTGAGATACCATCGTCTGCGAATACGCCGGCGAGCTGCCATTTAGGGTTCTTCTTAATATACTCCTTGTAGTGGCTGACCTGTGTCTCGTAGCTAGTTTCCTGTTCGTCTGAATCTGTGCTGACACGGCAGTAAGCAGCAACTCGTAGTTTCGGCTTTTCCTGCTTCTTGATATTGTTTCCAACCTGTCGTCTTGCGGGGATAAATGTCACTTTACCCATCTAATTCGCCTCACTTTCAATAAGTCCGTAAAGGTATTCGGCCTGAAGTTTTGGATCCTCGTATTGCTTGTTTGCTGCTGCCATGAAAAATCTAGTCGGAACAGCAGGTATGACGAATTTCTTTTTTTGATGGTTTCTTCCAATATTATTTTTCTCGATATTCCTTAAATTCATTGCGGAATTTTTTCATCTCATCGGCAAAGGTGTGCTGCTTGCGTCCAAGGAGCTTGGCAACTTTTCAATCAGAAATACTTTCCGGATGATCGATCCAGATCTGGATGATGCGGTCGGCTTCCGGATCGATTTCACGCAGTCGGCTGATCAAGCAGGCCAACAAAGCACGATCAGAAACAATTTCTTCTGGCGTCGGATTATTGTCAAAAATGTAATCCGACAAAGTTCCCTTGCCATTAGGCAGCGGTTTATCGAGGGAAGCCTCTGTTTTGATGCAAAATCCGCAGTCGAGACAGTTGCCATCGCAGAGCCACCATTTGTTTCGAGGGCAAAAGCAATGCCCTCGATACTGCATTCGCTTTCGAAGATTCGTGCACCGGCGGTTGTACTCCTTGAACTCATCCGGTGATACGTCAAACCAGGTGCTGGATTCCTTATCGTAGATCTTATTTTGTTTGTCTTTATCTGTCATTTTTTGTCCTCCGTTCGTTTTCCCGAACCGAGGACTTCACACAAAAAGAGCATGACAGGCCATACGGAACGGGAATTAACTCGTTACGCTTGGCCAGCCATGCTAGTAGGCTGGTTTTTCTATTTACTTGTAATCGCTACAGATGCTCGAGCCACCTCTGTGCACCGGGGTGAACGTCCGTAACGACAGGCGGTTTAGTGACTTGCCATGATTAAGTGCTATTATCTTAGATCCTCTTCGATGGCGTATAACTCGGTGAATACGTCCGACATGTCCGATGGATTCAGGTCGTAGACGTTGCTGGCGCCATATCGATGGAATACTCTGTCAACTACAGCTGATCCCAATTGGAAGCTGATCATAGATGCGGTGTTCTCGATATTTATAATCCAATTCTCGCGTTCGTTTTCAGTCAATTTTTTCATCTCCTTTCTGCTCGGATTTTCATCCAGAAGTCAGCTGCGTTATTTGCACCACTTTTGAAAACTAAACTCATCATTGATCGGGGAGTCATCCAAGGGCATTGGTGAGGAGAAGCAATGAAGTGGTTATTGGTCAGTTTTTATGGGTATAATTAACTGGTATTGATAGAGAGCGTATTTCTGAATATAATTAAATAGTTAAGGTCTCGCATTTTTTCGGATTCCCTTGACCGTTATTAGTTTCGCACGGCAAAATGAGACGGTCTGACCGGTAACATGAGACACATAGGACGAAACATAGGACAAGATTTGAGGGGAGGTATTCTATTGGAATTAAGTGAATATTTCGGCCGGATATTTCCGTGCACAGCGGTGCAGATGTATTATCCGAACCGGAAGAACAGCGGGATCTTTGTTTCCTTCTGCTTTATTAAAGCAGGAAGTAATTATTTCTCGCACAAGCAATGCGATAGATTAAAGTCAGATGATGTGTCCTTGGAGCGAAAGCTATATGACGGGTCGAGGAAGATGTCTTCAGACTTAAAGGATTCTTTTAAGAATTTTAATGAGGATGGCCTGTGCTCATATTTTGAAAAGATAATCGACAAGAATAAGTACGGTGATGTAATGCTTGCCTTTGGAATACCTCCCACGGCAGAAAAAAATCCGCAAGCACTCCGAAGAGCACTTGCGGTTCAGTTCAAGGCCTTTATAGATGCCAACAAGGAAGGCACTGCGGATATTGTGGCAATGACCTATCAGCAGCTTTTGGAGGATCCGGAACAGGAGCTCCGTTCTTTTAACTACATATCATCTCTGTACCCGGACGACACGGTGTACATCAATCCGGATCACAAAAGAAGTTATACCGGTTTCATGTATGAGAAGCTAACGGTAACTTGGAAATTCTCTAATCTTGGTACGCAAACATGGCGCGGCCGAAAGCTGTACCTTTTCAATCACGATATAAGGCCGTGGTCAGAAAGCAACTACATTGAAATACCAGAGACGCCACCGAAAGTCGGTGTGGAAATCTCCGTGATAATTGATCTCAGGCCGTTTGAGGGGCGCACGACTTGCCATTGGATTATGGTAGATAATGATGGCAATGACTGCTATCCCGGCAGTCGAATGTTCGATATAGATATAGATGTGAAGTTCAAAAGGAAAAAATCTTAATGATGAAGTTAATAAATTTAGCGATCAGCTACAAGTTGAAAAATGGGTAACATTAAAAGATGCACAGGCATATCTCGGTGTTGACGAGAGACTATCTTGCAGTGTATTTCAAAACGGAATGTGCCTGCATATGAAGTCGGCAGACTTTTGAAATTCAAAATATCCGAAGTAGATGATTGGATTCGCTCCGGAGGTATTGCTTATGACAATTCTGGTACGAACATTAATGGATACCTAGTAATTTAGAAATGATAAAGATACAAGGCAAACAGGTTAAAAGCATATTTATATGGATAATTAAATTCAAAGCTCAATTGTGATTTTTATTCAGGTAATTATAGATGAATATTCAAGAGGTGCATATGTGCTCAGTGAGTATCGTGACATCATTCTTCGTTTGGATGCAATGATAGAAGATACCAAACCAGTGGCCGGCCTTATGCAATGCCGCAGATCAGGCATTTTGTAATGTTTCTCCATTCTTGATGAGAGATTGATAATCCTATCAAAGAAACAGACGCTGAAAGCTTATTTTGAAGAATATTTGGATGGCTTTTGTCCTAATGTTCAGTAAATCTTGGATAAATTTAAGTTTCGTAATCAGAATGGTACAGTGGTTGATGCAGACATTCTTAGTGATGTTATTAAAAATGTATTTCTCCGCCCATCAATTTGATTCCCCAAACGGTTTATACGGATGATACAATGACTACCATCAAGTTGCCTACGTCATATAATCATGGAATGAGTAGTAGTGTTGAAGAACTGATTCGTAAGTTTAATTAAGAAAATAACGGTGAAGTAGTCGCATACTGTACACCGAGAGATGTCGTTGATTTAATGGCTGACCTTAATTTCATCCCTATAGCTAATGAAATTAAGGATGAGAAATATTATTGCTATGATGGTGCATGCAATATTAACAGTTGCCCAAGATAGATTAATTACACTTGCTAAGATAAGAAATAAGAAATTATCAATTCACTTGTTCGGACAAGAAGTTCAACATGAAACATATGACATTTGTAAATCCGATATTCTTTTGAAAGGTGATGGAGATAAGCTGACCATATTGCGTATGGTTTCACATTGTTTGCAGATGGTAATGCAACTCATCAATTTGATTTTATGTTAGCAAATACTTTTTACAGAAGGAGCAGGAAAATTGATGCCGAGAAAATGGGTGTTAGAGAGGATATTTTCGGAGAAAATTTTAGATGTTATTAATCTTGATAGCTATAGGATATAATCTCAAGAGTCAATGTAAATTAAGTTAGCAGACGAAGATGTAGAGGTAGCAATTGTTATTGCAGGAAAAAGTGGCCATTATTATAAATCCGGAAATGGATCTACTTTCAATTATTATAAGCAAATTTAACGATATGTTTTAGAATATTGACTGGAAAGGCCCCGACAATGTTAGACGTCAGATTATAGCAATTTCGGATATGGTAGCAAAAAATGAACGCTATCAAAATGATATGAGAAATTTTGATAAGCAAAAAGCTCGTATGGAAAGTGGAAGAGTTTTGCAGCAGGTTAGCTTCTCGGTGATGGCCAATAATTATGAAGCTATTCAAACAAATTCGTGATAATCTGTTCTTTAAGAAGTTTCTCTCAGATACGATATTTAACATGACTTACGATCCTAAAAATGTTTCAAAAATTGTTAAGTACCTACAAACTGAAACAAATACAAGTATGTCATACGGAACAGAAAAAGAATAATGAGGGAGGTACAGCATGAACGGTAATTTATCTAAAACTGTACATGGAAATTTTGATGCGGTATTTCGTGAAGTAACACAATCATGCTCGGTACCGTGGATAACGCGGGGAGAGCTTCGCCTTTTTCATTTGAATATTCGTAACAATAAGTTCAATCCGGAAGAAATGAAAAAGCTCTTATATCGAAATATAGGCGAATATGTGTTCTCTCGTGCCAAAATTGAGCATTTCAAAGTGAACGGAGATGCTTTTGCAATTGTATCGCAGGCTTTGAGAGTGCTTCAAAAGAATGGCGGAGCTGATATAAAAGGCACAGGCTCTGAGCTTGGAGAACTGTTACTGTATTCATTTTTAGAGGAAAAACTAAAGGCACCAAAGCTTATGAGCCGTGTGGAGCTATCTACTGACGCTAAGAAGTATGCCAGTTCATGTGATGGAATTCATCTGCTGACAAGCGGCGTGTCAGGAATGCCGTATCATCAAGTGGTATTTGGGGTTTCTAGTATCGTTGGAGATTTAACATATGCAATTGATGATGCCTTCGAGAGCATTGTTGAAATAGAAAAGAACGAAGACAAAGAATTACATATGGTTGACAATGTCATTTTTGACAGACTATTAAATGATGACGAAGTTGAGTTTGCCAAACAGATTTTTATCCCTTCGCCTAATCCAACGGTTAATTATAATACCTCATATGGAATTTTCTTGGGATATACAATTGGATTGGACCCAAACCAATATAGTGTCGCAGAGTTTCCGGGAATAGTAGAGGAAAAAATGCAGGAGGATATTTGCCATAATATTGACTATATCCTTCAGAAAATCAGGGATAATAATTTGAATTTGCATTCGTTCTATTTCTATGTTCTTCCCTTTAATGATGGCGAAACGGATAAGAAGGATATTATGGAGGCGGTATTGAAAGGAGATGTTGATTTATGAGCGATGACAAAACATTAGGTGAAGCTATATTTGGCGACATTGAAAGCAATGCCTATTTGAATGAACTTCATGAGAATATTCTGTTCAATTATGCATTAAAAATCTTTCAGATTCAAGATGGAAAAAAAGAATATAATCTGAAGGATGCACTTAGATTTGCAGATTTACTGTCTAAATCGACCCATCCGATCAATAGTGATAGCCATAAAATGTGGGCTCAGGAATTAATTATTCTGTTGAATGAGTTGCATCCAGAAGATGGATTGGTAAATCTATATGCTGGCTCTGTTTTTTCTAGTGTTGGAAATCATCAAGGATTGAAGATTATCAATTCTGAATATCAGGATATTAATACGTTTGAAAAGATATTTGAACAGTTAAGAAATGATTATTTGACAATTCCAGCATCACCTGAAATGAAGTTTTTCAGCGCTCAAAAAGAAGCATACGATCATTTAACAGATCCATGTTTTAGTTATTCTGGCCCAACATCTATGGGAAAGTCTTTTATAATGAGAATGTTTATCAAGAATGAAATCCTGAATGGGGCTAAGAAAAACTATGTGCTTATAGTGCCAACCAAAGCACTTATCAATGAAATCAGGTCTAAAATAATTAACGATTTAGAAGATAACCTTAAACGGTGTAATTATAGAGTTATAACTGCAGCAAGCGACATCGCATTGGAAGGAAATCATAATTTTATTTTTGTACTTACTCCAGAACGTTTGCTTTATTTGCTGATTAGTAATCCATCATTGGAAGTAGATTATCTATTTGTTGATGAAGCACACAAACTTTCAGGAAAAAATAGCAGAGGTCCATTCTACTATAAAGTAGTTGATATGCTGTTACAGAAGGAGAAGAAACCTCATTTTATTTTTGCATCACCGAATATTCCTAATCCACAGGTTTATTTACGATTAATGAATGAAGCCATTGAAAGCAGTGATGAGAGTAAACTGGCTACTACATATTCTCCGGTTGTGCAGATAAAGTTTCTTATGGATCTTATCAATAATAATATTTCGGTCTATAACGAGCGAACAAATCATCGTATTCAGATTGCTTCTATAAAAAAGTCAGACGTCACTCTTAATGATATGCTGTTATTGTTTGAAGGAAAAAATCTACGATTACCGCCAGAGAAGCGCAGTCAAACTATTGTATATTACAATGGTCGTGCAAAGGCAATAGCTGCAGCAAGGAGCTTTGCTGAATCAAGAGGTATTCTTGATAAGAATGATCCGAAACTAGATTCACTTTCAAAAGATATTATGCAGGAAGTGCACGGAGACTATTATCTCGCCAGCATGATAAAGAAGGGTGTGGCTTATCATATTGGGTATTTGCCTGCTTCTATACGTACTCGCATAGAAGATTTGTTTAAAAAGGGAAATATCACCATAATGTTTTGTACAAGCACCCTTCTTGAAGGGGTTAATTTACCTGCTGACAATCTTTTTATTACGGACAATAAAATTTTTAGAAGAAAAATGAATCCGGTGGATTTTAGGAACTTGATTGGTCGAGTTGGTCGTATCAGCTATAACCTATATGGAAATGTATTTTTCATTTCAGATGAAAAATCTGTATCATCGGAAAGCTATATTGAGATGCTTCAAGAGCCGATACCGGAGCAGGAACTGTCAATTGAAAGCAATCCTCAAGCTCTCAAACGAATAGAAAAGAAATATATTGCAGAAATCCTTAAGAGTGGTAGTTCGGAAATTCCAAAGCGAAGAGAGGACCAATCGGAAGAATCCTATGTAATGATGCGCAAGTTTGGTCTTATTCTTTTAAGAGATATTATGGAAGAACGCGATAGTCTTGTTCATAGGGAATTTGCAGATTTTTTAACAGCGGAGGATGAATGCCGGATTAGAGAAAAGTTTAATAATTCGCCTACATTACCGGATGATGATATTAACACTTCTGTGGATCAAACAAATAAACTTATTGTAGCTATTAAGAATGGTTTGGAATATCCGTCATCTAAAAACGGGTTTAAATATGACGACATTATTGTTTTTTTTAATAAGTTATCTCAGATATTTGACTGGCCAATTTATGAAAAGTCTACACTTGGAAATAAATCAAAAAGAAAATGGTATGCAGTGATACTTTCTCAATGGATGGAAGGTTCTGGACTGAGTTATATTATGCAAAGAGCAATAGATTATCATAAGCAGCATCCGGAAAATTTTAGAGTGTCAGCATACAAGCCGCCAACTATTTATAATGATAACTCGAAGGAACACAGGAATGTGGTGTTTGCGGATACGCTAGAAGTCATTGAAAACATTGTGCTTTTTAGCATTTCAAACTATTTTTTGAGGTTCTCTAATGAATATAAAATGATTCATGGCGTTGATGAGTTTGATAATAACTGGTATGAATATGTCGAGTTTGGAACTACAAATCCATTAACGATTTTATTGCAGCGAAATGGCTTTTCAAGAGAGTCAGCAACTTTTATCAAAAAACATAAGAACGAGTATGTGGTCCATGATGGAAGCACGGATGAGTTAAGATTACGCTTATCTTTATTGAATTGTGGCAATACAAGTGTGATGACAGAAGCAGCAAGTATTAGATTCAATGCTCCTAAACTGTTTCTGGAGGAAGGTTAATTAATAAAAAAGCATAGAAGGATCATCAAAGAATCTCAAGCAAATTTTGCAGAATACAAAATATTCATTCGCTTAAATAAACTAAATGCTGAATATAGCTAATGAAATGATCCAGCCTGTATTTAAAGATAAAGCACGCTACAAAATAAATAAGTTGATAAAATACGATGAATTAATGAAACCTTTGCTTATCGAAGTAAGTGACGGTGAATAATATAAATGAGACACACTGCCGCTATCTTTATAGAAACAACTAAATTTGTATTTAGAAGATCTTGCTGAGATGCTTCATGGCATAAGATAAACATTTTTAAGAGAATCGGATTGGATGGGAGAAGGATCTATCTTAAAAAAGCGGATCCTCTTGACAGTCCGTCTTGTGCAATAATTGTGATTACTGAAGCAGGAAAGAAAGTGGTTGTGGATAATCCGGAAAAGATAGACTCAAAGTATTTAGAGTGGTTCCCTTCGTTTGACGATTTTAAATCCGTGACTGAATGTAAGCGGTCGTTAAAATAGCGTTGTGTACACAAATAGTCCGAGATAGTATCATTATCTTAGGTTATTGCGTATGCATCGTTTTTATTTTCTTATTTATGAGGTAAGATCGATGTTCCATGGGAGAAGATGGCGGAACCTTTCAGGATCAAATACCTCAATGTTGGTAATCTCCGTTAATACTTTTCTCAAGTATTTTTCAAGATCCAACTGATTAAGTTTGGCCGTGTATATCAGCGACAGCGCAACGGCATTAGCCCTTGCGGAAAACAGCCAGTTTTTTCTCCCCATCACGCTCTCTTTGACAGCGCGCTCTGCGCTGTTGTTGGACAATTCAAAATATCCTTTTTCAAAGATGTTCAGAATATGCTTTTCTTGGCCCAAGGCGTAGTTTTTGGTTCTTCCCAATGCTGACTTGGCAGATGCGGTAACTGAAGCTATCAACGCCTCGGTGACAAGAGCAGCCAATCCGTCTATCCCTTTGCGAAGATCGGTTTTACCGCAAACGAGATAGATTTTCATATTATTTATATTTGGAAACATTTTGATCACGATACCAAAGATAGTTGTTCAAATTTTTGAGAATCTCTCTCGGAGCTCCGTTGTAAATTCGGATTTCAACATCTTCCGTAATAATTTTCGCAGCCATTTCCCTGACCGGTCGATATGTTTCTTTAGGGATTCGGTCAACAAGGTTGACTTCCACGACGTCATCCAATTTCATATTTAAACCTCCGATATACTTGATGTCTAAAGCATACCAAGATATCGGAAGTTTATGAAGAACGCTTATTTAACGAACGCTTACGTATTAAAAAACAAGAATTCATTGATTCTCCGCTGAAATCGTAGATGATTCGTACAGGGGCACATTAGCATTATGCATTATATAAGCACGTTCGAATGGTTATTATTTATTTCATTTTTTATCTACTTTTTCTTTACATTTTTCTATAATCACATATGCCGCTAATTTTCAAATCGTGGTATAATTTGGCTCGTAGACTTATTTTAGACTTAGATATATATATATATATATCTTTGTTTTAATGCAGTACTTAACTCGTTTAAGGGGGATCATAAATGAAAAAAACGATTTTAACGGTCGGTGCAGTCGGACTTGCGGTCGCAGGCTCAGCTCAAACGGCAAAAGCAGACGAAACGGACTTACATACGAACGAAGCCAGTGAACAACAGGTTCAAGTCCAGACTCAAACAACGGAACAAAAGGAAGAAACAGCCAAGTCGGAACTCGATGATGCCAAAAACAACGAACAACAGGCTCAACAAAAAGCAGACAATGCTCAAAAAGAAAACGACAAGGCAAATCAGGACGTTGCCAATGCAAATCAAAACGTCGAAAACAAGAAAAACGACGTTTCTCAAAAGCAGGACAATCTGAACCAGGCTGAACAGGATAAGAACGAAGCCACGAAGGAAAATACCGACAAGGCAAACCAAGACGTTGCCAATGCAAATCAAAACGTCGAAAATAAGAAGAATGACGTTGCGAATGCTCAACAAAAAGCAGACGAAGCAAACAAGAACGTTGATAACAAGAAGAACGACGTCGCAAATGCTCAGCAAAAAGCAGATGAAGCTCAAAACAAAGTTGACAAGGCACAACAAA
>ERZ827520.1298-NODE-1298-length-30071-cov-4.706557_pt1 | contig 30071 bp, 19 predicted proteins | sample MGYA00519581_ERZ827520 | MGnify/ENA primary metagenome ERZ827520 (study PRJEB31778, sample SAMEA3449339) | human gut metagenome | biome: human gut; feature: human-associated habitat; material: faeces | place: United Kingdom | collected 2010/2012 ...
GCTGCTGGTCAACAATTTTGTGCTGTCCCAGTTCCTCGGCATCTGCCCCTTCCTCGGGGTGTCCAAAAAGCTGAACTCGGCGGTCGGCATGTCCCTCGCGGTCATCTTCGTCATGCTGATGGCGACGGCTGCGACCTGGCCGATCTATACCTACATCCTCGTGCCGAAGGGGCTCTCCTACCTGCAGACGATCGTCTTTATCCTGATTATCGCGGCGCTGGTACAGCTGGTGGAGATCGCCCTCAAGCGCTTCGTACCGCCGCTTTACAATTCGCTGGGCATTTACCTGCCCCTGATCACCACCAACTGCGCCGTGCTGGGCGTGACCATCCTGAACATCGACAGCGGGTACGGCTTTGTGCAGTCGCTGGTCAACGCGCTGGGCGCGGGCGGCGGTTTCCTGCTGGCAATGGTGATGTTCGCCGGGGTGCGGGAACGGCTGGAAAGCGCGGATATTCCAGAAGGGCTGAAGGGGCTGCCGATCACGCTGGTGTCGGCGTCCCTGGTGTCGGTGTCCTTCCTCGGCTTTCAGGGCCTGTTCGGCCTGTAATCCCCCGGTCCGGGCCGGAACGCGGCCCGTGTCTGCGAAAGGATGAACGATTTCTATGAATTCGATTATACTGGCAATTTTGATCCTCGCGGGGCTGGGGCTGGCCGCGGGCCTGGTACTCGCGGTCGCTTCGGTCGTGATGGCGGTGCCGCGGGACGAGAAGGCGGAGGCGCTGCGGGACGTGCTCCCGGGCGCGAACTGCGGCGCGTGCGGCTATTCCGGCTGCGACGGCTACGCCAAGGCGATGGCCAACGAGGGCGCGGCAGTCGGCCTCTGCTCCCCCGGCGGCGCGGCGGTGGCTCAGGCGACGGCGAAGATTCTCGGTGTGAAAAGCGACGGGGTGGAAACCCGCACCGCGCTGGTCCGCTGCGGCGGCTGTGAGGAGTTCACCGCCCGGAAGCTGGAATACCGCGGACTGAGCTCCTGCGTGGCGGCGAACCAGTTCTACGGCGGCGACTGGCTGTGCATGTACGGCTGTCTCGGCCATGGGGACTGCAAGGCGGTGTGCGAATACGGCGCGATCTCGGTGGAAAACGGGTTGGCGCGGATCGACCCGGCCCTCTGCCGCGGCTGCGGGCTGTGCGTGAAGGCCTGCCCCAAGCATTTGATCGAGCTGGTGCCCGGATCAGCCAAAGGCGTGGTGCGCTGCTCCAGCCACGATAAGGGCGCGGCGGTGCGGAAAGCCTGCTCCAAGGGTTGCATCGGCTGTATGAAGTGCACCAAGGTCTGCGAGCACGACGCGATCCATGTGGAGAACTTCCTCGCCTCCATCGACAAGACGAAATGCGTCGGCTGCGGCGCGTGCGCCGATACCTGTCCGGTGGGCTGCATCACGATTTTTGGCAGGGAACCGGCTGCGGCGGAATAAGACGCGCTTTGCGGTTTTGTTCCGGCCTTTTCCCGGGAAATCAAGCGGAAAAATCCGAAAATCTCAATTTTAATCTTGACAAATCCATGGCCCATACTATATAATAAACTGCGCCTTGGTTAAAGGCGCTTTTTATGGCGGTATAGCTCAGTTGGCTAGAGCATGCGGTTCATACCCGCAGTGTCGTTGGTTCAAATCCGACTACCGCTACCATTTTGGCCCGATGGTCAAGCGGTTAAGACACCGCCCTTTCACGGCGGTAACACGGGTTCGATTCCCGTTCGGGTCACCACGCAGCGGCGCTGCGTTTACGGGCGTATAGCTCAGCTGGTTAGAGCGCTTGCTTCACACGCAAGAGGTCAGCGGTTCGAGTCCGTTTACGCCCACCAAAAAAGCAGCCCACACAAACCGTGTGGGCTGCTTTTTCGCGTGCGGAGACGGATTCACGGCGAGGGCATTAACGGCCTGCGGAGCAGGAAGCCGGGGACCGGCCATTCGAGTCTGCTGTCTTTTCTCTTTGGAAGCCTGGGTTGCTTTGTGCGAATTCTCCGCGGTGTGGAACGGTTTGCTTCGCCCGACGTGAAAGGATAACCGCAAGGGAATCCCGGCCGGCAGGCCCTGAGTCGTCCCCTCAGCGCACAACCTCCGTAATCGTTCCCCCGCCGAGTACGGTATCCCCATCATACAGCACAACCGCCTGTCCCACGGTGATGGCCCTCTGCGGCTCGTCAAATTCCACGTGTATCGTACCGTCGTCCAATGGCCGGACGGTTGCCCATTGCTCCGCCTGGCGGTAGCGAATTTTGGCTTTTGTCCGCAGGGAAGGCGCTGGGGCGTCAAAGGCAATCCAATTCACATCCCCGGCAATCAGCCCTTTGGAATACAGCAGGTGTTCATCGCCCACCGATACGGTGTTTTTCTCCATATCCTTGTCATACACATAGACAGGCTTTCCCATGGACAGCCCAAGGCCCTTGCGCTGTCCAATGGTATATCCAACGGCGCCGCTGTGTTTCCCGACAGCGGCGCCGTTTTCGTCAAGGAAGACGCCGTCGGGATAGGGTTTGCCCCTATACTGCTCCATAAACTTACCATAATCGCCGTCCGGCACAAAGCAGATATCTTGGCTGTCCGGCTTATCGCAATTCAGAAACCCCTGCTGCCGGGCGATCCGCCGGGTTTCCCTTTTATACATCGTACCGAGGGGAAACAGGGTGTGTCTCAGCTGATCCTGTGTCATGGCGTAGAGGACATAGCTCTGATCCTTTGACGAATCCAAAGCCTTTTTTAAAAGGAACCGGCCGTCCTGCTCTTCAATCCGGGCATAATGGCCGGTAACGACATAGGTATATCCCAATTCTCTGGCCCGGCGGTAAAGACGATCAAACTTCAGATAGCGATTGCAGTCTATACACGGATTCGGCGTCGCCCCGGACTCATATGCCGCAATAAAACGGCGGATAACCTGTTTCCTGAAATCAGCGGAAAAATTAAAGACATAGTAAGGGATACCCAGCCGAAACGCCACGCTTCTTGCGTTTTCAACATCCTCCAGAGAACAGCAGGCTTTTTGCCTGTCCATTCCCATATCTTCGTTGTAAAACAGCTTCATCGTAGCGCCGATGCAATCGTATCCCTGCGTTATCATCAAATAAGCGGCAACGCTGGAATCCACGCCGCCGCTCATGGCGATAATGGCCGATTTCGTATTCTTGTCCATAGGCATCGTTCCAAACCATCTTTAATTTAAAATATTGGTCTGTCAATTCGGACGGAAGGCAGGGATAAGCGGCCTTTCTGCGCTGCGGGGCGTTTCCCCTTTGGAGCTCCCTTTGACGCCGGCAGCCGTATACGGCGGTTCGGCTGACAAACTCTTTTATCCAAGCTCGATCATCCGGTCGATACAAACGCGGGCCCTTTTTATGGTGTCGGCGTCCAGACGGATTTCTTCCGTGACCGTTCCCGTTAATGTGCGGTATACATCCATCAGGGAGGTCATCTTCATATTCGGGCATAGCAGGTTTTTCGAAAGCGGATAAAAGAATTTGTCCGGACAGCGGTAGGAAAGATGCTGCGCGATGCTGATTTCCGTACCAATGATAAACTCTTTTTCGGGAGAGCTTTCCGCATATTCCATGATGGCGGAGGTGGAGCCGACAAAGTCGGCAAGGGCCAGAACGTCCGGCGTACACTCGGGATGCGCCAAAACGGCCGCTTTTGGATGGGCAGCCCGCGCCTGCTGCACTTCCGCCACCGAGACACGCGCGTGAATGGGACAGCCTCCCTGAAGCAGCTTGAAATTTTTATCCGGTATTTGCTTTGCCACATAGTCGCCCAAATTGCAGTCGGGGATAAAAAGGATATTTTTGTCCGGCAGCTTTTTCACGATGTTTACCGCTGAGGAGGAGGTTACGCAGACATCACATACCGTTTTCAGTTCGGCGGTCGTGTTGATATACGCGACGACCGTATAATCCGGAAAGCGCGCCCGGACGTTTTCCATCAGTTCCCGGTCCATCTGTTCCGCCATAGGACATCCGGCGTTCGCATTGGCGAGGAACACCCGCTTTTCGGGGGACAGGATTTTCACCGTCTCCGCCATAAAACGGACGCCGCACAGAATAACCGTGCTTTGCGGCGCTTTGCTCGCTTGGACGCTTAGCTGGAAGGAATCGCCGGTAAAATCCGCAATTTCCGTGACTTCACAGGACTGGTAGCTGTGCGCGAGAATACAGACGTCCTTTTCTCTTTTCAGCCGCCGTATTTCGTTTTGAATTTTGTTGATGGATAACATCGTTCAACGCCTCAAATCCTCATCGTTTTTTCCATATTGTTACGCTACATACCATCAGACCGCTATATTGATTTACAGCTTTTAGCAAATCCCGGGGCTGCATCCCTTTAATGAATATCATATAAATTAAATAGGATTAATAGATTATACCGCTGGTTATTTTCCTTGTCAAGTGGAATAAAGCCCTTGAAATTTATCTGTTTTTTGCCTTTTGACAAAAGATTGGGAAAAGCTGACGGGGAAATAGACAAAAAATGCGCGTGGACGTTTCCGATTTTCTTTCCGATTTTCTCCTCTTTTGCGGCGCAGAGGGACAAAATAGATAAAATACCAAAATGCAGACTATCGAATAGAAAATTTGAAACGAAGATATTGGATTTGTTTGGTTGTATAATTATTTCAACAGAAATGGAGGGATTTTATATGAAAAGTCTAGGGAAACGGACGCTGGCCCTGCTGATGGGTACGGCTATGCTGCTTTTCACGCTGATTACGACATCGGTTTTATGCGCGGCGTCGTCCGGTAACAGCGACACGGAAACCGCCTATTCGTCCCTGCAGGTGGGTATCATGAGCGACATCCACCTGTACGATACGGTGACCGGCGCGGACGATAACCTGAAGAAGATGCTGGAGCTGTATAAGGAAAAGAACGTTGACGCCATCCTGGTAACAGGCGATATCGCCAATACCAACACCGTGGCGCAGTATCAGAAATTCAATCGTATCTGGGACGAGGCGTTTCCAAACCCGGATGAAGCGCCGGTGCGTCTGACTTTGATGGGAAATCACGATTATGAATCGTCCATCAATGCGGAACAGAACACGGTCGAGCAGGCGCAGCAGCGGTTTATCGATCAGCTGGGCGGAGAACTGAACTTCAATCGTGTGGTAAACGGCTATCATTTTATCGGCATGAGCGGCGAGGGCTCGGCGGTCTACGGGAAATTCACGGAAAAGACGGTAAGCTGGCTGAAGGAACAACTGGACGCCGCCGTGAGCGAGGATCCCGATAAACCAATTTTTGTAGCGGCCCATCAACCGATTTCCAACACCACCTATGGCAGCGATCAGGAAGGGAACACCGCCTTTGCCGATCTGCTGAAGGATTACCCTCAGGTGGTGTTTTTCGCCGGTCACTGTCACCGCCCGGCGGAAAATGAACGCTCAATATATCAGAAAGATTTCACGGCGGTAGCGGTTCCTTCCCTGCAATATGTAACCGTGGAAACGGGAACTGCGCCGGAAGCTTTTGCTTCGCAGGAAGCATTGCTTTTGTCGGTGAAGTCGGCGGAACAGAGCATTCATATCGCACGGTATAAAGTGCAGACCATGGATACCTTAAAAGAGGATTGGGTTCTCAGCCTTCCGCTCTCCACGGAGACCTTCACGTATACGGACGCCCGGGTCAATGACCGCACCGCGCCGGTTTTCCCGGAGAACGCGGCGGTTGCCGTATCCGCTGTAACCTCCAACTCCTGCAGTATTTCCTTTCCCTCTGCCACGCATGACGATTATGTCCAGGGCTATACCGTTCGGGTAATCGACAGAGCGACGGGCGAGGCGGCGTTCAGCCGGTTCTTTATCTCGGATTTTTACATCGACCATACAAACATGGCAAAGACGCAGAAGATAGACATTAAGGGCCTGCAGGCGGGAACGGAATATACCATTGAGGTAACCGCCTCCGAATCCTTCGGGCTGACCAGTGCACCGCTGACGGAGGAGCTGGAGACCTTCGCCTACAACACGGCGCCGGACGGGATTTCCCGCGCGGATATTCTGGATGTGGATGGTCATGTGGGCTTTATGGACAATTCCCCCTATCGGGCTCCTTATGAGCTGTACAGCAGCGGTTTCCATCCCACGCTGGTTTTCGACGAGACGCTGGGACGTCAGGTCATTCAAATCAATCGCTGGATTAACTATCCTACCAGCGCGGGTCTGCTGAAAAAAATCGGCCAGACGGTGTCGATGGAGGCGGCGTTCCGGGTGGATACGCTGACCGGCCGCCTGACCATCCTGAGCAACCGGGAATCCGGGGGCATCGGGCTGGAAGTGAAGGACGGCGTGCTGAAGGCGGCGATCCGCCTGGAAAGCGGCGACATCACGGCGGCGTATTCCCTGTCGTCTATTGAGCAGTATTATCATGCGCTGGCAACGTATGACGGCCAAGCGCTCCGGCTGTATGTGAACGGCGAACTGGCGGATGAAACCGCCGCTTCCGGAACGATCTATTACAACCCGGCAATGTCGCTGATTACCATAGGCGCGAATCCGGTGCCGGACGGAAATGCCGCGTATGTTTTTAAGGGCAATATTGCGCTGGCCCGCATCTACAGCACCGCGCTGGACGAGGCGGCTGTGGCCAGGGCGTACGAGTATTATCTCCATGATCCGCAGTATGTGGCGGTGTACAAAAACACGACCATCCTGAAGAATCTGGATGTCAACAATCCCGCGTATTTCCCGACCGCCTCCACGCTGAACGCGATCAGCCGCCTGATTCAGCAGGGCGAGCAGCTGGACGCGGATGCGGCGATCACGCAGGAAGCCGCCAACGCCTTTGTCGATGAATCCAATCGGGTGATCGCCGCTTTCTTTGAGGAGATTGGGGAGGAAAATCCGAACCCCGCCACCCCGACCACGGCGATTACGACGCCGGGCGAATCCACTTCTTCGTCTACGGAAGGCACTTCTACGGAATCCACCGAGCCGACCTCCTCCGAATCCACCGAGCCGTCTTCACCGACTGAACCGGTTGAAACGACTTCGTCGGCCGGGTCCACGGAATCCGCCAAGCCGGGCGAATCGACGGGAGCCCCGGTGGCAACGGAGCCTGTCGTCTCCGGGGAATCCGCCGCGACGACGGACGGTACGGCGATTCCCACGGACACGGTAACAGCGCCAGCCTCCCCGTCCACCGGGGACAGCGGCGCGGCCTCCCTGCTGTTGCTGGCACTCGCCGCCGTGAGCGGCAGCGCGGTCGTGCTGCTGAAGAAGCGCGCCCACCTTTGAAAACCGCCGTTTTTTGGGAACGGTTGGCTTTCCGACAGCCCCCCCTGTACGCCGGACGTTTGAAGCGGCCGTGTTTTCGCCGCCGTTCCCGCCCTTTGGATTCGGACAGGGGACGGCAAATGACAGCGAAAGAGAGAAAAAGAAGGAAAGGCGGGAAAAGCCAAAACACGGATAACGACATCCCGAAGGATGGACATAGCCGATTTTCGGATTGGATGGTAGAATACAGGAAGAAGCCCATAAGAAAAGCGTAAAAAAAGCGTGGCAGTTTATTCAATTTCACAAGGCCATAGGATAACGGCGCCGCCGGGCCCGGGCGTTCCTAAAATTTGATTAAGCTGGACTTACTTTGCGCTTTGAGGATTTACCGGAATTTTAAGGAGGAGAAAGCATGAAAAAGGCAGTAACCTTAGTAGTAGCGGTTGCCATGCTAATGAGCTGCATCCTGCTGAACACCGCGGCGGCGGCGAACGTCTTCGTCGACGAAGCGACAAAGGATTTCGCAGGCGTATTCGAGTACAGCCAGGATACCTGGCAGTTCGAGCAAAACAATGACATTGAGGCGACGCTCTATTCCAAGAAAAATATCAACGAGGCATATCTTACGTATAAAGTGGACGGAGCAATCACCAATTTTCGGGTTCTCGCGCATATCGCCACCGGATTCGGCGATTTCAGCCTGGATGCGGAAATCTATCTGTCCACCGATAACGAAACCTGGAACCAGGTCGAATTCGACTGCACCAAGCCGGTTTATAACAGCCACTATCCGACGGAGTCGACAGCCTACTGGTGGGATCAGACGGCAACGGCCAAGGAGAGCCTTTCCGGCAGCTATTCCTATCTGAAAATCGTTCTCAAGAAATTCGATCAGGTGCCATGGCGTACGGTTATTGACCAGGTGACGATCCAGTATCAGCCGGACGGCTCCACCCCGAGCACCTCCAGCTCGACGGCGTCTACTGAGACGACGGCTTCAACCACCGAGTCCACCGCCGCTTCGACCACCGAATCCTCGGCGGCCACGACAGAACCCACCGCCGCCCCGACCACGCCCGCGCCGGCGGCTGGGCAGCTGGTCGACGATACCGACGCGAGCTTCTCCAAAACGTTTGACGTTTCCGACAATATCCAGTATGAGGAGAATCCGGATCTAAACCGGAACCTGTTCTCCAAAAAGCGCCCGACCAGCCTGCCGGATCCCGACGGCTATGTGATTTACAAGCTGGACGGCGACGTGACCGCGTTCACGATCAACGCGGTGGTCTGCAACGCGGACCAGGGGAACAACGGCGTTGTGGACCGCGACCTGTCTGTGTACGTTTCCAAGGACGGCGAGAACTGGGTCAAGGCGGATATGGAATTCACCGATCCGGCGGTTATCGAAGGCACCAACAACTATTGGATGGACAGCACGGTGACCGGCGCGGTGGATGCGGCTGCGGGCTACCGGTATGTAAAGGTGCAGCTCAACAGCGTCGATATTGTCGCGGGTATCCCGACTTGGGCGGTTATGCTCGATAAGATCACGATCGACTATCAGACGAACGGCACTGCGGAACCCACCGCGACCCCGACGGGAGCGGCTACGGAGGCCCCGGCCAAGATGTCTTCCACGGAAGCTCCGGCAACCACTGCCGCGTCGAAGGATTCGCCGGTCACGGGCGAGGGCGGCGCTGGAATGGCGGCGGCCCTGATGAGCGTCGCCGTGCTGAGCGCCGGCACTCTGGCGGTCCTGAAAAAGCGGTCCGGCCGCTGATTCCCGGTTTAAAAAAGAGCGGTCTCCCGTTCCCCCGCAAAGGATACGGGCACCGCTCTTTTTAAACGGGGCTGCCGGAAATCCAAAATAAGGATAAGTATTTGCCGGGATTTATACATAGCGCGGATTCCGGCCCGATGATACAATAAATCCAGTGAAACAAATCGAAATCGTGTGGGATGACAGCGGGTGGCTTGATATATTTTTACACCCCCGATTTTGGCATCTTACAGAACCACAAAACAGGGAAACGGGAGGAATTGTTTATGAAGAAGATGTTGGCAACAGCGGCTGCGGCGGTCTTGCTGGTGAGCAGTCTTACGTTCGGCGCGGCTGCGGCGACGGTGGACATCGTACCCAACGCCGAATTCAGCAACGTAGACTCCAAATCCGACAACTGGCAGTATGAGAAAAACGCCGACACCCAATATGACTTGTATGTCCGGAACCAAGCGGGCGATCAGGAGATCGTGTTCAAGGCGGACGGAAAAATTACCGGTTTTACCGTCGGGCTGCAGATGTGCGCAGGCTTCTTTGAGGAAGGCAACGCGAACCGCGACGTGAAGTTCTATGTATCGGCCGATAAGAGCGACTGGGAAGAGGTCGGCGTGACGCAGGGGGCGACCACCTTCCGCGAAGATATCTATTTCCTGGAAAATCTGGCCTATTGGTTTGAGACCGACGTAACGTCCAAGTCCATCTCGGGTACGCCGTCTTATCTGAAGATTGTTATCAAGGATTCGCCGGTCAATGGCGCGCCCTCATGGAATATGGCGATCGACAGCGTCAAGTTGGAGGTGGAGCCGACCTCCTCCGGCGGCAATGACAACAACAACGACAACAACGGTGACGGTGACAAAGACAATAATAACAGCGGCAGCAGCGGCGGTTCCAACAATGGAGGCAGCAGTTCTCCGGCCACCGGCGAGAACAGCGCGGCGGCTTCGGTGGCTGTCCTCTCTGTTATGAGTCTGGGCGTTCTGCTGACGGTCAAAGCGAAGAAAGCGAAATAGGAGATTTTCCGCGGCATCGCCAGGAAATCCGTACAAAGTCGTACCGGAAAACTCCGAGCCAACGTTCTGCTGGCTCGGAGTTTTTTCTTTCATGACTTTCTGGCGGTTCAGCGGCGGGTTTGCCGTTTTCGTATTCGGTTTGTGGTATTCCCGATTTTGGCTTTCTCCGACGCCGGGAAGAGGAAAGCGGAACTTATCCCGATTTTCCCGGATTGGCGAGGATTCTCCGTGAGCAGGGCGGTCCCCTGTGGATATTCAATAAGGAAGACCGGAAAAAGGTATGGCTTCTTCGTCGGGATATCGACCTCGGCTTTTGGCTTGTCCGAAAAGGGGGGGATTCCTTCTGCTTTCCGGATAAGCTGGAATATGGAAAATATTTGTATTTCTCCACGGCGTTTTCCTGCCGGACCACCCGGAAAACTGCGAAAAGCCAAAATTGGGATAAGCAGCAGGAGAAACCCGTACATTGTGCAAAATATAGTGCGATGTTACAATTTACACAGAGAAAAAACGCCGGCTTTTATAAAAGGCGGCGGCATTCTTTCTTTGCGTAAAGTTCGCATTCCCCTATTACAGATTTTTTGATGGGCAGCAGCAAACAGCCGTATTTTCATGTCAGGCGCAAACCGGCGCGGTCCGGCAAAGCGCTTTTTCGGAAAGGGAGCGAACGAGATGTTGGTTCCGGGCAAGCAATTTGAATTTGACAATCTGTTTAACGGCGAGCATCGCAAGTTTGGCCCCTTCAATTTGTACCAGGCGGGTGAACTGAGCTGTGTTAACGGCTATGAGGTGCCGCCGCATAAGCAGTGGTGCCATGAAATTAGCTACGTTGTCAGCGGCGAAGGATTGTTCACCACCAATGGGGAAACCGACCTGCTGATTGAAGGCGACATCCATATCTGCCCAATGGATTCCATCCATGCAATCAAGACCGTCAACGACTCGGATCTCCGGTATGCCTATATCGGCTTTGAGTTCAACGAGGATGCGGACAGTGAAAGCTTTCAGTATCTGAAGGATTTTTTCAAAAACATTTCGGTGTATAAGGCGAGCGACCGCAACAGCCTGCTGATCCCGCTGTTCCGCAACCTCGACGAGCTGTACAACAAAGCGATGTTTTATCCGCTGATGGTGGAGACCTACCTGACGCAGATTGCGATTACCTGCTGCCGGTCGTTTGTCCTGAACCCGATGCCGGTCTACTTCCCGTCGCTGTCGGTGGATTCGGTGGGGCGGTCGGTTTACATGGTGATCAAATACATCGAGAACAACATTTTTGAAAAGATCGACGTTAAGATCATCGCAAGGGAAGTCGGTTACAACTACTCCTACATATCCGACATGTTCAAGAAAAAAACCGGCATTACTATTCAGCGGTATATCAGCAACAAGAAGATACAGAAGGCAATCGAGCTGCTGAAATACGGCAAGCTGAACATTACCCAGGTGGCCCAGCGCCTGAATTATGCGAATATCCAGTCCTTTAACAAAGCCTTCAAGCGGACTATGGGCTGCGCGCCGACCGATTTCCTCAAAAACTGCAACGAGCAGAACGCGCCGCTGAACGGCGGCTTTGCCGACGAGGAGACGGCGCGTCCGGAGGATGACGGCCCGTCCGCATCGGATTCCGCTTTATAGCCCGTTATCGGCTCGTTACCGGCCCGTCATCGGCCGGCCCATCAACGATTGAGAAGCTTGGGAGTGAGACTGTGCGTAATATGAGCACCAATGGTTCCAAACGATGGAGAAGAATCCTCGCCGCCCTTGCGGCAGGTATGCTGCTGGTCTCGGCCGCGCCCTGGGGCGCTCTGGCGGAAAAGGCGGATAAAGCGGGCGAAACGGGAAGGCTGCCGGAGGCGGCGGAGGGCGCCGCTTCGGATATTCCGGACTATTTCGGCTACACCCAGGTGCATGGAGAGCAGCCGCGGGCGAAGATGCCGGTCACCCTTCCGGCCAAGGAAGGCGCGCTTTCCGAAAACGACGCGGAACGCCGGGCGGAGTACGAGGGAGAGACGGACGTTGCCATCCTTCAAAACGGCGGCTGGATCGAATGGAGCTTTACCTTATCGGAATCCGCCCTGTATACCCTGGATCTGCGGTATATCGCTCTTCCAGGGACTGGCCGCGACCTGAAAGCGGCATTCGCCCTGGATGGAGCGGCCCCCTTCTTTGGCGCGTCAGAGCTGGTGCTGAACCGCGTCTGGAAGGACGAGGAAAAGGGGGAGATGGCGCAGGATAAGCAGGGCAACGACCTGATTCCCAATCAGGTCGAGGTGTTTGAATACCAGAACCTGCTGCTGACCGACAACTCGGGCTTCCTTTCCGGGGCCTTTGAGGTATATCTGGAGGCGGGAGAGCACACCATCCGTCTGACCAATAACGACGATGCGATGGGCGTCGCCTCCCTGACACTGGCCGGGAAGGAGGAGCTCCCCTCCTACGCCGAGGTGAAGGCGGAATACGACGAGATGGGTTACCGGCCGGTGGGCGGGGCGTACGTCGAACAGCAGGCGGAAAAGACGGAAAAGAAGTCGAGCCAGATTCTGTATCCGGTGTACGACCACACCGAAGCCGCCACCGTCCCCAACGATCCGGCCAAAATCCGCCGGAATGTCATCGGCCAGTCCAACTGGTCGGATTCCGGCATGTGGATCACTTACCAGGTGGAGGCGCCGGAGGAGGGGCTTTACCTTCTTTCAATAAAATACCGGCAGAATTCTCAGCTGGGGATGTCCACCTACCGCAATATTTACGTCAACGGAGAAATTCCCTTCCGGGAATTTGAGAACGTGTCCTTTCCCTTCAACTTCAACTGGCGGAACATGACTGTTTCCGACGCGGAGGGCAACCCCTGCTATGTCTACCTGAGGAAGGGGACGAACGAGATCCGGCTGGAAGCGACGGTCGGCAAATGGACCGATATCCTGCAGGAGGTCAACGCCCTCAACACGGAGATGAACAACCTTTACCGCCGGATTATCGTGGTGACCAGCACCAGCCCGGACACCTACCGCGATTATCAGCTGGACGTGGAGATCGACGGGCTGGTGGATACGCTGCAGCGCCTGTCGGACTCCCTGTCCTCCCTGGCGGATACCTTTGACGCGGTCAACGGGGAAAAATCCACCCAGTCCGAAACCCTTCGCCGGGTGGCGGAGCAGCTCCAGAGCTTTGCGGAGGACCCGGACGAGATTCCGTCCCGTCTGGGAAATTTCCGGGATAATATCGGCACCATTTCCACCTGGCTGCTGAACAATGTGAAGCAGCCGCTGGAGATTGATTACTTCGTGTTCCGCTCCACGGATCAGGAACTTCCCGCCGCAAAGGCCGGCTTCTTCCAGAGTCTCTGGTTCGGGGTGCGGCAGTTCTTGGCGACCTTCAGCAGCGATTACAACAGCATGGATGACTGGGAGACGGACGAGGCGATTACGGTATGGTCGACCGACGGCCGAGACCAGGTGCAGGTGCTGAAGGACCTGATTACCAACGAATTCACGCCCCAGACCGGTATCCGCGTCAATCTGAACGTGGTACAGACCGGCTTTATTGAAGCAACCCTCGCCGGGCTCGCTCCGGACGTCGGCATCGGCATGGCCCGCGGCCAGCCCGTCAACCTGGCCTGCCGCGGCGCGCTGGTGGACCTCAGCCAGTTTGATACCTTCGGCGAGGTGATGGCCCGCTTTTCGGAGGACGCGGCCGTACCCTATCAGTACGACGGCGCGACATACGCCCTGCCGGTTACCCAGCTTTTCTTCATGATGTTCTACCGCACCGATATTTTCGGGGAGCTGGGCTTGGCCGTTCCCCAGACCTGGGACGAGGTGGACGACGTGGTCGCGGTGCTCCAGCGGAAGAACATGACCATGGGCCTGCCTTATACCACCGTTACCGCCCAGACGGCGGTGGATACCGGCGTAGGCGCGAAGGACCTGTTCTCCCTCCTCCTGCTCCAGTATGGCGGGACCTATTACAACGAGGATCAGACCGCCACCGCGCTGGATTCCCGCGTGGCGCTGGACGCGTTTAAGCGGTGGACGGGATACTATACCGAATTGGGCTTCGACCTGACCTACGATTTCAACACCCGCTTCCGTACCGGCGAAATGCCCCTCGCCATCCAGAGCGTGGGTATGTACAGCACCCTGCAGGCCGCCGCTCCGGAAATCCGGGGACAGTGGGCGATGGCGCCGGTTCCCGGCATCGAGCGGGGGGATGGGAGCATCGACCGCTCGGTCGGCGCTTCCGGCACGGCCGGCGTAATCTTTGAAAAGGCGGAAAACAAGGAGGCCTGCTGGAGGTTCCTCGACTGGTACACCAGCACCGAAACCCAGAAGGAGTTCGGCGCCCGGGTGGAAAACCTGCTCGGCCCGGCCGCCCGGTATCAGACCGCCAACATCGAGGCCTTCAACGACCTGCCCTGGAGCAGCGCCGAACTGGAGAACCTCGAGTTTCAGCGGAGCTTTGTGAAGGAGATTCCGGAGGTTCCCGGCAGTTATTTCGTCGCCCGCTGTCTCGACAACGCTTTCCGCGACGTGTTGTACAGCAGTAAGAATCCCCGGACGGCGCTGGAGGCGGAAAACGAGAACATCAACCGGGAGCTCGAGCGCAAGCGTATCGAGCTGCGCTCCCGGAAAACGCGCTGAAAACCAACGAAACAAAGCCGTTCGCCTGCCGGCGGACGGCGTGCGGGAAGGGCTTGATTATGACTATGCACCATCTGCATCGGAGGAAACGCTATCCGCGCGGCTATCTTCGGCAGGAACTGAAAAGGGCCCGCGTCAGCTATCTGCTGATGGCGCCGTTTCTGTTTTTCTTTATCCTGCTTACGGTGATCCCGGTGCTGGCGTCCATCTTTTTCAGCTTTACCTATTTCAATATGCTGGAGCCGCCGACCTTCGTGGGCCTGATGAACTACGAGCGGATGTTCCTGGACGACGGCACCTTCCTGATTGTCCTGAAAAATACCCTGCTGTTCGCCTTTGTCACCGGGCCGATCAGCTACCTGATTTCCTTTTTCTGCGCGTGGCTGATCAATGAGTTCGGGCCGAAGCTCCGCTCGGTCTTCACCCTGGCGTTTTATGCGCCGGTGCTGACCGGCAATCTCTTCTTCATCTGGACCTACCTGTTCAGCGGCGACCAGTACGGCATCGTGAACAGCACCCTGATGAACCTGGGCATTCTGGGCGACCCGGTTCAGTGGCTTAGCGACCCGAAAACCGTGCTGCCCGTGCTGATGATTGTCCAGCTTTGGGCAAGCCTTGGCACCGGCTTTCTCGCCTTTATCGCCGGGTTCCAGAGCATGGACAAAAGCCTGTTCGAAGCGGCTTCGATCGACGGGATCAAGAACCGCTGGCAGGAGCTGTGGTACGTCACCATCCCGTCGATGGCTCCCCAGCTGATGTTCTCCGCCGTGATGCAGATCGCCGCCTCCTTCGGCGTGCGGGAGATTATCCAGATGCTCGCCGGCTTCCCCACCACCCAGTACAGCGCCGACACCATCGTGACCTATATCCTCGATATCGGCACCGTGCGGTTTGAGATGGGATACGCCTCCGCGATCGCGGTGTTCCTGTTTCTGCTGATGCTGCTGACCAATTTCATCATAACCCACGCGCTGAAGAGGTTCAGCGTGGATTGACGCCGCAGGCCCCTTCTCCGGCTGGATGGAGCGGGGCCGCCGAATGAAACGCAAAGGGTGATTCTGTGACCAAGGGACTCTTTAAAAAGAACATCAATCGTTCGATAGGCGGCAATCTGCTGGTGTTTTTGGTTGTACTGCTCCTGGCATGCTTTATGCTGCTGCCGATTGTGTATGCCGTGAGCTCCGCTTTCAAGCCGCTGGATGAAATATTCATTTTTCCGCCGCGGATGTTCGTGCGCAAGCCCACGCTGGACAATTTCGTCCAGCTTGCGCAGATAACCAGCTCCTCCTGGGTTCCGCTCAGCCGGTACATATTCAACTCCCTGTTTGTCAGCGCGGCAGGCACCGTCGGCCATATGCTGATGGCCAGCATGGCGGCCTATCCGCTCGCCAAGCATCACTTCATCGGGCAGCGGACCATTTCCGGCGTGGTGAAGCTCTCCCTGCTGTTCACCTCGGCGGTCACGGCGATCCCGCAGTATATCGTGATGTCCAGCATCGGGATCGTCAATACCTACTGGGCGCTGATCTTTCCGGCTTTTCAGGCGGCGCTCGGCCTGTACCTGATGCAGAGCTTCATGGGCCAGATTCCGGAGGAGATGCTGGAGGCGGCCCGGATCGACGGCGCGGGCGAGCTGCGGATATTTTGGCGGATTGTGATGCCGAACGTCAAGCCCGCTTGGCTGACCGTGATTATTTTTTCCTTCCAGACGGTATGGAACAACGTCGGCTCCAGCGTGATTTATGATGAAAAGATCAAGCTGCTGGGTTCCCTGTTGACCCAGGTGACGGCCGCCGGCACCGCCCGCGCGGGCGCGGGCGCGGCGCTGGGCCTGATCCTGATGATCCCGCCGATCCTGCTGTTCGTTCTCTCGCAGCGCCGGGTCATCGAAACCATGTCCACCTCGGGCATGAAGTAGGAGGGGCGCCCGTTCCCGTCCAGAATTTTGCGATCTTCGGGGCGAAACCGCCTCGTCAGAAAGCCGGAAAGGCGTGATTTGGATTACCATGAAGGCGATGAAGAAAAAGCGGCGCGGCGCCGGCGGTCCAGCGCTGCTGGCGGCACTACTGGCCTCCCTGCTTTGTTTTCCCGGCGCGGCCGAGGGAACGTCTTTCAGCTATACCTACGATTACTGGAAGAATTCGGTGGAGGTTCCCACTCCCTATACGGCGGAAAAGCCGGTCACCGGCGAAGCACTGGGGCAGGGGAGTCTCAGCACGCCGCAGGACCTGTACGTTACCAAAGCGGGAGATATATATATCCTCGATTCCGGCAACAGCCGGATCCTGAAGCTGGACGGCGCGCTTCAGTGTCAGGAGACGATCACCCTGAAAGACGCGGCCGGAACGCCGATTGAATTTCAGGATGCGCAGGGAATTTTTGTCGAGGAGAGCGGGCGGCTTTATGTGGCGGACAAAAAGGCCCGGACGGTATATGTCGCGGAAAGCGGCGGCTCGGTCGTTCAGCAGATCGGCGCGCCCCCGGCCGACAAGGTGACCGACGATTTCGACTATACCCCCGCGAAGGTGGCGGTGAATTCGGCCGGCATTATCTATGTGATTTCCGCCAACACCTATTCCGGCGCGCTGATGTACGAGCCAAACGGCCAGTTCATCGGCTTCTATGGTGCGGAACGGGTGGCGGTTACGCCGCAGCTGCTGCTCCAGCGCTTCTGGAAAAGCATTCTGAGCGAGGAAGCGGCCTCCGGTATTATGCGGAGCGTTCCGACCTCCTTCATCAACTTTGACCTGGACGACGGCAATTTCGTGTACACCATCAAGGGCGGCACGGCCCGCGGGGTCGGCCAGGTCCGGAAGCTGAATTCCCTTGGCGAGAACATCCTGTTCAACGAGGAGGGGGCGCAGGCGGCCTTTGGGGACCTCGACACCTATTACGACAACCAGACCAACAGCGATATCACCACCACCCTCAACGACATTTCGGTGGATGAGGACGGCTTCATCACTGTGACCGACAGCACCCGGGCCAGGGTTTTCCAGTACGACCAGAACAGCAACCTGCTTTACGCCTTCGGCGGGCAGGCCAACCAGTACGGCACCTTCCAGTCCCCGGTGGCGGTGGATTCGGTCGGGGATCGGCTGCTGGTGCTGGACGCAGGGGCGAACTGCCTCCATGTGTTCACCCCCACCTCCTTTGGCGCGAACGTCCGCCGGGCTATCCTGCTGTACAACGACGGTCAGTATGAAGAAGCGCTGGAGCCGTGGGAAGCCATCCTGGCTGAGGACGCCAACTATGAGCTGGCCAACGTCGGCATGGGCAAAATCTACGAGCAGACCGGCGAGTACGACAAGGCGATGGAGTATTACCGCCGCGGCAACTACCGTACGGGCTATTCCGATACCTTCAAGGAGGAACGGGCGGATTTCATCCGCGGAGCCTTCCCGGTCATTCTGGCTCTGATCGTTCTGCTGGTGCTCGGCATGGTGCTCTATACCCGCTATAAAGAGAAGCGCCGGAAGAGCGATTATGAAGTCACCTTCAGCAAATGGCGGTACCCTTTCCAGGTCAGCCTGCATCCTTTCAAGTCGTATTACGATCTGAAGGTGGAGAAGAAGGGCTCTGTCCTGATGGCGAACCTGATCGTTTTCGCCTTTTTTGTCACCAGCATTGTCCACAGCCAGCTGACCGGCTTCCATTTCAACGAAAACCGCACCGACCAGTTCAATGTCTTCGTATCCCTGGCGACTACCGTCGGCGTGTTCGTCGTCTGGGTGGTGTGTAACTGGGCGGTCAGCACCCTGGCCGACGGCGAAGGAACCTTTAAGGAAATTTGGATTTTCACGGCTTACGCGATCCTGCCCTATGTGATCGGCCTGATCGTCCTGACGGTCCTCAGCAACGCCTTCACGCTGGAGGAAGCGAGCTTCTATCAAATCGCGCAGGCGATCGTATATATCTGGACCGGCGCGAACCTGCTGATGGCGACCCGGGAGGTCCACCAGTATTCGATGGCGAAAACCATTGCGATCATGCTGGGTACCCTGCTGGGAATTTTCCTGGTGCTGCTTTTCGTAACCATCGCCTACAGCATGTTTACCCAGCTGGTCAGCTTTATCGGTATGATTTATAACGAAATCCGCCTGAAATAGCGGAGCGACGGGCGGACTCTCTCCGCCAACCAGCGCGGGCGGCGTATCGCCCTTTTTCAAGAAGGATGTTCGTCCCAGCGGGCGGAAAATCCGGAAAGGACATGGATTTTGTTATGAAGAAAGGGAAAGTCATTCTGAGCGCCGCCGTTTCCCTGGCGGCGGTGGCGGCGATTGTCCTGCTGTTCATTACCATCGCCCGGCCGTCCCAGTCCGCCGGATCGGGGACGGGAGAGGGGGAGGGGACGAGCGGGACGAATATCCAGTTTACCCCCTCCAACAACCACGAGGACGGGTTCACGGTGGTGGCGGAAAACGCCTCTCTGCGGCTGAGCGCGAACATGAAGCAGGGGTATATCCGGCTGGAGGATAAGGAAAGCGGAGCGGTCTGGGACAGCTCTCCCGATGGTTACGACACGGACGAGAATTTGAAGGGCGCGGCCAAGGTGTCGCTCGGTTCCCTGCTGAACATCAAGTACGCCGACCGCGATTCCAATACCACCACCCAGAACGCCCGTGCGGGCGTAGTGCTCAAGGATAACCTGAACGCCGAACCGATTGCAAACGGCGTGCGGTTCGAGCTGTATTTTGAAAAGGAAGGCTTTCTGATCCCGGTGGAGATCACATTGGAGGAAACCGGCCTGAAGGTGAACGTCCCAATCCAGGAGATTGAGGAGGAGTCCGACGACCTGAAGCTGACCGGGATTATCCCGCTGCCGAACTTTGGTGCGGCCGGCGCGGAGGAGGAAGGCTACTTCCTTGTTCCGGACGGTTCGGGCGCGCTGATTGAATTCAATCAGCGCGGTTCCTTCGCCGAGTATTCGCAGGAAATCTATGGCAGAGACCTCGCGGTGATTGACGCGACCCGGAAGACAAAGACACAGACCGCCCGTCTGCCGGTGTTCGGCATGAAGAAGGGAGATGCGGCGTTCCTGGCGATCATCACCGAGGGGGACGCCCGCGCGGCGGTGAACGCCGCGGTCCGCAGCAGCAAAAGCCCCTATAACGTGGGAAACGTGGAGTTTACCTATCGTGACAGCGCGACGGTGGAGGTCAGCCAGAAAACCTTTGAGTCCACCAAGGTGAATATGTTCGAACCCGCCCGCTCCCAGTTGGAGTCCTTTACGGTGGAATACCGTTTCCTCAGCGGCGGGGAAGCCGATTATGTGGGGATGGCGCAGGCCTACCGGCGGTATCTTGCCGAGGAAGAAGGGGTGGAACCGGTGGAGACCGGGGAGACCACGCCGCTTACCCTGTCCCTGCTGGGCGGCGTGATGCGGCAGGAAAGCGTGCTCGGCATCCCGGTCAACCAGGTGGCGCCGATCACCTCTTACGAGGACGTCCGTACCCTGGCTCAGACCCTGCTTGACAGCGGGGTGAAGGACGTGACCTTCCAGTACCTCAGCTGGGGAAAGGGTGGAACTCAGAACCGCATCCCGGTCGGTCTCTCGGCCGAGGGAGGGCTCGGCGGCATGAGCCAGCTGAAAAAGACCCTCTCTCTGCTTCAGGAAAACGGCATGGAGATGTATCTGGACGTCAACCTCACCGACATCCAAAAAAGCATCTGGGGCTTCAACGGAAATTATGATTCCGCCAAGTCGGTGCAGAAGGAACCGGCTATCGAATACCAGTACAAGATGAGCACCTTTCAGCAGGATTCGCTGGGGACCATGACCTTCCTGCTCAGTCCGCGGAAGATTCTGGAGGCCAGCCAAAGGATCGCGGCCAAAGCGCAGAAGCTGGAATTCGCCGGTTTTTCCGCCGCCACCCTTTCGGAGAAGATGTATTCCGATTTCGGCGACAGCCACGTTGATCGGGGCAGCGGGGAAGCGATCTGGCGGCAGGCGATGGAAAATCTGGCGGGGGCGAAGGGGGCGCTGATGGCGTCCGAGCCGAACGCCTACGCCTTTTCGAGCGCTACGCTGCTCACCGACGTACCGATCGATACCAGCGACTTCACGGCCCAGACCGAGGCGGTCCCCTTCTACCAGATCGCCCTGCACGGGCTGATCCCGATGACCACGCCGTCGGTGAACAGTTTCACCGACGAACGGTTCTGCGTGCTGAAGGCGGTGGAAACCGGCATCGGCCTGAAATACACGCTGGGGATGCAAAACATTGAAAAGCTGCGGGAAACCGACGCGGCCGGCCTGTATTATATTGATGCAAAGAGGTGGACGGAACAGGCGATCGACGATTACAAAGAGGTGTCCGCCGTCATCTCCCGCTTTGCCGGGGAGGAAATCCGGAACCACGAGAAGCTGGCGGACGGCGTTTACAGGACCACCTTTGAATCCGGCGCGGTGGTCGTCAATTATACCGATGCGGACGTTGCCGCAAACGGCGTCGAAGTGGCGGCGCAGGGTTTTGCCGTGATGGGGGTGCAGTAAGCGTGAAAGGCTCGATGAAAAGCTCCAAAAAGAAGACCGGAACCGCAGCGTCCGCTGCGGCCCGGGGCAGCCGGCTGACAATCGAGAACAGACGCTCCCTCTGGGGGCTCGCATTCATCTCGCCCTGGGTGATCGGGATTATCGTTTTCTTCGTCTTGCCGATGTTCCAGTCCATCATTTATTCGTTCAGCGACATCAAGGTAACGCCCAACGGCTTTGAACCGGAATTCGTCGGCTTCGCCAATTTTTCGTATTTCTTCACACAGGACACCTTTTTCCTGCAGTACCTGACCGAATCCATCGTCATGATTATCCCGGAAACGCTGCTGATTGTTTGCTTTAGCATGTTCATTGCGGTGCTGCTCAAGCAGAAGTTTCTGGGGCGGACGCTGGCCCGCGCCGTGTTCTTTTTCCCGGTAATCATCGCCTCCGGCGTGGTCATCACCATTCTGAAAGAGCAGGTGATGATGAGCGGCTCCGCCGTTACCGCCATGCAGCCGGGCTATATGTTCAAAGCGCCGGACATGGTGGACGTGTTCGCAGCCCTCGGCCTGCCGGACTTCCTGCTGACAGCCATTACCTCGGTGGTGAACGAGATTTTCGACCTGACCTGGAAATCCGGCGTGCAGATTCTTCTGCTGCTGGCGGCGGTGAACAACATCCCGGCCAGCTCTTACGAGGTGGCGGACATGGAAGGGGCGACCGGATGGGAGAAGTTCTGGAAAATCACCTTCCCCATGATGGCCCCCACCCTGCTGGTCGCGATCATTTACACGATCATCGACGGATTTACCGATTACGGCAACAAGGTTATGCAGATGCTCAACAGCTTTTATTCCAAAGGCGATTATGAGTACAGCGCGACCATCGGCGTGATCTACTTTGTCTGTGTGCTGCTGGTGATCGGTCTGGTCAACCTGATTGCCTCCCGTACGATTTCCTACTCAACGGATTAAGGAGGCCGCGAACATGATTGGAATGGAGAATTTTAAACGCATAGGCGGCCTGAAATCCACCGAAATGCTGGTGAGGAAGAACAAAACCGTAAAGGCGGTCGGTTCCCTCATCCGGGCCGTGTTCCTTTTGGGCGTCGGGTTCGTGATGGTGTATCCCGTGCTGTTCATGCTCTCCAGCGCCCTGAAGAGCGTCGGCGACACCTTTGACCCCACCGTGGTGTGGATTCCCTCCGGCTTCAACCTGGAAAACTTCCGGACGGCGTTCCAGCTGATGGATTACTCCCGCTCCATGCTCCGTACGCTGGAAATCCTGGTCCCCAGCGTTCTGCTCCAGCTGGCCTCCACCCTAGTGGTGGCCTACGGGTTCGGGCGGTTCCATTTCCCCTTGAAGAAGTTTTTCTTCGGTCTGCTGATTTTCAGCATCATCGTGCCGACCCAAAGCTATATGATTCCGCTGTACTCCAATCTGCTGGCGATGCATCTTCTGAATACCTCCGCGCAGTTTTATGTGATGGCGGCGCTGGGGATGGGCATCCGCTCGGGGCTGTATATTTTTATCCTGCGCCAGTTCTTCCGGAATATGCCGAAGGAGCTGGAGGACGCGGCGATGATCGACGGCTGCGGGCCGGTCCGCACCTTTCTGAAGGTGATGATTCCCAACGTTATCCCCGCCCTGCTGACGGTGGCCGTGTTCTCCGTCGTCTGGTATTACAACGACTACATCCTGTCCGGGATGCTTCTCCATGAGAATTTTCCGCTGTCCGTCAATGTCACCGCCGTCAGTGTGCGGCTGGGCGACAAGCTCCAGGGGATTACCGGCCAGGCGGCCGGCACGGATATGAAGCTGCTGAGCGATTCCATCCTGTCTGCCGCCTGCCTGATTGTAGTTCTCCCCCTGATTGCCCTGTATGTACTGGTGCAGCGCTTCTTTACCGAAAGCATCGAGCGCACCGGTATTGTAGGATAACGCCTCGATTCGGGCATGGAAATGTTTAAGGTGTCGTTTGCACAAACCGAAAGAAAGAGGAGATGAAACGCAATGAAAGGAAAAATCACTGTGAAGGCGCTGGCGTTTGTTGTTGCCGCCGCTATACTGTCTTCGGCGTTTGCGGGCTGCAACAGCAAGCCGGTGAACACGCCGAGCGAGCCGGCAAGCAGCGCCGATGGGATATCGACGACTGGCGCGACTGAGACGCTGACCTCGATGGAAGGGACGGCGACCTCTGTGGAGTCGGGCGGGAATACCGCCTCGACTTCGGCGGACGCGACGACCGGCAGGACCACGACCAAAGCCGGCGGTACGCAGAAAACGACGACAAAGAATGGCGGGGATTCAAAGCCGACCACTACCGCCAAAAAGCCGACGGCTGCTACAACAACTACCACCAGAAAAACGACCACGACGGCCAAAGCGCAGAATCAGGAACGAATCAGCTTCTACAAGAACATGATAAAAAACGAATCTGATTGGCTGGTTACGCTGCAGCTGGACAACGGCGCGGTGGGCATGACCAACGACACCTGGCAGCGTACGATCAATCCCTACTTTGCGGAAATCACCATGCTGGCTCTTCTGGACAGCGGCAAAACCTATGCGAATAACGTGAAAAAGTACATGAACTGGCACTTCGGCCACTTGAACACGGCGGCGGAGGATTACAACGGGGTGGACGGCACCATCTACGATTACGAGATCGTTTCCACCGGCGCGGGTACTACCAATGTCGTTTCGGAGACGGTCAAGTACAGCAATAACGGCAAGCCGCAGTACGACTCCACCGATTCCTACGCCGCGCTCTTCCTCTCCGTCCTGTGGCGGTATTACGAGGAAACCGGCGACGCGGCCTACATCAAGGCGCATTACAGCGACATCAACCGTATCGTCAACGCGCTGTTTGCTACCATGGACAACGGCCTGACCTGGGCAAAGCCGGATTATCGGGTGAAGTATTTTATGGACAACGCCGAAGTGTATGAGGGGCTTGCCGATGCGGCGAAACTGTACGAGAAGGTGCTGGTACCTGCGTTCTCCTCCGGTTCCTCGGAAAAGGCGGGAGCCTCCGCAAAGCTGAAGCAGATTACCGACGGCCGCGATCTGGTGTACGCGACGATTGAAAAGGTATTGTGGAATGAAAAGGGCGGCTATTATTACGCCTCCTGCACCGGCAGCTCTTCGGTCGCCTCGTTTAGCTGGAATACCTTCTACGCTGACGCGACCTGCCAGGCCTTTGCACTTTCCACCGGGCTGCTTGACCCGAAGAGCGAACGGGCCCAGCGCATCTGGAAGAACTTCAATTCCCACTATGCCGGGCAGGGCAAGCAGCACAACTGGCCGGGCTTCGACATCCCCGATTCGTTCTACTGGGGCGTGCTCGCCTATGCGGGTTCGCTGGCCGGCGATGCGGAAAACGTGGACGCCTATACGAAGCTTTATATGAGCTATCCCGCCAAAAAGCATAACTGGCCGCTGTACAACGCGGACTGCGCGCAGGCCATCCGCGCCGCCCATGTGATGCTGGAGTACTACGGCGGATAAGACCAGCCAAAGCAGAATAGTTTTGCCGGACGGCATATTTCCGCCGTCCGGCGGCCGGTTCTCTGCGGAGTGACGAAAAGAGGAGTGCTCATGGACGAAAAAACCGCATTATACGAGTTGATCGACGGGGAGCTTGCCTGGCTGGCGGGCTTTCAGCTTCCGGATGGGGCGCTGCCGATGACGCCGTTTGATCAGGGAGGGCCTGCGTGGGGCGAGGAGGACGGCGGCGAACGAACAGTCCGGAGCAAAATCTGTCCCTATTTCTCGGAATTCGCCGCCCTCGCCCTCCTGCTTCGCCCCGCGCAGTACGGCGAGAATGTCCGCCGGTATCTCGACTGGCATTTCGCCCACCTCAACACAGCGGAAGAGGACTACAACAGTGTGGATGGCACTATTTACGATTACGAGGCGGTTCGACTGCCGGATGGAACGATCGAGGAAAGTATCCTGACCGATCCTCGTACCGGAACCCTCTCTTACGACTCCACCGATTCCTATGCCGGGCTTTTTCTCGAGCTGCTGTGGAAATACGCGGAGAAAACCGGGGACGGGGACTATGTGCGCCGGCATTGGACGGAGATCGAGCGGATTTATGGGGCGATGCTCTCCACTCTGGATCGGGACCTGACATGGGCGAAGCCGGATTACCGGGTGAAATACCTGATGGACAACTGTGAGGTCTGCCGCGGACTGCGGGCCATGCGGCAGCTCGTCCGGCGGCTGTTTCTCCCTTCCGCGGCGGAGGAACAGGCGCGGGAGCGGATGCTTTTCCTTCTGCGGGACACGGAGGAGCGGGAAGCGGCGCTGCTCCGCCGGATCGAACGCTGTCTCTGGAAGGAGGAGGCAGCGCATTACCTGGTGGGGCTTATGGATGACGACGCGCCGCTGCCGGAGCATTTTGACTGGAACACCTTTTACCCCGACGCGCTGGCGCAGCTTTTTCCGGTCCTGATGGAGGTGCTGCCGGCGGATTCCCCTCGTGCGGTCGCCCTGTATGAGACCTTCAGCCGGCACTTCTCAGGCGGGGAAGCCGCCTGGGAGGAATTGCGGGGAGAGCGGCTTGGCGAGCACAATATCAACGGGCTAATCCCTTACACGGCCGCCCGGATGGGGGATTTCGCCCGGCTGCGCCGGTATTTTTCCCGTTATCGTACCCTTTACGCTGAGACGGGGCATCCCAGTCCGGCGTATAACGCGGACTGCGCCCAGGTCGCTATGGCGGCGGCCATCATGGCGGAGAACGCGGATAGACTACAGGCATAAGCGTATCCCCAAACAGAAGGAGAAAGGAAGGAATCTGGTATGAAAACTTTTCGGAAACTGGCGGCGCTGACGGCGGCGCTCGTCCTGGCGATGCTCCCCCTCGCGGGCTGTGGAGACAGCGGGTCGGAAAGCGGCGGTACGCCGGTCTCGGCTGACGGTACGGACAGAGAGGCGATGATTAAGAGCGAACCGTCTACGATCAGCTTTCTGGCGCTGGATTACGACGAGAGCAAGACCGATTCCGCATACAATCAGGCGATCGCCCAGTTCAAGGAAAAGTACGGCAAGGACGTCAAGATCATCCAGGCCGGCGCAGATCAGAAGGTCATGGATAAGGTGGCCGCGAATATCGCGGCGAAGGACCCGATTGATGTGTTCGTGATGATTACCGAGCAGTATCTGAATATGTTTCATCAGGACTATCTCCTGCCGGTAGACGATTATGTCACGGCGCCGGCTGAAGGGGACGACCGTACGGTCATGGACAACTTCCTGAAGTTCGACGGCAAATATTACGGGTACGGCGGAGGGATCAATCCGTACGTGCTGTATTACAATAAGGATCTCCTGATCGCCAACGGCTACAGCGAGGATTATCCAAAGGAGCAGTACGAAGCGGGCAACTGGACCTGGGATACCTTCCGGGAGCTGGCCCGCGCCTGCACGGACGCGGATTCCGGCATCATGGGACTGGAAAACATGTACGACGAGGTGTTCCAGGCCTCCAACGGCACCTCGGCGGTTTCGGTCGGGGAGGACGCCAGGTACAGCCTGAACATCAAGAACCCGGCCATGCGGGAAAGCCTGGAATTCGTCATGGATATTTTCAAGACCAATCCCATCTGCGGCAACGGCTACCTGACGGGCCAGGCGAAGTTCCTCACCGGCAAAGCGGTGATGCACGGTGCATTCAATTACGAGGAGAAGGTATTCAACGGCTATAAGGCGGACGGCACCATTAAATTCGACTTCGGCGTGACCGCTTTCCCGACCGGCCCGAGCAATACCGAGAAGAAAAATTACGCCCATACCAGCGCGTACGGAATTTCGGTCGGCTCCAAGGCGCCGTACAGCGCCGGGGCGTTCATTGAGATTCTGGCGGAGGTACGAAACACGCAGGCCGAAACGGACAAAGCCGGTTTGATGGAAGGCAGCAACGAGCTGTATACCTCGCTGGCGAAGAACATCCTCATTCCCGCCTATACCGACGGTGTGCTGGAGAACGGCATCGGCGCGTTCTACTTGATGTATTCGGCCCGTCAGGGCGAGGATATCAGCACCAGTCTCGATTCCTATCAGACGACTTATCAGAAGATGATCGACGACGCCAACAAGCGGATCGGCTAAGGGCATCGCGCGGAGAAAAACAGAACAGCCGGCCGGCGGCGGGTTCCGCGGAATGCGGGGCCTCAAAAAGCGGAATCCGCCGCCGGCTTGGTTTCCTGTCGCCTTTTTTGCCGCCGCTCCGGAATAAACGCTCGTTTTTTCCGGAGGGATGGAACGAAAGGCGGCGATGCTTCGGCTGGTTCCGGCTGTCCGCCGGAGCGCGGCGCACTCCCCCACAGAAAGGACATGGAACGTTATGAACAGCACGAACAGCAATTTCGTCACACCGGTTCCTGCAAGGCGGATATCAACCAACGCGCGGCTGGAGCTGCGGGTCGCCGCGAAAACGGCGGAAAAAATACAGGTGGAGGCGGTCTTCCCTGAACGGACGGTGGACATGGGCGCTTTTGCAATCCGACCGGAGCTCCAGCTCAACAAGGTATACCCGGCCACGGACGGACTGATAGGGAAGTTCCGGTTGAACGTTCGCTTCTTCGGCCCGGACGGAACCGAACAGGACGCGCAGGACGTCGCCTATGAAATCGTGCGCTCGGACGTTCATTCCACCTGTCTGCTGGATGGCTGCTGGACGAGTATCTACCATTGGAGCGAAGACGAAGCCCGGTATTTTAACAAAGGGCTAAAGGTGCTGACCGACGAGGGGTGGAAGCAGCAGGTGTATTCCATGCATCGGATCGGCGTGACCAGCGTGCTGATTCAGAATGTGTTCGATTCCCGTCGGTATGTCAACCAGCACGATATGACGGCGGAGACCTTTGACGGAAAGGCCTTTTACCCTTCCCGCCTGTTTCCGGCGCGGTATGACCTGGCGGCGAAGGATCCGATAGAGGCCATCCTTACAGCAGCCGACGAATGCGATATGGTGGTGTTCCCCGGCGTCGGGTTATATGCGTGGTTTGATTTTTCGCCGGAATCTCTCAAGTGGCATATCGAGATCACCCGCGAGCTCTACAAACGGTACGGCCATCACAAATCCTTTTACGGCTGGTATATTTCCGAGGAAATCATGGGGGCGCTGTACCACGGTTATCCTCCCGTTCCGGATGAAAAATACAAGGATATCGTCCGCTTTTTCGAGGAGTATTCCCGGTTTGTCCAGGAGCTGACGCCCACCAAGCCGGTCGCGCTGGCGCCCAACAACATCGATTTTCATCTGCACGCGGAGGAATGGGGACAGATTCTTCCGAATCTGGATATTCTGATCCCCTTTGCCTTTGCCCGCAGTGAAAACAATATCCCGCAGATCGCGGAGCTTTGTAAAAAATACGACACCCATTTTTGGGTCGATATGGAAATCTTCGATTTCCCCTTTGACAACGGGCTGGCGCCCAAGTCCTGTGAAAAGCTGATCCGAGAAATCCATTGCTACGATGTGCTGGAGCAGGTCTATGGGTATCAGTTTACCGGCCTGATGAACGAGCCCGGGCACCGGATGGGACTTGGCCGGGAGGACACCGAAGAGCTGTATACGGAATACGAACGCTATTACCAGTCGGTTATCCGCAAACGGTGACCCTCTTTACAGAAGAATCCCCCGTCCGCTGCGACCGTAGCGGACGGGGGATTCTCTATTCCGGGATTTATGGGATCGGGAGAGGGAAGGCCGCCGCAGGGCCGGGGCTCAGGCCGCGGCGGATTCTCCGGCCGGAGCGCTGCCTGCCGTGCTTTCCGTTCCACCGGAGGTGATCCCGGTTCCGGAGGAAAGGGCGGCGTTGCCGGAGCTTTCCGCCGGAACCGTGGTGGCCGCAGCGGAAGAACCCTTTTCGTCCGTGATGGAAACCAGCTTCCAGCCGTCCTCGCCGACCCGCTGTACGGTGTAAAGCTGGAAATGGTCAGCGTCGGCCGCCGTTGGTTCGATCTGCTCGCCCTTTTCATCAATGCCGATTTTGGTGGTGAGCACATAGCCCACCCGCACCGTCACGGTGTCGCCCTTTTTCTTCAGCTTATCCAGCACCGGAATGTACATGGAGGAGGAGCTGGTGTTCGGCACATGATAGCAGCTCTGCTCCGGGTCGTATTCAAAGGTGAAGCTCATCCCCTCTTCGCCGATCGTGTGGTGATAGGGCACGGCGTCCGGCCCGAAAAGATAGGCGTAGGAGGCGTTGATCTCCTCCAGCGGGATCAGCATCCGGGAATTGTCGTCCATCGGGTAGCTGCAGACGTCGGTATTTTCCCGCAGCTGGCGGATCCGTTCCGCATCGGTCAGCCGCCAGATTGCGGACAGCAGCAGGGCGTCCTGCCTGGTGGCGTTTACGTCTTCAAAGGCCGAGGGATCGTACTGCATGATCGGCTGGAGGAAATCGTCCAGCTCCGCCCGCAGCGCGGTGTCGTCCTGAGAACGCTGGATAGCCTTGATCCCCAGCTCGGCGAGGGCTCCCAGTCCGACAATGGCGAGCAGCAGGATCAGGAAGCCGAGAGGGGCGGCCCAGCGGTGCATGCCGCGCCGCCGCCCGGTCGAGGTATAGCGCACCGGAGACAGAACGGGAGCGGGCTCGGAAAGCCAGCCGGCCTCCTCCCGCTCGCCGGCTGTCCCCAACGCATCGGCTGTTCCCGACGCATCGGCCGTTCCGCCGCTGGTCTCCGCGGATTTTACCGACGCGGCTTCGGCGGCTGTTTCCGCCGAAACGGCCGCTCGAGGGATGGCCTTGTGTCGGGGCGCGGAGACCGCCGACCAGCCGTCGTTTTTGGGGGTGGGTGTGGGGGAAAGTCCGTCGGCATCTCCGGCGTGTCCCTTTACCACCGCGCCCACCGCCTCCGTGGAAACGGGAGCCGGGGCGGGAGCGGGGCCGGCTGTTTCGTACGCCGGGGAGGGAGAGGGGGAAATGGGG
>ERZ827520.1302-NODE-1302-length-30006-cov-14.960302_pt1 | contig 30006 bp, 18 predicted proteins | sample MGYA00519581_ERZ827520 | MGnify/ENA primary metagenome ERZ827520 (study PRJEB31778, sample SAMEA3449339) | human gut metagenome | biome: human gut; feature: human-associated habitat; material: faeces | place: United Kingdom | collected 2010/2012 ...
CGGGCGGGGCTGCGCCCCGCCCTGCCCCCTGCAGAATTTCAGTTTTATCGCAGCGCCAGCAGCAGCTTCGTCGCTTCCGCCAGCTCTGCGTCCCGCTCGGGGCCGGGCTTGGCTTCCACCAGCCCGGTAATGCGCCGCCGCAGGCGTCCCAGCACCTGCTCCCGGTACTCCCCGGCCAGCGGGTCATTTTCCAGGTCCAGCGCCCCAAAGTACAGCGCCGCCGGGGTCTCCTCGGTAGCGCAGCCGGTGTACTGCGCCCGCAGCACCGTATACAGCTTACCGTTCGCCCGGCAGCAGCGCTCCTCCTGCAGGGTAAAGCGATGGGTATACAGCCACCGCCGCAGGTGTACCGGCCGGGTCATGGGCTGCAAAAGGTAGGTAATGGCCGGGTTTTCGGTGTAGTCCCACCGGGAAAGGATATCCGCGATCAGCTCCCCGCCCATCCCGGCGATCACTACCGCATCCACTCCCACCGGCGCGATGCCGCACAGTCCGTTGGTCAGACGGCACTCGCTCTGTGCCAGCAGTCCCCGGCGGGTCAGCTCCTGCCGGGCCTTCTCCAGCGGCATGGGGTTAATATCGGCCGCAATGCCGTAATCGCAGCGGCCGCCCTCCAGCAGAGCCGCCACCAGTAGTCCATGGTCGCAGCCGATATCTGCCACCGCCCGGCAGCGCGGCACCATAGCCGCTATGGTACCCAGTCTTGCATCAAGATGCTCCATTCCGGAACCTCCTATCTCTCTTGCCCAAAATGCTTTCTTCCCCCGGCCTTCCGGATGCGCGCAGGCACGGCTCCGCTCTCCGTCGGGCCGCCCCGCCAAAGCCGGGGCCGGCCCTCCCCCGCTCCGCCGCGCCTGCGCGCCTTCGCGGGTCTGCGGCCATACCTTTTCTCTGCGGCCGCCATACCGGGAGATCATTCTAATAGCATACCAATTTTCCGCCCGCCCGTCAATGACATCCCCCGGCCAAAAGGAAGCGGCCCCCGCAGGAGCCGCCCTTTGCTTACGATTGGTTTTGCCTTTTTATCTCTGTCCCTTATCGTAGGGGATGCCCTCAGCCTTGGGGGCCCGGGAACTCTTGGAGGTAAAGGCCAGCACGACCAGCGTGATGACATACGGCAGCAGCCGGTAGAAGTTGGCGTTCAGGCCCAGCTCCGTCAGCGCATAGATGCCGTCGCCGTTGATATCCAGCGTGGAATAGCACGCCGCGATGCACTTAAACAGACCGAACAGCAGCGCGCCGCTCGCCACATTCAGCGGCTTCCAGTTACCAAAGATCATAACCGCCAGCGCCAGGAAGCCGAAGCCCGCCACATCGCCGTTGGCCGAACAGTTGGCGGTGGTCACCGCGTAGACAAAGCCGCCCATACCGGCCAGCGCGCCGGAAATGGTGGTGCCGGCATAGCGCATCTTCTTTACATTGATGCCCAGCGAATCCGCCGCCTGGGGGTTTTCACCGCAGGCCCGCAGCCGCAGGCCAAAGCGGGTCTTATACAGAATAATGGCCAGAATGATGAATACCAGCACGCATACATAGTTGCTCAGGTACACCTTATTGAGGAAGGTCTCCTGGAAGAAGTTCAGCTCCGCAGTTCTGTCAAAGCCCAGCATCGTCTTTTTTATCATGAACCAGGAGGCGGAGTCACCCTTGAGCAGCAGCAGCTGGTTCTGCTTGGCGATGAGGCGCACCAGAAACAGCACCAGCGCGGGCGCCAGCATGTTCAGCGCCGTACCGCCAATGGTCTGGTCTGCCCTTAGGTTGATGGCCGCGAACGCCAATAGCAGCGAGAACACCGCGCCCAGTATCGCCGCCACCAGCATGGCCAGCAGCAGATACCCCTGCAGCGCCACCCAGTTATCGGCGGCCTTTGCCGCCTCAAACCAGCCCATTGCCTGCATCATCCGTACAAACAGCACCCCGATAAAGGCGCCAAAGATCATAATACCTTCCAATGCCAGGTTGATGATACCGCTGCGCTCCGCAAAGATGCCGGCCAGCGCCACTACCATCAACGGGATGGCATAAATCAATGTCTGTCTGATGAGAAATGACATTACGCCTCGGCCTCCTTTCCGGTTTCCGCAGTCCCGGCCGCCTCGCCCTCCGGCTCGGCGGCCCCACCGGCGTCCTCGGCGGCTGCCGCCGCCTCCTCCGCCGGCTGCGCGTCAGGCAGCAGCCCGGCGCCTTCCGGCTGCTTTTTCTTCCATGGCAGGATGGACTTGCCCTCCTTCTTCCGGCGGCTGATCCACAGCTTGATCACCAGCGAGAAAGCCGAGAGGTACACAATCACCGCGATGATCACATCGGTGATGTACTCGTTGTAGGCCGTCAGGTTGGTCAGCTGCAGACCCGCGATGGAAAGCAGCGACATGAATATGCCGGTAAAGATGACCCCGATGGGGTTATTGACCGCCAGCAGCGCCACGGCAATGCCGTCAAAGCCCTCGCTGGGCAGCGACTGGTAGGTGGTCCAGAAAAATTCGGTGTTGCCGGAAAGATAGTACAGAGCCCCCGCCGCGCCCGCCATGGCGCCGGCAATGGCCATCGAGCAGACGATGTTGCGCTTATCGTGGATGCCGGCATACCGGGCGGCGTGCCGGTTGGCGCCGCAGGCCTTCAGCTCATATCCAAAGGTCGTCTTTTCCAGCATGATGTAAACCAGGATCGCCATAATGATGGCGATGATGATGCCGCCATTTACTTGGCTGCCGGGGAACAGCTTATCCAGCCCCATCTTGGAGGTCGCCACGCCGTTGTAGGTCGTCTTGTAGACATACCCGGTCTTGTTGCCCTCCACCATGTTCTTCAGGTTGCTGATATCAAAGAGCCAGGTCACCAGGCTTGCCGCGATCCAGTTGGTCATGATACAGGCGATGACCTCGTTGATATTAAGGGTCGCCTTCAGCAGGCCGGGGATAGCGCCCCACAGGGCGCCGGCCAGCACACCGCCCAGGAAGGCGATGAACCAGATGAGCCAGGCGGGAACGCTGCTGCTGGGGATGGAAAGCGCCAGGAACAGGGAAGCTGTGGTACCGGCCAGGTACTGGCCCGGCGCGCCGATATTGAACAGGCCGGTCTTAAAGGCCACCGCCACCGAAACACCGGTAAGGATGAGCGGCGTAGCCCGGAACAGCATGTTGCCGATATTGGTGGGATTGAAGCCGAAGGTCAAAGCACCGGCGGCGTCACGCCCGGTGCTCAGTACGCCAAAGAGCACCAGCCGGATGCCGTCCCACGCACCCTTCAGCGAGATCAGCGGGTTAAAGGCGCCCACGATCAGGATGACCACCGCACCGGTCAAAAGGCCGATGAGGATGGAGATGATGGAGGCCCGCAGCGAATAGGTGGGGGCCTTTTTCATCAGCGGAGATTTTACTTTATTACTCATCGCTGCCCTCCCCCTTTCCTTCCTGCGTGTTATGCTGCCGCTTGGCGCCGGCCATATACAGGCCCAGCTCCTGCACGGTGGTCTTGGCGGGGTCCAGCTCGCCCACGATCTCACCCTCGTACATCACCAGGATGCGGTCGGAAAGGCTCATCACCTCGTCCAGCTCCAGAGAAACCAGCAGCACCGCCTTACCGCGGTCCCGCTCCGCCACCAGCTGCTTGTGGATATACTCGATCGCGCCGACATCCAGACCGCGGGTGGGCTGCACCGCCACGATCAGCGCCTTATCACGGTCCAGCTCACGGGCCACGATCGCCTTCTGCTGGTTGCCGCCGCTCATGCTGCGGGCCACGGTAATGGGGCCCTGGCCGCTGCGCACATCAAATTGCTTGATCAGGCCATCGGCGTACTCACGCACCGCGTCCGCCTTGATGAACCCATGATTCTGGAATTTGGTCTCGTAGTAGCGCTGCAGCACCATATTCTGCTCCAGCGTAAAGTCCAGCACCAGGCCATGCTTGTGCCGGTCCTCCGGGATGTGGGACATCTCCTTGCCACGCTCTCTTATCTTCGCGTGTGTAATATCGTGCCCGCACAGCTTCACGGTGCCGCCGCTGGGCTTCTCCAGGCCGGTCAGGCCGTATACCAGCTCGGTCTGGCCGTTGCCATCAATGCCCGCGATACACAAGATCTCCCCGCTGCGCGCGGTAAAGGTCACATCGTGCACGGCGTCCTTCTTGTGCAGCTTGCTGGGCACGGAAAAGTGCTCCACCTCCAGCACCGCCTCGCCGGGCTTCGCCGGGGATTTCTGCACCTCCAGCTGGACCGGGCGGCCCACCATCATGTTGCTCAGCTCCTGCTTGTTGGTCTTGGCCGTATCGATGGTGCCGACATATTTGCCCTTGCGCAGTACGGTGCAGCGGTCCGCCACCGCCATGATCTCATTGAGCTTATGACTGATAAAGAGGATGCTCTTGCCCTCCTTGGCCAGGTTGCGCATGATCTCCATCAGCTCGTCGATCTCCTGCGGGGTCAATACGGCGGTCGGCTCATCAAAGATAAGGATCTCATTATCGCGGTACAGCATCTTCAGGATCTCCACCCGCTGCTGCATCCCCACGGTGATATCCTCCACCTTGGCGTCCATGTCAATGGCCAGGCCGTATTTTTCCGAGAGCTCCTTCACCTTTTGCCGGGCTTTTTTCTTCTGCAGAAAGCCCAGCTTGGTGTCCTCCGCCCCCAGGATGATGTTATCCAGCACGGTAAAAACATCAATGAGCTTGAAGTGCTGGTGCACCATGCCGATGCCCAGTGCCGTGGCGTCATTGGGGTCATTGATCTTTACCGGCACGCCGTTTTTGCGGATCTCTCCTTTTTCCGGCTGGTACAGGCCAAAGAGCACGCTCATCAGCGTGCTTTTGCCCGCACCGTTTTCGCCCAGCAGCGCGTGGATCTCCCCGCGCCGCAGCTGCAGGGTAATATCGTCATTTGCCTTAATGCCGGGGAACTCCTTGGTGATGTGAAGCATTTCAATAATGTAATCATTGTTGTGGTTTTGTTCCATGCTCCATCCCCCCTTCCTGTTTGTTTGGTCTGGTCTGTGCCTCCTTGTGCGCATTGCATATTACAACATTATAATTATATAGTCTCTCCGGGCAAATTGCAAGGCGGACCCTGTCCCCCAGCATAGAAATGCAACACGCCTTTTTGTTCAATTTACCACCTTTTTCTCCCATATCCGCCCCTCTGTTCCCCTTCTCCGCCGGGTAGGCGTACCGGCCGTCACCCTCCGGTGACTTTGCCCCGCCGTTAGGCGGTCACAAACCCGCCCCCCGCCTTGGCCCTAAAAACTCTTTTTCTCCTTTTCTTATTTGAAAAGCAGCTCCCATTCCAGTAACCATTCCTCCTATTCACAGAATCGCAAAACAAATCCGCCAAATTTCCGCGTTGCTTTCTTGCGAATTCCACAAAAAGGCTAAAATAAGGTTGCGCCCGTCCCGGTTGGTTGCTATAATATAGTTGCTTTCGTGCCGCCACACCGGCGGCATGGCAAAAAACAATTTTTTCTGGAGGAGAAAAAGATGAAAAAGATTCTTGCAATCGCTCTCGCTCTGGTCATGGTACTTGCCATGGTAGCCTGCGGCGAGAAGCCCGCTCCCACCCCCGATCCTGATCCTACCCCCGATCCCACCCCCACTGTCATCACCAACGCCGATGAGATCGCCGATGAGATGACCACCGAGGACGGCAAGTATGAGATCGGCTTCGTCACCGATGTTGGCCAGCTGAAGGATGGTTCCTTCAACCAGGGCACCTTCGATGGCGTTAAGCTGTATGCTGCCAACCACAACCTCAGCTACAAGTACTACATGCCCGCCAATGGCGATAAGGCCACCGATGAGGACCGCTATGACGCCATGAAGGCTGCCTGCGACAACGGTGCCAAGGCTGTTGTTACCGCCGGCTTCCTGCAGGAGACTGCTCTTAAGAAGATCGCTGCCGAGTATCCCGATGTTGCCTTCTTCTTTGTTGATGGCGGTTCTGTCGGCGCTAATGTTGCCGGTATCGTCTTTGCCGAGGAGCAGTGCGGCTACCTGGCCGGTTACGCTGTTGTTAAGGAAGGCTTTGAAAAGCTCGGCTTCACCGGCGGCGGCGGCGGCACCAACCCCGCTTGCGTTCGCTACGGTTACGGCTTCGCTCAGGGCGCCAATGCTGCTGCCGCTGAGATGGGCAAGACTGTTGAGCTGAACTACACCTGGCAGTATGGTAACTCCTACTCCCCCTCTTCCGAGCTGCAGGCTCTCGTTAATGGCTGGTACAACAATGGCACCGAGGTCATCTTCTGCTGCGGCGGTAATATGTATCAGTCCGTTGCTCAGGCTGCTGCCGAAAACGATGCTTACATGGTAGGCGTTGATACCGACCAATCCCCCCTCTCCGAAACCATCATCACCTCCGCCATGAAGGGCCTTTCCGATGGCGTACAGTGGGGCTTGGCTTATGTGTTCGAGGGCAGCTTTGCTGACATCGCCGGCAAGTCCACCACCCTGAGCGCTAAGGAAAACGCTGTTGGCCTGCCCACCGCTACCTGGAGCCTCAAGAACTTCACCGTAGAGCAGTATCAGGCCGAGCTCGCCAAGATCGTTAACGGCGAGATCACCGTTGACAACAACTCCGAGATGTCGAACCCCGAGAAAGCCGAGCTGAGCAACATTAAGGTCAACTTCGTTGGCTAATCACCACACAACATAAGAAAAGAGAGAGCCGCAAGGCTCTCTCTTTTCTTTGCCCTCCTGCGTGCGTACTGTTCCACCATTCGCCTTTTGTTATAGTTTCTTCTCGCCTGTCGGCATCGCGGAGCTTTATACAAGGCCAGGGTCAGGTTCCGCCTGCCGGCGGCGGGGCCATCCTCGGCCCATCGCAGTCCCGCGCCCCAGCCCCCGCGACCCCCTTATATCAAACTTTCTTCTCGCCTGCCGGCGGGCCAGCTTTTCTTTGGATAAAAGTCTGCAAAAAATTTTGGAACAAGTCTGTAATCGCCTAACGGCGTCGCGGAGTCACCGGGAGGTGACGGTCTGTACGGCTCGCCGCCGTGGCGTTCCTTTTGTGCGTACAAAAGGAACCAAAATACGCTTGGGGCTACGCCCCAAGACCCCGACGCGTCGGTACACCCCGCCCGGAAAGGCTATGCCTTCCCGGAGCGGGATTAGACGACGCTTGTAAGGAGCAGCGGCGCATCTGCCCTCTCCCCGTCCCCCTCCCCCGCTTCGGGTGAGGGGCCTCCTGTCCAAGTGTCCACTTTCCCAAGCCATCGGCTTTTATTATGCTTTCTGCAGTCCTTCCTCTATCCGCTAACTTTCCCCTTAGTCCCCCTCCTCAGAGGAGGGGACAGGGGTGGTGGTTCGCCCTTCCGCGCTCCAGCGCGGGGGCGATAAAAAAGCGCCGCAGGCTCCTTGGGAGCGTATCTGTGCGCAGTACGGACGATGCTTTGCATCGTTCGTATCCAGCACTGCAAGCGACTAAAGGGGGTTCGTCAAGGGGGAACCTCCCCTTTGACCCTGTTTTGCTTCCTTTTGCAGGAGCAAAAGGAAGGCCTCCGCGGCGAGCGGTACTTACCAAGCCTTGTATAAGGCTCCGCGACGCCGCCAGGCGACTGCAAACTATCCCCCACCGGGCAGGCGTACAGGTTATGCCTTTGCAAAAGGCCCCGCCCGCCTCTCTCCAACGGAAGTTTTTTCTTCCCCCCAAAAAAGAAAGCAGCCGGCTCCCGCCGACTGCTCATTTTTTCACTTATTACAGTATCCCGGTATCCTGCTTGGTGATCCGGTCGCAGCCCATGTAGGGGCGCAGCACCTCCGGAACAGTAATGCTGCCGTCCGGGTTCTGGTAGTTCTCCATGATGGCTGCCACGGTACGGCCTACCGCCACACCGCTGCCATTCAGGGTGTGCACCAGCTTGGCCTTGTCCTTGGGGTTCTCCTTGTAACGGATGGAAGCCCGCCGTGCCTGGAAATCCTCAAAGTCGCTGCAGGAGGAGATCTCCACATACCGGCCATAGCTCGGCATCCACACCTCAATATCATAGGTCTTGGCGCTGGAGAAGCCCAGGTCGCCGGTGGAAAGCACCACCACACGGTAGGGCAGGCCCAGCAGCTGCAGCACGCGCTCGGCGTCGTGGGTCAGCTTTTCCAGCTCGGCATAGCTTTCCTCGGGTTTGGTAAATTTAACCAATTCCACCTTGTTAAACTCATGCTGCCGGATCAGACCGCGGGTGTCACGGCCGGCGCTGCCCGCCTCGCCGCGGAAGCAGGCGGAATAAGCACAGAAGCTCATCGGCAGCTTGCTGCCATCGATGATATCGCCGCGGTACATATTGGTCACCGGCACCTCCGCTGTGGGGATCAGGTAGTAGTCCAGCCCCTCCAGCTTATACATATCCTCGGCAAACTTGGGCAGTTGCCCGGTGCCGGTCATGCTGTCCTTATTGGCGATGAAGGGCGGGAAAATCTCGGTGTAGCCGTGGGCGCTGTGGGTATCCATAAAGAATGCGATGATACTGCGCTCCAACCGGCAGCCCAGCCCCCGGTAGAAATGGAACCGCTTGCCGGTTACCTTAGCGGCGGTCTCCGGGTCCAGGATGCCCAGATCAGCACCCAGGTCCCAGTGGGCCTGCGGCTCATAGTCAAAGTGGGTCGGCTCGCCCCAGCGGCGTAGCTCCACATTCTCGGTATCGTCCTTGCCGATCGGCACGCTCTCGTGGGGGATATTGGGGATGGCATGGATGATGATATCCTGCTTTTCCTCCAGCTCGGCCAGCTTGGCGCCGTCCTCGGTGATCTTATCGGAAAGCTCCTTCATCTCCGCCAGAATGGGGGCAACATCCTTGCCCTCCTTCTTATACTGCGGTATCAGCTTAGAGACCCGGTTCTGCTCGGCCTTCATGTTATCCACCGCCGCATTAATGGCGCGCCGCTCCACATCGATCTCCAGGATCTCATCGATCTCCTTATCCATGTCCTTGTTGCGGCTCTTCATCGCAGCCTTTACCCGCTCCGGGTCCTGTCTTATTACCTTAATATCCAGCATCAGAATTTCCTTCTTTCTGTGTGTTTCTATCCGTTTATTATACCCACTTGCCTTCCACTTGGCAAGCTTTTTCGCGTCCTTCGCACACTTTTCTATAAAAAGTCGGTCCCAGCCTGGGCCAGCCCCCGCAAACCGCTTTTCCTTGCCCGCAGGCCAGCGCATATCCGCCCGGCCCATCCGTCAGCAAAGTCCGCAGCCGCACTTTTCCGGTCTCTGCAGCATCCAGGCTTACGGCCCGCAGGGCAAACCGTCCTCCGGACGGTTTCGGCGGCTCCGCCGCCTGCGGCCGCCTCCGGCGGCCGGCCCTGCGGGCCGACCGACCCTCCGCGCGATGCCGCCCGGCCGCTCAGTCGCCGTCCAGCAGCTTATCCACCAGGTCGATCAGATCATCCTCATCACTGTACGCTATCGTCAGGATGCCGCCGATCCCTTTCCGGTTGATGGTCACCCGGCGCCCCAGCTCCTCCTGCAGGGCCAGCTGCATCTCCCGCAGCTCCTTGTCGCCCCACGGGTCCTCCTTGGCGTTCGCCTTCCGCTCCGCCGCCTTTTTGGCCGCGTTGCGCTCCTTCTTCAGGGCAGTCTCCAGCTCCCGCACATTCAGCCCCCGGAGCACCACGTCATTGCCCCACCGGATCGCGTCCGCTTCCGGCAGGCTGGCCAGCAGCCGGGCATGTCCCGCCGTCAAAAAGCCCTCGTCCAGCTGCATTTTTACGCCCTTCGGCAGGTTCAGCAGGCGCAGGGCATTGGCCACCACCGGCCGGGATTTCCCCAGCCGCGCCGCTACCTCCTCCTGGGTCATACCGCTGTGCTCCATCAGGCTGCGGTAGCCCTCGGCCTCCTCCAGCGGGGTCAGGTCCTGCCGCTGCAGGTTCTCTATCAGCGCCAGCTCCCGCACCTTGGCGTCATCCGCCTCTATCACGATCGCCGGGATCTCGCTCAGTCCGGCCATCCGGCTGGCACGCCAGCGCCGCTCCCCCGCGATGATCTGATACACCCCGCCGGGCAGCGCGCGCACCACCACCGGCTGCAAAATACCATGCTCCCGGATGGAATCCGCCAGCTCCGCCAGCGCGTTCGGCTCAAAGGCCTTTCTCGGCTGGTCCTTATTGGGCTCAATATCGGAGACGCGCAGCGTCATCAGGCTGCTGCTCTCCGCCGTCTCGTTATCCAGGAACAGGGCGTCCAGGCCCTTCCCCAGTCCGCTTTTCTTTGCCATAGGTTCCTCCCTCTTTTATCACAATTTTTCTCGCCTGTCGGCGCCGCGGGGCCTTTTGCAAAGGCATAGTTAGCACCGCTCGCCGCAGGGGCCTTCCTTTTGCTCCTGCAAAAGGAAGCAAAACAGGGCAAAGGGGAACCGGGCTTTCCCCTTTGCAAACCCCTTTGACGCTTAACTGTGCTGGCTACGGATTTAGATTTTTCTCGGTCGAAAAATCTAAATCCGTACTGCACGCAGATGGGCTTAAAAGGTGTCTGTGACACATTTTTATCGCCGCTGCGCTGAAGCGTAGAACGGCGAACCACCACCCCTGTCCCCTCCTCAAAGGAGGGGGACTATGGGGCGGGAAAACAAATACTTTAAGGTCAGCGGCTTGGCTCTCTGCAAGCCCTAACACCCCGAGAGTGTTACTCTCGGTTTATAGTTGCCAGCCCATCCGGGCCCCTTTCCCGCCATCGGGAAAGGGGGTGGGGGGAAAGGGCAGATACGCCCGTGGCTACCTTGGGAGCGATTCTGTGCGCAGTACGGATTGATTTTCGGCTCCCGCCGCAAATCAATCCGTATCCAGCACAGCCAGCGACAGGGGTCTTGGGGCAGAGCCCCAAGCGTGTTTTGGTTCCTTTTACACGAGTAAAAGGAACGCCACGGCGGCGAGCCGTACAAACCAAGCTTCCTAAAACACTTTCCCCGCCGTCAGGCGCCCGCAAACTTTTTCATCCCACCCAAAAGCAGTTGACAACTCTCCCCCTGCACCAAGGTTTGAATGGGAAGCAAAATTGTTTCACGTGAAACATTTTTACTTCCGGTTGCGCTCCAGCAGCTCCTCCGCTACCCGCTGGTAGGCCAGCGTGCCGCGGTTCGCCTTATCGTAGTAGCAGATCGGCTCGCCATAGCTGGGCGCTTCGGAAATACGCACACTTCTCGGCACCGTGGAGCGGAACACCTTATCCGCAAAGTACTTCTTGATCTCCCCCACCACCTGATTGGTCAGGTTCAAGCGGCTGTCATACATCGTCAGCAGCACGCCCTCCACGGTGATGGAGCTATTATACAGCCGCTTGACGGTACGCACCGTCTGCATCAGCTGGGTCAGACCCTCCAGGGCGTAGTATTCACACTGGATGGGAATGAGGATAGAATCGCTGGCGGTCAGGGCATTTACGGTGATAAGCCCCAAAGAAGGCGGACAGTCAATAAAGATAAAGTCATAGTCCTCCTTTACCCGCAGCAGCGCCGCCCGCAGAGATTTGGCCCGGTTTTCCTTTTCCACCAGCTCTATCTCGGCGCCGGCCAGGTCTATATTGCTGGGCAGGATGGAAAGCCCCTTGAACCGTGTGGGCAGGATGGCCTCGGCCGCGCCGCTCTCCTCCATCAGCACATGGTAGCTGGAAACCTTCACTTCCCGCTTATTGATCCCAACGCCGCTGGTGGCGTTCCCCTGCGGGTCCAGGTCCGCCAGCAGCACACGGCAGCCCAGCTGCCCCAGCGCCGCCGAAAGATTGACCGCCGTAGTGGTTTTTCCCACGCCGCCCTTTTGGTTGATGATCGCGATGATTTTCCCCATTGATGTGCCTCCTTCGGGTCGATTGTCCCCATTATAGCACACAATAATTCCCCTTGGGAACCCTTTCCCCTGCAAAAATGTTTCACGTGAAACATTTTCACAATCCACTCATACTTTGTGCGGAGAGAAAACGGCCGCCCTGCTTAGAGGTGGGCTAAAAATCCGGGCCCCGTTCTGGGAGGGATTTTGCAAAAAACTTTTCTTATGTGGGGGATAGTTTGTGGGCGCCTGGCGGCGAAAGCCTTTTGCAAAGGCATAGTTAGCACCGCTCGCCGCGGGGGCCGGGTTGGCTGTCACCCTCCGGTGACTCCGCCCTGCCGAAGGCGACCACAAACTATCCCCGCCGGGTAGGCGTGCTCACCAAGCCTTGCAAAAGGCCCCGCCCCGCCCCGCCGAAGGCGAGAAGAAATTAATGCCATAGCTTCTGCCGGCAATCCCTCCGGCTCATTTCATTCGCCGCCTCCCTTTGCACAAGGGAGGCTTTCGCCGCCAGGCGACTACCAACCCGGCCCCAAAATTCTTTTACTACTTTTTTCACAGAAAAGCAGTGCCACCCCTGTTTGCGGGGGACGCAAAAAGAGAAAAGGCGCCCCCGGCGTGGTACCGGAAGCGTCTTTTCCCGATCAGTTGGGAAGGGGTTTTATGTTACTCTCAGTGAGAGGAACAGGTAAATTTACGCGTAAAGCGAAAGCTGGTCCTTCGGCTCCCGCTCCTTTTTGGCGGATTTGGGGATGCGGATGGTGTAGCTGATGCAGTCATCCTCCTCCCGGCGGCGGGTGGTCACTGCCACGCCAAAACGCCGGATCTCCTCCACCGCGCGGTCCACGGTGGTGAACAGGATGCGGTAATCCCGCAAAAGGCCCCGGTAGGGCGGGTGCTGCTGCCGGTGCAGGAGCTGCCGCAGGTACTCCTCCCCCTGGCGGACATTCAGCTCCTCGGCAGCCATATGCCGGATGGCCCGCTGCTGCAGGTCCTCATCCGGCAGCTGGAGCAGCGCCCTGGCCAGCCGTTCGGGGATGTTATTTTCGATGAGGGCCTGCTGCACCGCCGGGGAAAGCCGCAGCAGCCGCAGCTTATTGCACAGGGCGGAGGGGCTCATCGCCAGCAGGGCGGCAGCCTCATTTTGGCTCAGGCCGCACTGGGCAATCAGCCGCAGGATGCCCTCGGCTTCCTCTATGTAGTGCAGGTCGCTGCGGTGCAGGTTTTCCGCCAGGGTCAGGGCGGCGGCACCGGCGTCATCCTTCTGCCACACCAGCGCCGGGATGCGGCTCCAGCCGAGCATCTGGCAGGCACGCCACCGGCGCTCCCCGGCAATGAGGCAGTAGCCCCCCTGCGGCAGCGCCCGCACCGAGATGGGATTCAGCAAGCCGCTGCGGTCGATGCTCTGGGCCAGGGCCGCCAGCTCCTCCTCGTGGAAATCCCGGCGGGTCTGGTGGGGGCTGGGGGTGATCTCCCCAATGGGCAGCTGCTGCACCGCCGCCTGTTTTTCCCGGTTCAAAAGGGCCATATTTCTCGCCTCCTCTATTCCCCATTATAGCGGCCGGACCGGGCCTGTCCAGCAAAAGCGTTCGCCGGAAACGGCCGGGCTTTTGCCGCTTTTTCCATGGTCTGACAAATGCTCCGCTCGGATCCCGGCGAATTCCGACGCCCTGCCCCGAAGCAAAGGGAAAACAGTCGGACGGTTTTTTTCGCGATCCATGCATACCTGGTGCGAAAGAAATAAAAGCAGGCAAAGGGATTTTAGGTCGAGTTGGTGGTCGCCTGGCGGCGGGGCGGAGTCTTTTGCAAGGCTTGGTGAGCACGCCTGCCCGGCGGGGGCCTGCTTTTCTATGAAGAAAAGTAGGTAAAAGAAATATTAGGCCAAGATTGTGGTCGCCTAGCGGCGGGGCATTGATTTTGCAGGGTGCAAAACCGGTACGGCTCGCCGCCGGGGCGTTCCTTTTGTGCGTACAAAAGGAACCAAAATACGGTCAAGGGGGACCGGGCTTCCCCCTTGACAATCCCTCTTGACGCTTAGCTGCGCTGGCTACGGATTTAGATTTTTCTGGAAAGAAAAATCTAAATCCGTACTGCGCACAGATGCGCTCCAAAGGTAGCTGCGGGCGCATCTGCCCCATCCCCCTACCCCCTCCCCCGCTGCGGGGGAGGGGCCGTCTGGACAAATAGCTGCTTATCCAACCCATAGTCTCGACAGCGTGACTTCCTGCTATCGGTTTGCTGTTACCCCAATAAAATGCGCCGCAGGCACCTTATAAGCGTCGTCTAATCCCGCTCCGGGAGTGTGCAGCACTTCCGGGCGGGGTGTACCGACGCGTACGGGTCTTTAGGGCGGAGCCCTGAATGACTTTTGCCTACTTTTCTTCATAGAAAAGTAGGCCCCCGCCGGGTAGGCGTACAAGCTGTCACCCTCCGGTGACTTCGCGACGCCTTTAGGCGACTACAAACTCGCCCTAAATAAAATTCTTTTGCCTACTTTTCATCACAGAAAAGTAACCCCCCGCCGGGTAGTCGTGCTAATTATGCCTTTGCAAAAAGGCGACTGCCAACCCGGCCCCGCGGCGAGCGGTGCTAACTATGCCTTTGCAAAAGGCTTTCGCCGCCGGCAGGCGACTACAAACTGGCCCCCGCATAAGAATTGCCCTTTGCAGAAACTACCCCCGAACAGGGTTCCGCTTTTTATCCCACCCCTAAGCAGGGCCGCTGCTTTCTCTCCGTACCAAGTGTGAGTGGATTGCAAAAATGTTTCACGTGAAACATTTTTGCAAAAGGAAAAGCCCCCGGTGGGGGCTTTTAGGTGAGGGGTTTCTTTTTCATGAGGGCGGCGGTGCGGGGGTACTGGGGCGGGGTGGGGCGCTCCTTACGGATGACGATAAGCACCCGGGCATCCCCGCTGGGGAGGGCATAGCGATGGATGACCTCTACCCTGCCGCCCAGCTTGGTGATGGCGCCTTGGGCCGCGGCAAGCTCCTCTTCCCCGGCAGCGCCCTTCAGCGCCAGGAACAGGCCGCCGACCTTGACCAGGGGCAGGCAGTACTCCGCCAGCGCATTGAGGTTGGCGACGGCCCGGGCCGTGGCCACATCGAACTGCTCCCGGTAGGCCTTATCCTGCCCGGCGTCCTCGGCTCTGGCGTGGAGCATGGCAGCAGGGACCCCCAGCATCTGCGTAAGCTGCGCTAAAAAGGTGAGCCGCTTTTGCAGGCTATCCAGAAAGGTGACCCGGAGGTCGGGACGGGCCAGCGCCATGGGCAGCCCGGGGAAGCCCGCGCCGCTGCCGACATCCACCAGGGAGGCTCCAATGGGCAGCTGCACCATGGTGAGGGGCAGCAGGCTATCGGCGAAGTGCTTTTCCGCCACGCCCTCGTCATCGGTGATGGCGGTGAGGTTCATGCGCTGGTTCCATTCCTGCAGCTGGGTGCAGTACAGGGCAAAGCGGTCATATTCCGCGGCGGCGGAGGGCAGATTGATCTGCTGCATGAGCTGGACAAAGGCGGCATTTGAAATCATAGAGGACTCCTTTTTTACGCGTAACAAAAATGTTTCACGTGAAACAATTACAGATTTTGGATGCTTCGGTTTGACGCCCCCTCCCCCTGGGGGAGGGGGTTGGGGGTGGGGGCGGGTCGCGGCGCGCGGGTGCGGGACTGCGATTTGTCCCGCCGAAGGCGGAAACTGCATGGCAGGAGCTACTGCTGCCGCAGGAGAATAACAAGCACGCTGATATCCGCCGGGGAGACGCCGCTGATGCGGCTGGCCTGGCCGATGCTGGCCGGGCGGATGCGCTGGAGCTTTTCGATGGCTTCCAGCCGCAGGCCACGCTGGGCAGCATAGTCGAAATCCTCAGGGATGGGCATTTCTTCCAGCCGGCGCATTTCCCGCACCTGGGCTTCCTGCTTTTTGAGGTAGCCTTCGTACTTGAGCTCGATCTCGGCCTGCTCGGCGGCATGGGGATGGATCGCGGGGCGGTCGGGATCGAACGGGGCGAGGGCGGCATAGCTGACCTGCGGGCGACGGAGCAGCTCCGCGGCACGGACCGGCTGGGTAAGGGGGGTGCTGCCCACCGATTCGAGATAGGCATTGAGGGCGGGGGTGGGAGCGATAGGATATTTTTCCAGTCGTTTCTTTTCCTGCTCCTTTTGCTGCTGCTGGGTGAGGAACTGCTGCCAGCGTTCCTCGCTGATGAGACCAAGGGCATAGCCCTGGGGCATCAGGCGGGCATCGGCATTATCCTGTCGGAGCAGCAGGCGGTACTCGCTGCGGCTGGTCATCATGCGATAGGGGTCCATGCAGCCCTTGGTGACAAGGTCATCTACCAGGGTACCGATATAGGAGGTGGAACGGTCGGTGAGGAAGGGCGGCTTGCCCTGTAATTTAAGGGCGGCATTGGCACCAGCCACAAAGCCCTGTACCGCGGCTTCCTCATAGCCGCTGGTGCCATTGAACTGGCCGGCGCCATAAAGATGGGGCACCGCCTTAAACTCCAAAGTATTTTTGAGATTGGTGGGATCGATGCAATCGTATTCGATGGCGTAGGCGGTGCGCATGAGCTCCACCTGCTCCAGCCCGGGGATGGTACGGTAAAAGGCGGTCTGCACCTCCTCCGGGAGGGAGCTGGACAGGCCGGAGAGGTACATCTCCCGGGTGTTCTCCCCCATCGGCTCCAGGAAAAACTGGTGGCGGGGCTTTTCGGCAAAGCGCATGACCTTATCCTCGATGCTGGGACAGTAGCGGGGGCCGATGCCCTCGATGGCGCCGCCATACAAGGGACTGCGGCCGATATTCTGCCGGATGATCTCGTGGGTCTCCTCATTGGTGTAGCCGATGTAGCAGGGCAGCTTATTTTGCAGGGTGGCGGGATCGGTGGCGAAGGAGGCCGCGACCGGCGGCTCATCGCCGTGCTGCTCCTCCAGCCTGGTGAAATCGACACTATTGCCGTGGACGCGGGCGGGGGTGCCGGTTTTGAACCGGCGGAGGGTGATGCCCAAAGACCGCAGGCTATCGCTGAGGTGGGCGGCGGGGTGCATGCCGTCGGGGCCGGATTCTTCGGAGTACTCTCCGACAAAAATTTTGCCCTTTAAGAAGGTGCCGGTGGCCAGAATGACCGCCCGGACCGAATAGACCCCGCCCATGGCGGTGGTAACGGAGGTGATCTCCCCTGCCCCATCGGTATCAATGGAGACGATCTCCGCCTGACGGACCGAGAGGTTGGGCTGGTTTTCCAGTGCGGCCTTCATATACATATGGTAGCGCTTGCGGTCGCACTGTAGGCGCAGGCTGTGCACGGCGGGGCCCTTGCCGAGATTCAGCATCCGGCTTTGCAGCATGGTGGCATCGGCCGCCTTGGCCATCTCGCCGCCCAGGGCATCCAGCTCCCGGACAAGGTGGCCCTTGGCGGTGCCGCCGATACTGGGATTGCAGGGCATATTGCCGATGGCATCCAGCGAGATGGTGAAGATGATGGTGCGGCAGCCCAGACGGGCGGCGGCGAGGGCGGCTTCGATGCCGGCGTGGCCCGCGCCGATGACGGCGATATCGTAGGAGCCGGCGGGGTAGGGTTTCATCATGGGTGGTACCTTCTTTTGGTGAGAGATTTTTGGGGGGTGGGTATTTAAGGGAAAAGATTGCAGTCGCCTGACGGCGGGGGCAAGTCTTTTAGAAAACTTGATTTGTACGGCTACCGCCGGGGTGGCACTTTTGGATCGCCTCGTCGGGCGCAACCTCCGCTTAAGTCGAGCTGACCCTACGCCTTGGTTCGGGCAGCCCTCCCCGCTGCGGTGCGCCCTCCTCTCCCCACAAGGTCTTACGACCTTGCGGGGGCCCCAATTCAAAAGCGACTTGGGGTAAACCCCAAGACCCCGACGCACCGGGACGCCCGCCCGGAAGGTCTGCGACCTCCCGGAGCGTGGGCTAAACGGTGCTTATAAGGTGCCGCAGGCGCATCTGCCCCCTCCCGGCCTCCCCCGCTTCGGGGGAGGGGAACGCCCTCCCTTTTGCTGCAAGCCGCCAGCCCCGCTAACCATAACCATGGGTCGGCGGCTCGGCTCCTTGCGGGTCACTGATTAAAAAGTATTTGTTTACCCGCCCCCTAGTCCCCCTCCTTTGAGGAGGGGACAGGGGTGGTGGTTCGCCCTTCCGCACTCCAGTGCGGGGGCGATAAAAATGCGCCGCAGGCTCTTTTTAAGCCCATCTGCGTGCAGTACGGATTTAGATTTTTCGTAACCGAAAAATCTAAATCCGTATCCAGCGCAGCAGGGCGACCGGGTTTTCAGGGCGCAGCCCTGAATGACTTTTGGTTACTTTTCTTCACAGAAAAGTAACCCCCCGCCGGGCAGGCGTGCAAATGAATACTTTTTATAAAACTTCGCGACGCCGACAGGCGAGATGAAATTTGGTATAATGGGGGTCGCGGTGCGCGGGCGCGGGACTGCGATTTGCCGAGGAAGCATCCCCGCCGGCCGGCGGAACTTATTTGCCCACGCAGAACTGCTCGAATACCTTGTCGATGGCTTCCGCACTGGCGCGGCGGCCGGTGAGGGTGAGCAGGGCATCGGCGGCCTGCTCCAGGCAGACCGAAACGGCATCGAGGGTCTCACCGGCGGCGAGGGCTTCGATGCCCTCCCCCAGGCTGCGACGGGCGGCGGTGATGCACTCCAGCTGCCGGGCATTGGCGATAATGGCCGCAGTGGGATCGAAGTGGGAAAGGCCGACCACCTGCCGGATGGCTTCGGTGAGCTCCGCGAGGCCGGTACCGGCGGCGGCGCTGATGGAAACCGAAACGGGCGCCACGGCGGCTATGGCCGCTTTTTCCTCCGCTGTGAGAGCGGGGGGGAGATCCTGCTTATTATAGATGATGACGGCGGCGCGGCCCGAAAGCTGCGGGAGCCATTCGCGTTCTTCGGGGGTGAGGGGACGGCTTTCATCAAAGACCGCCAAAATGAGGTCGCACTGTTCCAGCGCGCGGCGGCTGCGCTCCACCCCGATCTGTTCGATGGGATCATCGCTTTGCCGCAGGCCGGCGGTATCGGAAAGGCGGAGGGTGAGATCCCCCAGGCGGACGGTTTCCTCAATAACATCCCGGGTGGTGCCGGGGATGTCGGTGACGATGCTGCGTTCCCGACCGGAGAGGAGATTCATCAGGGTGGATTTACCGACATTGGCGCTGCCGATGATGGCGGTGGCGATGCCCTGCCGCACCATTTGCCCCTGCTGCCAGCTATGCTCCAGGCGGAAAAGGGTGGCCTCTACCCGATTTAACCGCGCCAGCAGAACGGGGGGAGAAACCTCCTCCACATCCTCCTCGGGGTAATCGATCCAGGCGGAGATGTGGGCGCAGCAATCGGTGAGAGTATCGGCGACGGCCAGTACCTCCCGGTGGAGGGCGCCTTCCATGGCGCCGAGGGCGGCCCGGAGACTCTGGGTATTCTGGGCGGCCAAGATATCAATGACGCTTTCGGCTTCGGTCAAGGTCATGCGGCCGTTCATCAGGGCGCGGCGGGTATACTCTCCGGCTTCGGCCGGGCGGGCCCCGGCGGCAATGACAGCGGCCAGCACCTGCGACAGCACGAACTCTCCCCCGTGGCAGCAGAATTCGGCGACATCCTCGCCGGTATAGCTGTGGGGGGCGTGGTAGACAAACAGCACGGCTTCATCCAGGAGCTGCTCCCCGTGACAGACACGGCCGAACGCGCCGGTATAGCCCGGCATGGTTTCCGGGGATTTGGCGGGATTCATGGGGCGGAACACCCGGCCGGCCACGGCAAGCGCCTGCGGGCCGGAAAGGCGCACCATGCCCACTCCCCCGCCGGTGGCGGTGGCGATGGCGGCGATGGTATCACGCATGGGGATCATCCTTTCTGGGAAGAAATGGGGTAGAATGAGGTTTGTGGGAAGGTTGGTGGCCGCCTGGCGGCATCAAAGCCTCCCTTTACACAAGGGAGACTCTGGGTGTACCGGCAGGCGGAATGGGTATAGCGCATACTATAATAGAATATCATACCACAAAAAGGCGGCGTTGCCAATGCGTGATTTTATGCCGCGGGATGGTTGTAATTTTGGGACAGAATTGCTATACTGGGGTAAAAGGATAAAGATTCTGCAAATGAGGAGCCTTGACGATATATTATCCGCAAAGAGAGGTGCTGCCCCTATGATGAGGGATTACTACAAAAAAATGCCCGGCGACCGCAAGGACGGCTGGAAGCTGCGCAATGTACCACTGTTTTTTACCGTGGTGCCCTTTATCATGCGCACACGGCTGGATAGCCAGAACTACTATGAGGAAACGCTGGATGTGGAGCCGATGATGGACTTCCTGAAGGCGCACAAGGAGGATATGCCCAATATCTCGATGATGACGATATTTGTGGCGGCCATGGTGCGGATGATCAGCCAGCGGCCGGCACTGAACCGCTTTGTGGTGCACAACAAGCTGTACGCCCACAATTCCATCACCATTTCCATTGCCATAAAGCGCACCATGAGCGATGACGGCGAGGAAACGATGATCAAGCCGAGCTTTGACCCGCGCGATACCCTGCAGGATGTGCAGCGGCGGCTGGACGAAGCCATTGCGGAGGCAATCAACCACGAGGAGGGCACCGGCATTGACGGCGTAGCCGGTCTGCTGGGCAAGCTGCCGGCGTGGCTGTTCCGGTTTGCCGTTTCGATGATCCACTTCCTGGATAACCGCGGCTGGCTGCCCCAAAAGCTGGTGCAGGCCAGCCCCTGGCACTGCAGCGCCATGTATACCAATGTAGGCTCGCTGGGCATCGGGCCCATCTACCACCACCTGACCGAGCTGGGCACCTACAGCACCTTTATCGCCATGGGTAAGCGGGAGCGGCACACCGTCTATGATGAAAACGGCGATGCGATGGTGCGCCGGACGGTAGGCATGAAGATCGTGAATGACGAGCGCATCTGCGATGGATACTACTATGCCAACTCGATGCGGATGCTGCGCCGCCTGCTGATGAACCCAGCCATGCTGCTGGAGCCGCCCAAAAAGGTGATGCTGGATCCGGCGGTGGCCAATCCGCTGATCAATGACCCGAACGCGGGGGTGGATGCTGCCGAAGAAGAGCACAGCGGGGCGGAGACCGCGCTGGTGGACTAAAACCGAATATGAATAGGCCAACGGCCCCCGGAGAAATTCGGGGGCCTTGCTTTTGGCCCCCTCCCCTGGGGGAGGGGGTTGGGGGTGGGGGCGGGTCGCGGAGGCTGGGGCGCGGGACTGCGATTTGTCCCGCCGAAGGCGGAAGCTGAGCGGCAGGGATTACTGCTGATGCGGCGGTCGAAAAAACGAGCAAGCGAGCAGCGCGAAGATTTTTTTCGGGCACCGCAAGGCGGCAAGGAGCGCGATTGTTCGATGGCGGGATGGAAACCCGGGTCGCAGGGAGCGAGCGTGGGAGACCTGTTTTTCCGGGGAAAACTCCCAACGGATGGGGTGGAAAATGTGGAAAACCGGCGGGAAGGGGCGGGTTTTGAGGCATTTATGCGGGGAAAGGCGACCATTGACTGTGGAAAACTGTGTGAAAAGTGGGGAAAACCTCTACCGAATGGGTGGATTTATCGAATGTAAAATAATGAGAAGCGCCGCAAGGCCGCAAAAACCGCCCGCTGGCAAAGCCAGCGGACGGTTTGTTTTTCAGGCGGTTTTCCGGGCGGGAGCGTCTTTCTTTAGGCGGGCAAAGAGCAGTGCCAGCAGGCCGCACAGCACCACCCCGGCCGCAAAGGCCGCCAGCCAGATATTCGCATTGGGGAGGAAGGAGGTAGTGCCATCGCCATTGACCACAAGCTCGGCATTCTTCAGCACCGCGGCGCCGATGGCAGGGCCGATGACCCCCGGCACCAGCACCTGTGCCACAATGCGCAGGCCCTGGAACAGGCCGACCTGCTCCGGCGGGGTGTAGGTACGCATCATGGCGCCAAAGATGGCATTGCTGGAAAGGTAGCCCATCATCATGCAAAGGGAGCCGAAAAAGACCGGCAGGGTATCGCGGGTGAAGTACAGTGCAAGGTAGCCTGTCATCAACAGAGCAATGCCCGGCAGGATGGAGCGGCGGAAGCCGTGGGTATCATACCGGCGGCCATAAAAGGCGGTAAACACCGCCGCCAGCACAATGGCCGGAGCCATGACCAGGACATAATTTGTCATGCCGAGGGATTTTTCGTAGTAGAGGATGAGGTAGGGCATGAAAACCTGAATGGAGATACCAAAGCCCGCGAAGGCCAGCAGGGTGAGATACAGCACCTTATGCCGGCGGATGACCGAGGGGCGGAAGCCATACAGGATGCTGCCCCAATAGCTGCCGGCCGGCGAAGGGGTGACTTTGGGCTCCCGGATGAGCCAGAAGCCGACAATGCCGATGAGGATGACCACCACACCGATGATGGTGAAAATGGTGACCCAGCTTGCGGCCTTTTCCAGATCGAAGAACATAAAGCCGCCGAACACCACCAAAATGGCCATCATGGGCATCATGGCATTGATGCCCTCCGCAGCGCCACGGTTGGTATCATCGGTGCTATCGGTGAGCCAGGCATTAAAGCAGGCGTCGTTGGCGGTGGAGCCGAAGAAGGTCATAACACAATCCATGAGGATGGTGAGATTGACGCAGACGGTGGTGACCGCCACGCCCGCCGAGACCATGGGGCTGATGACATCCACCCGGATGAGGGCAAAGCTGAGAATGGAAATACCCCACAGCAGGTACCCCACGCAGATGAAAATTTTTCGCTTGCCTACCCGGTCGCTGAGGGCGCCGATGAGGATGGTGGTGAGAGTGGCCACAACGGCCGAAGCGGCGACCATCAGGCTGATCTGAGCGGCGGTGGCGTGGAACATCTTATAGATGAACACATTGAAGTACATGTTTTCCACCACCCAGGCCACCTGCCCCACCAGCGAGAACACCGTAAGGGCCAGCCAGAACCGGCCGCCGAGCTTTGTTTTTTGCATCGTAATATCTCCTGCCTTTCCCGGTAAGTTTGATGGGAGTGCGCGGTTATAGGCCCAGAGCCAGCCGGTACGCCCGGCGGCGATTTATCGATTGGCGGTGCCGGGCGGCGTTATTTGATTTTACTCCAGCTCCTCCCGCCGCAGCACATACTTGCAGGCGCTTTCGGTCGGGTTTTCGTAGTAGCTTTCTTCCGTTTTGTTCAGCCGGTAGCCGCAGCGCTCAAACACCCGCCGCATAGCAAGGTTACTCTCCCGTGTCTCACCGCAGCAGCGCGTCAGCATCGAAGCCTTCAGCTCCTCCGCCGCCTTTTCCAGCAGCCGGCACGCCAGCCCCTGCCCCCGCCGATCAGGGGCAACACCAAGGTTCATAATTTTCAGGAAATCCCTTTCCCCCTGCCAGTCGTAAAGAAACATATTCCCCACGATCTGCCCATTCTCCAGCAGCGCGTAGTAATGCGCCCGCTCGTCCTCCAGCAGCTCCGTCCAGTCCTCTCCGCTCCAGCGGTCGCCGGGGGAGAAGCACCGACGGTTGAATGCTATGATCTCCGGCAGGTCGTTTTTATTCAGTCTTTGCAGCAGCATTGCACTTAACCCTCCCGCTTCGCCGTGGCAAAGAACAGCTCGGTGCCGTCGGCGGAGCTTTGAATTCCGCTCACGCCCTTTGCCATGGCAAAGTAGCTTTCGGTATAGAAAAGCGGCATCACAATAAACTGATCCACCAGCAGGGCTTCGGCATTGGCAAAGAGGCGGGCCGCTTCATTTACATTGCGGCTGGTGCTGGCCATATCCAGCAGCTGGCCGTAGTGGGGATCGGCGCACTGGACCGGTGCACCGCCGCCCGTGCCGTAGTGACGGAACACGGTGTGGAGTTCATCCCCGGCGGTGTAGCTGTACAGGGCCAGGGTAAAATCCCCCTTGGCCAGACGGCTGCGGTAGGTATCGGCATCCACTATGGCCAGGTTCACCACCAACCCCAGCTGGTCCAGCCAATGCTTTTGCAGCCAGCCACAGAAGCCCTCCAGGGCGGAGCCCTTCGGCAGCAGCAGCGTGAGCCCCTGCGGGAGCTCCTTTACCTGCTCCAGGGCGGCCGCGGCGGCACGGGCATTATAAGTGATGGTTAGTTGATCGCTGCGGCGGAAGTCGGAGGTGGAGCTGCCATCGGGGTAGGTGACGGAGCCCAGCGAAAAGCCCTTCGCGGTTAGATCGGTATAGCTTTCATCGTACAGGCGGGCGGCGCCGGGAATGATGCTGCCGGCGTATTCGTAGGAATCGGGCAGATCACCGCCCTGGGCATACTGCGCCAGCGGGAAGCTGTAACACAATGCCTGCCGCATGGCCTCCTGCGCCAGCTGGGGGGAGGCCTGATTGAGCAGCAGGGAGACGGTGCCATTGCGGAAGGTGAGCAGGCTGGTCTTGCCGCCGGAAAGCTGCCCCAGGGTATTGCTATCCACCCGGCAGCAATCGGTAAGGCCCTCCAGGAAGCGCTCCATGGTGTTATCCCTCCCCAGGGTGATGATGACCCCGGTATTCTGCGCTGGGGTAAGGCCGGTGTAGCGGCTGTTGGGGATCAGGCGAAGCCCGGTGGATTCCCAGCTTTTTACCGTGTAGGGGCCGTTATAGATCATATTCTCGAGAGTATTGCCGTAGCGGGCGTGGGTGCCGGTGTAGAAGTCCTCCCGGCAAGGGAAGGCCTCCGGCTCTGCCAGCTTTTCCGGCAGCAGGGGATCGGTGCGGGAAAGGGTGATAATGACGGTGCGGTCATCCGGCGCGGCAACGCCCAGGCTGCCGCGCTCCCCTGCCGCCATCCCGGCGATGGCGGCAAATTGCTCCCGGGCGGCGGCGCTGCCGCTGCCCTGCTGTATTCTTTGGAAAGCGAACACAAAATCCTTTGCCGTCAGCGGCTCGCCGTCACTCCACTGGAGATTTTCCCGCAGGGTGAAGGTATAGCGCAGGCCATCGGCACTGACGCTGTAATTTTCGGCGCAGCCCTCGGCCATGGTGCCATCCGGCAGGCGGCGCAGCAGACCCTCCATGCAGTTTTTCAGCAGGCAGCGCTCCAGCGCGGTGGAGCAGTACTGGGGGTCGAGGGTATACACCCGGCCGGAGAGATCGGCACGCAGGGCGGTGGCGGTGTTCTTCTTGCCGCAGGAGGCGCAGGAGAACAGCAAACAGAGGGCCAGCGCCAGCGCCGCCCCCCGCAGGAGGATTCTGTTTTTTGGGATGCTGTTTTTCATAGGGAATCCTTTGGGTCAGATATCGTTGGAGAGATGGTGGGCGCCTATCCGGCGTACAGATTGTCACCCTCCGGTGGCTCCGCGCCGCCGACAGGCGAAATGAAACTAAGGCATAGTTTTGGTCGGCAATCCCTCCGGTTCGCTCCGCTCACCACCTCCCTTTACACAAGGGAGGCTTTTGGTTGGTACGCTTCCAACTCCCCTTACACAGGGGAGGCTTTGGGACTCGGCAGACTCTTTTATTCTTCTGCCGGGGTTTCGGTTACATTTTCATCACTTGCTTCCTGTGGCTCGTCGGTGACGGGTTCGGCGGTGTTTTCGGCATCTTCGCCCTCGTCCGGGTTCTCATCGTCCTCCTCGCGGGGGGCGCGGGCCAGGGCAACGACCCGGCTGCCTTCCTCCAGGCGCATAGCATGGACACCGCCGCCGTAGCGGCTCTGCACCGCGATCTGCTCGCAGGGGATGCGGATGATGATGCCATCATCGGCAATGAGGATGACATCGTCCTCCTCGCCCACTACACGCACGCCGGCCACCAGGGTGCCCTTGCCTTCGCAATCGTAGTTGCGGACACCGCGGCCGCCGCGGTTCTGGGTGCGGTACTCTCCCAGTGCGGTGCGCCGTCCCTGGCCATTTTCGGTCACGGTCAGCAGGTAGCCGCCCTCCTCGCAGGTGGCCATGGCGATGACCTCATCGCCCTCATCCAGCCGGATGGCCCGGACACCGGTGGCGGTACGGCCCATGGGGCGGACATCGCTTTCCGCAAAGCGGATGGCCACACCCTGCCGGGTGGCGATGATAAGATCATCCTCGCCGGTGGTATTGCGCACCCATGCCAGCTCATCGCCCTCCTCCAGGTTAATGGCGATAATGCCGCCCTTGCGGACATTGCGGTAAGCGGAAAGCGCGGTGCGCTTGATGGTGCCATTGCGGGTGACCATGACAAGGTAGCTGTCGTTTTCCACCTCGTCCACCCTTATCATGGCGCTGATCTTTTCATCCTTTTCGATGGGCAGCAGATTGACCACATGGCTGCCGCGTGCGGCCCGGCCGGTTTCGGGGATCTCATAGCCCTTCATGCGGTACATCTTGCCGCGGTTGGTAAAGAAGAGAACATAATCGTGGGTGGAGGTGATGAACATATCCTCCACAAAGTCCTCATCCTTGCGGGCCACGCCGGAAATGCCCCGGCCGCCGCGGCGCTGGGTGCGGTATACCTCCACAGGCTGGCGCTTGATGTAGCCGCCGTGGGTAAGGGTGATGACCGACTGCTGCTCGGGGATGAGGTCTTCAATATCCACTTCACCGCTTACCGTTTCGATAGCGGTGCGGCGGTCATCGCCGAACTTATCCCGGATGGCGGTCAGCTCGGTGCGGATGATATCATAGACCATGGAAGGCGTGCGGAGAATTTCCTCCAGGTTTTTCACCTTTTCCAGGATTCCGGCCAATTCATCCTCAATTTTAATGCGCTCCATGCCGGAAAGCTGTCCCAAACGCATGGCCACAATGGCGGCAGCCTGCAGATCGGTCACGCCGAAGCGTTCCATCAGGTTCAGCTTGGAATCGTTCTGGTCCTTACTGTGGCGGATGATGTAGATGACCTCATCGGTCTTATCCACCACCAGCTTCAAACCCTCCAGAATGTGCTCACGCTCTTTGGCTTTTTTCAGGTCGTAGGCGGTACGGCGGGTGATGACCTCAAACTGGAACTTGAGATATTGCTCCAGCATTTCCTTCAGGGTCATTACCTTGGGCACGCCGTTTTCCAGCGCCAGCATAATGACGCCGATGGAATCCTGCAGCTGAGTAAAGCTGTACAGCTGGTTCAGCACCACCTGCGCGTTGGCGCCCATCTTCAGGTCAATGACGATGCGCATGCCCTCGCGGTCGCTTTCATCATTGATGTAGCTGATGCCGTCGACACGCTTATCCTTTACCAGCTGGGCGATGCTTTCGATCAGACGGGTCTTATTCACCATGTAGGGGATCTCCCGCACGATGATGCGCTCCCGGCCGTTCTTCATTTCCTCTATTTCGGTCTTGCTGCGCAGGGTGATCTTGCCGCGGCCGGTGGCATAGGCGGCACGGATACCGCTGCGCCCCATGATAATGCCGCCGGTGGGGAAATCCGGCCCCTGAATGTACTGCATCAGTTCATTCAGCTCGGCTTCGGGGTGGTCGATGAGGTAGCATACCGCGTCGCTGACCTCCCGCAGGTTGTGGGGCGGGATATTGGTGGCCATACCCACCGCGATGCCCACCGAGCCATTGCACAGCAGGTTGGGGAAGCGGCTGGGCAATACCACAGGTTCCTTGCGCTGGTCATCAAAGTTCGGGTTCCAGTCTACGGTGTCCTTATCGATATCCGAGAGCATGTAAAGGGCGATCTTGCTCAGCCGTGCCTCGGTATAACGGTAGGCAGCGGGGGGGTCGCCATCGATGGTACCAAAGTTGCCGTGGCCATCGATGAGCGGATAGCGCAGCGAGAAGGTCTGCGCCAGGCGCACCATGGCATCGTAAACACTGGCATCGCCGTGCGGATGATACCGGCCCAGCACATCACCGACGATGGTCGCGCTCTTACGGTGGGGCTTATCGGGGGTCAGGCCGTCCTCATCGGCGGCAAACAGAATGCGGCGGTGAACCGGCTTCAATCCGTCCCGTACATCGGGCAGGGCACGGTCCACAATGACCGACATGGAGTATTCCAAAAAGCTCTTGCGCATTTCGTGGTCCAGCTCCACCTGGATGATCCGGCCCTCATTGTGCAGGCTGTTTTCAGCGGTTACCTCATCCACTACTTCATTAATGGCATCAAAATCGCCCATATTGTTGGGAGTTTTATCCTTGCTCATTTTTTCGGCTCCTTTCTGCGTCATCAAACATCAAGATTGGTGACATACTGGGCGTTCTGCTCTATAAATTCCCTTCTGGGCTGCACCTTATCGCCCATCAGGATGGTAAAGGTTTCATCGGCACGCATGGCGTCCTCCATGTTCACCCGCAGCATGACACGGCGGGCGGGGTCCATGGTGGTTTCCCACAGCTGTACGGGGTCCATCTCGCCCAAGCCCTTGTACCGCTGGATATCCACCTTGCCGGTGCCATCGGGATTCAGTTCGGCAATGCAGGCGTCCCGCTCGGCTTCGGTGTAGACATAGTGGAACTGCTTGCCGCGGCTGACCTTATAAAGCGGCGGCTGCGCGATATAGACATGGCCCAGTTCGATGAGCGGGCGCATGTGACGGAAGAAGAAGGTGAGCAGCAGCGTGCGGATATGGCTGCCGTCCACATCGGCATCGGCCATAATGATGATCTTATTGTAGCGGATCTTATTGGCGTCAAAGTCCTCGCCGATGCCGCAGCCCACAGCGGCGATGATGGGCAGCAGCTTTTCGTTGCTGTATACCTTATCCAGGCGGGCCTTCTCTACATTCAGCATCTTGCCCCACAGCGAAAGGATGGCCTGGAAACGGCGGTCGCGGCCATCGCTGGCGGAGCCGCCAGCGGAATCGCCCTCGACGATGAACAGCTCGGTGCGCTCGTTATTGCGCTCGCTGCAGTCCTTCAGCTTGCTGGGCAGGCCCACGCCCTCCAGCGGAGATTTGCGCCGGGTGGCTTCTCTCGCCTTGCGGGCGGCTTCGGCCGCGCGGCTGGCGGTAATGGCCTTTTCGATGATGGTGCGGGCGACCTGCGGGTTTTCTTCAAAGTAGGTGGTCAGCTTATCGGTAACGATGGCGGAAACCACCTGCCGCATTTCGGTGTTGCCCAGCTTGCCCTTGGTCTGGCCCTCAAACTGCGGCTCCCGCAGCTTGACGCTGATGATAGCGGTCAGACCCTCGCGGCAGTCCTCGCCGGAAAGGTTTTTGTCGCTGTCCTTCAGCAGGTTATTTTTCCGGGCATAGGCGTTCAGCACACGGGTCAGCGCCTGCTTAAAGCCGTCCTCGTGGGTACCGCCCTCGCCGGTATTGATGTTATTGGCAAAGGAAAGCAGCAACTCATTGTAGCTGTCATTGTACTGCATGGCCACTTCCGCCACATTATCGCCGCTGTCGCCCTTCATGTAGATGACATCCTCATGCAGGGCCTCCAGGCCGCGGCGCTGGTGGATGAACTCCACAAAGGAGCGGATGCCGCCCTCGTAGCACATGGAATCGCTGGGGCCCGTGGGGGTACGGCGGTCAGTGATGGTCATGCGCACCCCGGCATTGAGGAACGCCTGCTCCCGCAGACGGGTGTGCAGCGTTTCATAGTCATACACCAGCTCCTCGAAGATCTCGCCATCCGGCTTGAAGGTAACACGGGTGCCGGTCTCATCGGTATCGCCGATGATGGTCAGGTCGCCCTGCGCCACGCCGCGGGCGAATTTCTGCTGGTAGATGTGCTCGCCGTTCTTTACCTCGACAATGAGCCACTCCGAAAGGGCATTGACGACCGAAGCGCCCACGCCGTGCAGACCGCCGGAGACCTTGTAGCCCTCGCCGCCGAACTTGCCGCCGGCGTGCAGGATGGTATAGACCACCGTAACCGCGGGAATGCCCATTTTGGGGTGAATGCCCACGGGGATGCCGCGGCCGTTATCGGTGACGCGGATGACATCGCCTTCCAGGATCTCGGTTTCGATGTGGGTGCAGTAGCCTGCCAGCGCCTCATCTATGGCGTTATCCACGATCTCGTATACCAGGTGGTGCAGGCCGCGCGGGCCTGTGGAACCGATATACATACCGGGGCGCTTGCGGACCGCTTCCAGTCCCTCCAGCACCTGGATCTGTGTTTCGTCATAGTGGCTTTGTTTTACCTGTTCGATGTTGCTCATAGTATCTCCTATTCTCAAGATCGGTTGGATCAGATTGGACGAAGTAATAAGGTTCCGCCTCCGGCGGAGGATATTTAGGTAACAGTCTGTACTCACCTTCGGTGGCGCAAGTTTTATATAAAACATGATTGGTACGCCTGCCCGGCGGGGCAAGCCTTTTAGAAGGCATGATTTGCACGGCTACCGCCGGGGTGGCACTTTTGACTCGCCAAAAGTGCCCAAAAGCGACTTGGGGTAAACCC
>ERZ827520.1306-NODE-1306-length-29959-cov-14.539593_pt1 | contig 29959 bp, 34 predicted proteins | sample MGYA00519581_ERZ827520 | MGnify/ENA primary metagenome ERZ827520 (study PRJEB31778, sample SAMEA3449339) | human gut metagenome | biome: human gut; feature: human-associated habitat; material: faeces | place: United Kingdom | collected 2010/2012 ...
ATCCTACCAAAATCGTATTAATAGAGGTTACGAATCCTACCAAAATCGTATTAATAGAGGTTACGAATCCTACCAAAATCGTATTAATGGTCGCATTTAAAATGTGACCATTTTTTATAGGAGCGAAAATGCAAAATTGGGTAATTATTAGCGAGGATTATTTGAACTACCTTCGAGGATTTGAGCCCAGAATCCCGCACTCAAATTATGGCGAGACTAAATTCAAGCCGTTCTTCGGTACTCTCTTTGAGATGGATGAGCTGGTGTATGTTACACAGGTATCTCACCCCAAGTCTCGTCATCATAGTATGCGCGACGCCTTAGATTTTCAAAAAATTTACCTCCCGGGCGGCTCTTCAGGAGCTCCGGATCGGTTGATTGCTGTCGTTAACTTAAACTATATGTTCCCTTTGCCAAAAACGATGCTTAAAACTTTAGATTATGGCGATATCGACCAGTATCGAACATTTCCATCCTCTGCCGAAAAAGGAAAATACATAGACTTATTGAAGAAAGAGATATCTAAGATTAACGAATTAGGTATTGAGAAAAAGGCTTTTCGGCTTTATCAATTAAAGCTTAATTACCCGAATGATAAAGTTTCGTGTCGGTGCGTCGATTTCAAATTTCTCGAAAGCAAATCCCGTGAATATAACTCAAACACATAATTAAAAAATATAGCCGCCAGTATCATTAATTAGTTCGTCAATATTGCTGGCGGCTATTATAGTTCTCGCCATCAAATGCTAATTACCAAGTACACCCGCAGTCCTTGCACTTAAAGCTCTTGTTTATCTTATTAGAAAAGATACCGAAGAACCCCACAGATACTGCACGGTCAACGACGTCGAGTTTTTTGATGTTAGTTGACCCACAGGTAGGACAGTGGGGTTTTGCGGCTTCTTCGGCGCGTTGACAAACGGCGTTGGTTATCGCTCTGCTTTCTTCGGATTCTTTCTTTGTAACATAGTCAGCGATTTCCTTATTGTAAAGAGGGTTCTTTGTGATATGATATTTTTGCTCAAGTAGAGCGGAAAATGTATAGCCTGAATCCTCACCAAATGCTCTTTTTGCTTCCTCACATAATTCTTCATATGTTTCATTCTCATTAGGATTTATAAGCGGTTCGCGTGAACCACACCGCTTACAGAAAGGTATTATTTCATCGGGTGTTTCTCTTATAGCGATTTTCCCACAGCATGGACAATATGATACATATTCTGGCATAACAGTTTCTCCTTTGATAGTTTTTATTAATAACTCCCCATATTAATACCAACTAAAAGATATTCAGTATTCAAAAGGGAGATTCGCTTACACAAAGCATACATTTTGCTGGGCAGTCCATCGAGAATTTAAAGAAAGCTTATAAGTCGCTTGGAGATTCGTCTGATACTTGGAAAAACAAAATAGTTAACGCTTTCAAGTCTGTTTCTAAGGCTCAGAATGATGCGGCGAAAGAGGTCATAACGGATTCATTTAATTGGGGTGAAAACGGTTCTGTCGCTGGAAATGCGAACAAAACTTCTATATCAAAATGGACAACTGCGTACAAAAAAGGAGATATCGAAGCTCAAAACCAAGCCTTAGAAGATGCATCCAAATCCGTCAGGAAATATATTAAGGCTACAGAGGAATCTAAAGTTTCACTTGAGGGTTTCGCTAAGTACCAGCAAGAAGCGGCGGATAGCCTTGGTGCGATCGGTATAAAATCAAAAGCTGCCGCCGTTGGTATGAAAGCGCTCGAAGTGGCGATGAATATCGGTGTTATGATGGCCGTTTCCTTGGCGATACAGGGTATCACTTGGGCGGTGGATAAGCTCGTTCATCGAAGTGAGGAGCTACAGGAAAAAGCCAAAGAGGCTCGTGAGCAATACGAGAGCACCACTGATGAGCTTAAATCACAAGAAGAGGCTCTAAAAAATGTAAAATCACAGCTTATAGCATTAAAAGGGATAGAGAAGCCAACCCTTGCAGATGCAGAGCAAACTAAGGAGCTTGAGAAGCAAAATGCAGAACTCTCAGCTCAGATCGCGTACCTACAGGCTAAAGCTGAAATAGAGAAAGAAAAAGCGAAAAAAGCGTCGGATAAAGTTTGGAATGGGGCCACCGGTAATCCTATTACAAATGGCGCATATGGCGAGCAAGGTAAAAAGCTAAACTTCTTTGAGAAGTTTGTCACCATAGCCAACGGTCAAGGCGTTTACAACCTTCAAGATAGCGCTATATTCGCTATCAAAGAGCTAAACGAACTCGAAGAGGCCCGTTTAAAAATTCTTCGCGACTCGAATCTTGAAGAGGACAAGAGGCATACAAAACTTGAACTAAACCAAAAGGATTCGGATAATATCAAGTCTAACCTTATCGCTATAGCCGACATCCTAAAAGACTCCGACAACCCGGAAGCGCAAGCATTGTACGAGAAGATAGTTTATAGTCTCTCTGATGCTACCCAGAAAGCATCCATGCTTAAATCTGAGCTTAAAGGCTTAGGTGTTAATGAAGACGCGATAGACGAGCTCGAAAAATTAGCTCTCAGCGTTAACACTACTGAGGGTAAAGAGACTTTTATAACTAAGCTTAAAGATCTTGTTCCTGACGATGACGACCGTGAAAAGATTCTCGATATGGCTGGCGGTATAGATGGTGTCGCTGCGGCATTAGCCAAAGTCTCATCTAATGGTCATGCTTCAGAAGATGTTGTTAAGGGGTTTGCACAAACCGTAGATGATATGTTCGGGAATAGCACAAAAATAACCGATTTGTTCGACGAAAACGGTAAGGCTATTTCTGAGGGTATGGAGAACTTTTTCGACGACAACGGTAATGTTATTGCGGAAAATATCGACGCCGCTTTTGAGGGTGCAAGCGAGGAGCTTAAAAGCAATATCAGCACAGTATTACAACAGCTTCAGAGCGGTGCGATAGATGTAGAAAATGCGAAGGCCGCATTTGGAGCTGCGTTTGCCCTTGAGTCTGTTCAAGCTGAATCTGCGGAGGTAATCAAGGATTTTGAAGCCGCTTTTGGTGGGGCGGTAAGCGGCGTTGACGGGCTTATAAACTCGTATGACGAGCTCGACGCGACGCTCAAAAAAATCTCAGAAACATATAATGTTGTAAATAGCGCCCTTGAAGAGCAAAACCAAAACGGAAGTATATCTATACAGACCGCTTTAGAGCTCGCTAAGAGCGGCGCAAACTACGCTAATTGTCTCGAAGTTACCACCAACGGGATTAGGGTAAAAGAAAACGCAACCAAAGAGATGGTCGAGGCGCAGATAAACGCCGCTAAGGTAAGCTTAGAGCAAGCAAAAACAGAAGCGGAGCTAAAGCTAACATTCTTAAATCTTGCAGTTGGTATGCAGCCTGTTGGTGAAAGTGTGGGCAAAGTGCTCATCCCTGCCTTCAAGTCTGCGTCGAGCGTAACTGCATATTTCGGTAGCCTTATGCAGAGCATTAGCGACGGTAACTGGAAAGGAATGTTTGATAGGGCATCCACTACCGCAGACAATGTTAAGGCTAACGTACAAGCCGCGGGAGACTCTATTAAATCCTCGTTACCACAGGCTTTAAATGCTCAAATAAAGGCGACGAAAAACGAGCTTGCGTCTATCAAGAATATGCAGAATATGATTGGAAATTTGAACTATTCTAATTTCCAATCTAAGTACACTGGTGGCGGATCTTCCTCTAAATCCAGCGGTTCCTCCTCCTCTTCGTCCTCTGACGACCCGCGTCTCAAGGCGTGGAAAGAAATGCTCGCCGTTAAGAAGCATCAGCTTGAGATGGACCAAATTACCGAGGAGCAATACTACGCTTGGCTTGAAGCTAACTACAAGAAGCAGCTTAACAACCAAAAGAAGTATGCTGAAGAGTGGCGTCAGTACGAAGAGGAAATCTACAAGTGGAAGAAGCAGAAACGCCTCGACGACTGGAATGAAGCTGTTGACCTCAAGAAGCATGAGCTTGAAATGGGTAAAATCGATGAGGGCGAGTATTACGCATGGCTCGCGGCGAACTACAAGAAATACCTCAACGACAAGACCAAATACGCCGAAGAGTGGCGTGAAAATGAAGAGGCTATCCACAAGTTTGAGGAACAACAGGCTAAGGACTCACAGGACGCCCTTGAAGATCTTATCGACCTTCGCATTGATATGCTCAAGCAGGAGAAGAACAACGAGAAAGATGTTCTCAAAGAGCGTCAAGATAATGTAAAAGATTTCTACGACAAACAGCGCGACCTCCTCAAGGAACACTACGACCAGATAGATAAAGAGGAAGAGCGCCGCGAGAAGCGTAAGAAGGTTACAGATATACAGGCGGAATTGCTTGAACTCGAAGCAGACGACTCCGTTGAAGCGCAAAAGCGACGTCTCGAACTTGAAGAGAGTCTCTCCGACGCTAAGAAAGACTTAAACGACTTTGAGCGCGATGAGGAACTCGACAAGGCTGAGAAAATGTACGACGACCTCGAAGAGATGCAGACGCAGTATTACGAGAAGCAAATAGAAGCTATCGAGGACTACCTTGACAACGCCTATGAGCTTCGTCGGCAAGCCATCGAAGACTTGCAGAACGGTAATGCTCAACTGTATCAGGAGATGATTGAGTACAACCGTCAGTATGGGTTAATACAATGGCTCACGCATAGAGCGATCTGTGCGAAAAACTACACATATATGCGAGGACACCCTAAAGCCCTGCACCAAAACAAAAGAGTTGAGATGCCTAAGTGGTATGGTGCGAAAGCAGAAAGAACGCAGGGATGGCATATGGTTAAATCCTAAGTGCTAACGCCAATGGGAAATTCGCAGGGAAAGTTTAAAACAGGACTGCCCTCAACGACCAGAACGCAAGTTCGTACACCGCAAGCTAATGGCGGTGGAAAAGTGTAGCTCTTATATAAAAATATAAGATGAAGATATGGTCTGCTCTCATATGAAAGTATGAGGATATATTGGCAATATCATTTGCGCGTTGCGAGCGCAAGTAAACAAAATAACCTATCTTGACCCGGTTTTGCCGGGTTTTTATTATTTTGAAATAAAGGAAGTGTATCTTGGATTTTCCTAAGTCAAGTGGAATTTATCTAATAAAAAACATTCAAAATGGAAAATGCTATATAGGTCAGTCACAGAATATTTACCGAAGAATCGGAGCCCACAAAAGGTTGCTAAGATCGAATAAACACCACAACTATGCTCTCCAAAAAGAATGGAATAAATACGGACAAGAATCTTTTGACTTTAGTGTTGTTGAGCTTTGTGATATCTCTATTCTTAACGAGCGAGAAATTTATTATATCAAGGTTTTTAACGCTTATCAAGATGGATATAATTATGACGAAGGCGGAAACACTCATCGTGGATATGTTATATCTGAAGAAACCCGAGCAAAAATGCGGGCTCACCATCACGATGTGAGCGGTAAAAATAATCCGATGTATGGAGTAAGTCTATACGATATCCTCAATGAAGAGGAAATAGCCATGTGGAAGCACAGAATCTCCATGGCGAATAAAGGAGAAAAGAACCATTTCTTTGGCAAGACGCTTTCTCCCGAGGCTAAGGCAAAGATATCGGCAGCAAACAAAGGACGTTTGTGCGGTGCTAAAAACCCCAATTACGGAAAAACTCAAGAAGAAATATTCGGTAAAAACATTAAGGCAATTCTGAAAATATATCAAGAGAAAGCTGTGAGAGGCAACAACCCGAACGCTCGCCCGGTGGTCTTACTAAATACAAAAGAAATTTTTGACTGTATTGAAGATGCTGCGGATAAATACGACGCACACCGGTCGAGTATTTCGTCATGTTGCGCGAATAGAACTTATTCGGCTGGCGTGTTGGATAATGAACGTCTTGTCTGGGCTTATCTTGATGATTACAATAGTATGTCAGAAGAGGATATATCTAACAAAATAAAACAAGCTCAAGGAAGAATGTGCGGAGAAAACCACCCTCGCGCACGGGGTGTTATATGTCTAACTACTGGCTTAATCTTTAAAACTGCCAAGGAGGCTGCTGATTATTATAACACAGATAACAGTACAATAGGCAAGGTGTGTAAGGGTAAAGCAAAATCAAGTGGCTTAGATCCTATATCCCAGCAGCCATTGCGCTGGATGTATTGCAAAGACTACTTAAGCGACCAAGCCAATCAAGCAACTTCTGCTTGAGGTCGTGATAAAAAATAAGATAGGTTATTATAGGCAGGAATCGATTCCGATATCACAGAAAAATGGGAAGCCGCATACGAGGCTCTTAACCGTTACAATAGTCTACTCGATGACAACTACGGTATGAAGCTCGACAATATGACGGGCTACAACAAGGGTAAGTATGAGACCGCCGCCGAGCGTGAAGCTCGCGAGAGGGCAACCCAGAGAACGAGTGCAAAAGATGCGGCGCAAACCATCGCTAAAAATGCGGGCAAGTCCAGCGGTTCTTCTAATACAAGTCGGAAGTCTGGACCCAACCGTGGCGATAAGGTGACTATCAAGAAGTCGGCAACGCACTTCTCTTCTCAAAGCGGAAACGCAAAAATGGCATCTCATGTCCCCGGAGGCAAGTATACCGTTTATCAGGTTAAGGGCAACCAAGTCCTCATAGGCGTTAACGGCGCGTATACTGGTTGGGTGTGGAAGTCTGATATTCAGGGTTACGCTACGGGTACTCCCTACGCCAAAGGCGGTATAGCCAACATTGACGAAAAGGGTCTTGAGCTTATACTCGGCTCCCCCGACAAGGGTCGCTACAAGTTCCTCAATGACGGCGACAAGGTGTTCAACGCCAAGGCAAGTGAGTTTCTTTACAAGTGGGCTAATCAGCCCGGTGAGGTGCTCAGCTCAATGATTAAGTCTCTGTCTGCTGCGTCGTCCGTGTCTATAGCGTCTCCGTGTAATATTACAGTCGGCGACGTTGTTATTAATGGATCGGCTGACGAGAAGACGGTTGGCGAGCTGCGTAGAGCTCACAAGCAAATCGTTACAGATATTCTTAATGAGTTTAAGAAAATGAAAAAATAATTTTCTATAAGCTGATTATATCACACTCTAAAACAATGTCAAGCATATAACGGGGAGATATTTTCATAAATATTTCCCTGTTTATTATGCGGTTGTTATTTTTGTATAAATGTGATATGATATAAATGAAAGGAAGTGGGCAAATGGAGAAAGCTGTTAATGTGGCTCAGTATATTTATGAAGAGTACAAGAAAATTGCACAGAGCAATATAGACAATATGAAGCTTCAAAAGCTCTTATATTTTGCGCAGAGAGAATCCATTGCCGTCACGGGCGTTCCTATGTTCAGCGATAATCTTGAAGGATGGCGATATGGTCCCGTGTGCCATGAGGTTTGGTCTTTCTTTGCGGAACACGGCATACCGGGCGGCGATAGCCGCATATCTGACGAGGCTAAGTATATAATCAACAACGTTATTCAGGAATATGGTTCTTTGGAGTCGTGGAAACTAAGCGAGATGTCGCATCGCGAGATATCTTGGCAAAACGCTCGCAAAGGATTAAGTGATGGTGAAAATGGCAATGTTCCGCTGAAGCTTGACGATATACGGATCGATGCCCAAAAAGTCCGCCCATACGATTATGTATGGGATATGTACTACGATGAATTTGAGGATGCTTAAATAGATGCTTGGGTGGATATGCTCTTCTACAACCCCATATTATGATATAAAAACTGGTCGTAATGCTTTTAAACAAAGACCGGTTTTGGTTATTAGTGAGTTAATAAGTAATGATTATACAGTTCTACCAATATCCACAGTGTCTAAGAGAGAGAATCTACACTTCTTCTATGACATAAAAGTTGAGCCCATGCTCTACCCAAGATTAAGATTAAGCAAAGAGCTGCTGTTGTTAGAAAGATTAGCAATCTAAAAACCGAATACCCAGACCTTTATTCGCTCGTTTTAGAAAGGCTGTCTGAGTACAATACAAATCTTGTAAGTAATGCAAAATAAATCAATTAGATCGTCGTTATGGCAACGACGGTCTTTTTATATAATACAAAAATCTGCACACAAATAATCAAAACTGTGTGCGGATTTTATTATTTTAGAAAGGGGCGAGTCAATATTTATCTGTTAGGAAATAGGTTCATTTATGACGGAGTTAACTCGTCGCGTTATAATCTTTCAATTCTGCGAATCGATACAGACGGGCTTACTTCGGCGGAGGGTTCTGTGGAATACTCGTCGTCGTTCTTTCCTGCGCAGAATAAAAGATATATTACAGGAGTCTCCCGCGAGAGCGCTCCGCTTGAGTTCGAGGTCGAGATAATCGGCGAAGAGGGGTATTGCTCTGTACACGAGCGAGCTATAAAGAATTGGCTCTTCAACTCCCCTACCTTTAAAGAGCTCTATATAGACCCCGAGGACGACAAAGAAGCCGAGTATGTGAACGGTACAATAAAAAGACAATATCTTGAGTGCGTATTCTGTAACCCTGAGAAAATTGAATACGCCGAGGGTACTGTCGGCTGGCGTTGTACTTGTATGTGCTCATCCACAATGGCTATACAGGAAAAAGTGGAGGTCACAGCCACCTCTTTCAGCTCGGATATAACGCTTAATGTTGATACGGACATACAGGATTACGTCTATCCGTATCTTGTTATCACCTGTGGCAACACAAAAGCGGATGTGACTATAACGAACAAAAGCGATAACAATCGTGCTATGCAGATTAAAGATGCGACGGCAAAGGCTGTGTTGTACGCCGATTGTGCTATAGGAACGATTGTGAACGACGCCAATGCCGAGTATTACAACAAGCTTGTCAATCAGCATTTCTTGAGGCTTGTTCCGGGCGAGAATATCATCTCTGTTACCGGCGGTGTGTTGTCGGTAAAGTTTACTTGGAATAATGCGAGGTGGATGACGTGATAGCAAGGTTTGACAAATTCAAACGCTTCGAGACTCCCCTGCTCACGGTGTGCAACCCCGGCAGTTATGTGACTTCAGATAATTTGCTCACCAATTCGGTGTGCGCGTTGCCGTATGCCAAAGATATAGATGCTACCCTCAATTTTGGCTCTCTCTCTGAGTTAGCCTTTACTCTTCCGCTTATCGACGAAAAGGTGCGTAATACCTATAGTGACCTCGAAACTGGAAGATATATATACGCCTCGGATATTGGATATTTCATAATAGACAGTGTTGAAGACTCGTTCTCCCAAGAGGGGCGAGTAAAAGAGATATGCTCTTTTTGGCGCAAAATATCATGAAGTCTATCACAATCATTCACAATTTTGCAAATTTCAGATACTTTCATCATTTTTCTCCTTTCCAGTAATCAGTTCACTATAAGGCAGCCCCTCAATCCAATCGCAGAATGTACGCCATTCGTCCAAACGATGCCCTTTCCGAGACTTGTATATGTTGGCAAGTACCTCGTAATTTAGTAAGTAGGTTCGACGCTGATTGTAGCTGCTCGGCAAAAGCTGTATCATCTCATACCAATACTTCTTATCTTTAGTTTCGAGATACAAGTCACGGTAATTGTTTAAGACTTCAATAATCCATTCCATAACACAAAGAGGGGTATTAAAATACTCGTCATTGTAAGCCACGAGATTTTTTCTATCATTCCAGTCGTCGTCCAAATGCTCGTGTGAGAAGTCGTCAAGTGTAAACTCTTTTGCGTGGATTTTGTGCATAGTCGAGCAGGAGTTTGAGACTGTACCCACCTTATATTGATCGAGCTCTTTTAGCAGGTACAACGGTGCTGTTATTCTCTTATTTCTTCATATCCTGTAGAGCACAAGTTTTCTTCCCAATCATAGTCAAATGTTTCTTTAAAGGTGCTTGTATATTGCGCTTCCGCTCCGCAGCACGAACACACGCAAGGAATATCGTAATAGCTATCCTCAATCCATTCGCCGTGTTTAATCTCTTGTACATCGGCGATTGGTGCTGACTTTATAACATTGTAAATGTCTGTGGCTTTATAAAGTGCATCAGCTTCACACGCAGCTCCTTCAACTAAATTTTTTTGACAACTTATGTGATACCAAGTTGCGCCTTCAATTTCATCAATCACTGCCTCACGCTCTATGTATTCAGCCATTGTTAAAACCCTCCAACTTATTATCGTAGATATTGCCGACAACCTCAAAATCTTCCGAATCATAGTCAAATGGTGTATATTCCATGCCCGCTCGCCCGATAAAACTTGCGAAACCGTTATCATAGACAATTTGATAAATGCGCATTTTGCCGAACCAAAATCTCTTTACTATATCGCCCTCAAAAATATTTATGCCGTTTCTATCTTTCAGACCTATGCACTGTCCTACGGTTTCAGGTAAAACATCAATCATCGTTGTGATGTAATTACTGATACCACTTCTAATTTGAAGTGCCATAGTACAAATATAATATTTGTTATGACTTACGACTAGTGAACCATATACGAAGCCGTTTTCACAGTTATCTTCGCTCAGCTCCCTGAGCGGCTCATATTCTGCCTCGTTTTTTGGTTTTCCTCTAAAAACAAATTCACGCATTGTTTTTCCCTCCGTCCATTTTTGCGCCGCAGTTGGGGCAGTAATGATAGTCTGATATACATGCCCCGTAATGCTGAAATCTACAAGCGGAACACTCGTCGCCCGCGATTTGCCTTCGCCAATCTTCATAGCACAGCTTCCATTCGCCATGCTTGACCTCTTGTACATCTGCGGCAGGAGCCTCCTCAATACTTGTTATTGCTTTTGTTAGGTAATACGCACATAGCGCAGAACCGTCTGCCCACCATGTCGGCAAATCTTTAATGTGTTTTATTAGTTCCTCGCGGTCAATATAATCACTCATTTATGCATCTCCTTCACCTTTACAGCGCGGCTTCCACTCCCAGTCATCTTTAACTTCTCGCACATCTGCACAAGCGATAAAATTCATACAGCCAAACTCTTTTATTTCCTCTTCAATGTCGTTACTGATTTCACGCATATAACAGATTTTTTCGTACAAGCAATCTTCATACTTCATTCTTCCACCTCCGGCCGGTCAATCTCCTGTCTATATTCCTTATACAGCGCGATTAGTCCGTCGAAATAGCCATACCAATAAATGTCTTTATAGCCCAGAGCTTCGCCGAAATGGAGCTTCTTCGGTATCTGCTTTTCGAGAGTTTCTTCGGTTCTGTATAGTTCCTTATACAGCGCGTTCAATCCGACAAGATAGCCGACCCAATATCTGATATCGTTGTTACAGTCGTTTTCGCAACTGTCGTCAAGGCGTTTTTGTGCAAAGTCTCTGAGCTTTGTATAAGTTTCGTTCATAGTCGTCACCTCATATCTTTCTATAGGAATTAAGATACCAATATCCTTTCGGATTCTTGTAGCAGTTGTCGGCGTAAACAATATCGCCCTTTGCTACCTGATTCTCGGCATATATTCTCGCCGGTATCGTCAACGACGATTGCTTACCTGTACCCAGACTCTGCGTATTCACTTTATATCCCCACGGCACACCGTTCTGTCCACGCATAGGGAATACTTCTGTTATCAAAAGCTTTCTCCTGTCTTCGGGCAGTCCGGTCTGAATACCAACATATCCAAGATAGTCAATGCTGTTTTGTATTTTGACTTTAAGCGTTAAGTCGGGAATATTTGATTTTCTAATTTGCTCTTCACAAGCGGCTAAAAGCCCGTCCATGTCGGTTATTGTGTAAGACTTAAGCTCATTCCCCTTAACGCCCTTACCCGTCGCATAATCTGAGATGATATCCGTAAGGAAACCTACAACCTTGGATTTGCTAACGGATTTCGCGGTTCCATTCTTAAAGAACGAGTACACCTGTACAAGCTTCAGCAGCTCTCCCATATTTCCAAACTCTTCAAAGTAGCCAATTTTAATTAAGATATCGAGCTGTCGCGTATCAATAGAGGTCTTCGAGAGAGCCTTAAGAACCTCCATAAACGATTTTCCTTTTACCTCGTCGTATATGTCATACAGCTCATTTGCAAGAGCAGCGGACATATACTTAACACTCGTCAACCCCTTTGCTATTTCTTTTTTCTCCTTGTTAAAATAGAAGACATCTCTCGACGCGCCGAAACGAGGAGGTGTTACCTTAAATCCATATTCGGCGGCAAGCGTAGTACCGTTGACGACATCCTCTTCTTTGGCAGCTCTGTTCAGATAAGTCGTAATAAATTCACAGGGATAATATTTGCGAAGATATGCACACAAATACCCCGTAAGACAATATTCTACAGCGTGGTTGTAACCAAAACTGTACTCAGATGCGTCCTCGATTACCTTTAAGAAAGCCTTCGCATCCTCTTCTGCTTCTTTTCTTGGTTTACTCGAATGCTTACAATACCCGTTAAGTATCTTTGGTATTGCTTTCTCTAACCTCTCGGCGTCTTTACGCCCTATAGCTCGTCTAACATTATCAGCCTCACTACCTGACAACCCACACATTTGCTGAAGAAATGCTATAATATCCTCCTGAAATATTAGATACCCTAAGTTATTCTTAAGGAGCTCGTCTATTTCCTTTGACGGGTTTTTATTAGGAATCTTTTTCATTAGCCTATCTCTATACGAAGCTCCCGACGGTCGAATAGCGGCTGTCACCAAAGCCATATCAAAAATTGAATGGGGCTCAAACGTCTTTAACAGTGAGAACGCAAAAGATGATTCCATCTGAAAAATTCCTACGGGACTTCTTAGCATATGTGAGAACGAATCTTTGTAGAAGTAAAGCTGTCCGCGATAATAGGAATTGATTTTTCTGTACACATCAGACTTGATTCTGTAATACTTGCCGTGTTCGCCCTGCACTTCTTCAAGCCCCCGCTGTCCTGCGTGAACAAAGTCAATCCAGTTTTTCAACGACGGGTTTGAAAGCTCTCCGCTGTATATAAAACAAGGATAACCCTGCTCTATAGATCGGCATACAAGCGTCGATATCAGAGAGCTTTTACCCGCAGAAGCTATTCCGGTTATGAGCGTTGTAGAACCCATATAGTTCTTGCCGAGCGCAGCATCCAAATCTTCAAAGCCCGTTGTAAACCCCTCGACATCCGACATATCAAATCTCTTTACTTCGGTGTAATCGACTATCGCGGGAATCTCAGACTCTTTCGCGTTATTGATTACATCTCTGACCGCCTCTTTCCCCTCAAAGAACAGCAGTTCGTTTATGTCTTTTATGCGAACTTTCTCACCGTCTGCATTGGTGTGAGACAATGGGATTTCTGCAACCTTGACACGATATTCGCCCAACCTCGGAGCAACTTTCTTTATGTATTCCTCGCCGCTTCTGTCGTTGTCATGGACGAGGATGATTTCGTCAAACTCTTGCAGAAAATCCCAGCACTCTTCAATCCACTTCGTATTCTGGTCGCCGCCGTTAATGCTTACGGAGTTGTAAAAACCGCACTCAATGAGTGCGGCACAGTCGCCTTCGCCGGTACATATTATCAACGGCTGAGTGGTATTTATTTTATTGATGTTGTAAAGGACATTACAGCAATCGCTGTTTTCGAGATACCATATCTTAAGCATTGAGTGCCTTCAAAGTTACGCGCAGTCCGGTAAGTGTTGGCTTCGTTTCCTTGCTGTCCTGCGGGAAGAGCACAACGCCGTATTCGTCGCACAGCTGCTTGAGCTTTATAGCCTTTGCATCTCCACCCACAAACAGTGCATAAATTTTCTCTATCGTTCTCAATTTGATTTTGTTTTCGTCCTGCTTTCCGAAAATCATTGCCTCTTCCGCTTCGGTCAAGCCCTCGTAAATCTGACAAGGCATCGTCTGCTCGCCGACCATTCGTGCCGCTATAAGCCTGTGCTGACCGTCGATGACATAGAGCTGACCGTCTCGGTAGCTGACCACAAGCGCTCCGGCTTTCTTCTTGTTCCACTGTCGGGCGATTTCCTTTTCGTGTCCATGCTGTGGGCGCTGGTAAGTTGCGGGAACACTCAGCAGGTCAACGGGGATTTCTGCGAATTTCAGCCCGCCGACTTCGGGTACATTCCGCAGAATCGTATCGATATACAGAGTTCTCGCATCAAAGGTTTCCTTTTCTGCCGTGTTATTTAAAAGTGCAAGTGACATGATTTCATTTTCCTTTCAGAATTTAATTTCATTTTTGATTTTGATTTACATTTCGTATTAGCTAAAGCTATACTTCGTATTAGCTAACGCTGTATTTCGATTTACATCTCATACTCAACATAAATATCGCCGTTAGGCATATATACACAAGACCACACGCAGCCGCGCTCATACACGGCGCGCTCAGCCACACATATTGCATCATCGAGATTGTCGAAATGCTTTCCGATTACCAAACCGTTTTGCTTTTCAACTTCGACCCCATAGGTACTATAGCTCATGATTTCCTTTCCTCCTCTAATTTTATTCGCGCCGAATGACCGTCGCCCCAGCGCACCAATACAAGAGCGGATATGCTATTTCCGTAGATAATAATTCCGCCCGTTATGTATGCCGTATACTTTTCGCCGTCGTTTTCAAAATGGATTTTCGTTTCAAATCCGACTTTCCATATCACTCCCTTTACAAACTTTTCGTATGACATAGTAAAATGTTCGCTCCTTTCATTTTCATTTCGATTTTGTAGCATTTAGATTATGTTTTGAGAATAGAAACACTTCGGGAATATAATTTCATTACCAATTTCCGAAGTGATTTTCTTTAGTTTATTTCCCGCAATTCTTCGAGTATTTCGCCCTCGTCGAATACGCGCTTTACTTTTCCCCATTCGCGGCAACACGCCTCCCAAATCTTATAAGCGTTCGGATTTCGCGTTAGTCTGCCGAATTCGTTTTCAGTTTCGGTTTCATACCCAAATTCCGAACAAAAAATCCTCATAGTTTCCGGGATCGTATTTTGTCAAACATGCAAGGACATCATATTCGGTCGGCGTAAGATGATGTTCGCGGTTATATATTGAGTCCCAAAGCAAAGTGCTCATATACTCGCCGCTGATTTCGTTTTTAATATAGATGTAATAGCGATTCCGTAACTGAGTTTCACCCCATAGCTGATTTGCTTTTACATCGCGGAATGTGATTTTCATTTCGATGTGATTTCTTTTCAGAAAATCAATTGCCTCCTGTTGGTATGTATTGACCGGCATTTAATATCCCTCCTCTTCCATAAACTCGCGGAAATCGTCTGTTAAAAGCTGATTCCCATAGTAATTTGTAAACAGTCTTGCAACCGTTTCGCCGTCGAGATTGCAAAGTGCATCCCAAATTTCAACCTGAATTTCATCCATGATTTTTATTTCCTTTCTGATTTAGATTTAATTCCACGCTTTAAGGGTCTTTAAGTGGTCGATTTCGTCGCAAATCTCCGCGAAGGCGGCGGCGTCGGTATGCATAATAGCCCTACCGTCATCCTTGAGCGCATTAATTCTTATCTGGACGCCGAAGTTCCACACGCTCAAGGCAATCAGTACGGCATAACAAGCGGTCATGATGGTTGCGATTATTGCATATATTTTTGTTTTAGTTTTCATTTCAAGTTTCCTCTCTGATTTAGATTTTTAATTTTGATTTAATTTCACTTTTGAGCGTAAATTTTTTTACGCCGCTTTTGTTGCTTTTGCCTTTGTCTGAGCCTTTGCGCTCGATTTTTTCGCGGATTTTCTTGCGGATTCAATAGCCCCGGCGGGTTTAGGGTCTATCTTGCCGCTTGCGCGTTCTTTCTTTTCTTTGAACTCGATATTATAGGACTTTTCGGTAACTATGCGGTGAAGTATTTCAGCGATAAGCTTTTCAAGATACTTCGGGCGAGCCGCCGCAACACTCAGAACGCCGCGCCCCTTCTTTGCGTAGAGGAACAACAGATAACCGACATCGTGAGAATTTGCCTTATAGATATTGCCCTTTTCGCCCTCTACATAAAGCATAGAGTCAATTATCATCTGTAATTGCTTGAGCAGTTGCGTGTTGCTTGTCGGCGTTTTGCCGAGATCGATATCGCGGGCTTGTGTAGGCGTGGCAAACTTTTCCGCGACTGTTTTCACATCCGCGCCGATACTTTGCGCCGTTCTCATGCAGAGTAAACGGTTAAAAGCCGCGACTTTGTAAACCCACGCAGATTCCGCGCCGAATTTCTTTCCGCGCTCGACAAAGAATGATTCAAGCGCAACAAAATCAAGCGGGCGTTCAGCCGTGACGAGTTCACGCGATTTTATGCCGTTTTCATCCTCTTTGTCTTTGTGTTTCAGCGTCTCGAAAGTTAGAGCCGTCGCCGCCGCAAGCATGGGCGCGGGGTTGTCGAGCAGTTCAAGCGCCGTTGCATGAAACGCGGCGCGGGCATACTCTTTTTCAAGCTCTGATGTTTCATTGTCGAGCTTTTCGAGCTCTGCCGCCTTTGTGTCGTCGGCATTTATTGCCGCGTTGTAGGCGTTAACACGTGTTTCAAGCTCTGTTCTGATGTCCGCGATATTCCGTAATGCTTTCTTTTCTGTTGTTTTTTTCATGATTTTTACCGTCCTTATTTAAAATTTTTATATGCTTTTAGCACATTAAAGAACGCGCGAACATATAACAGTCCACGCGCTCGAAATGTGTTAAAAACGAATTAATTATATATCGTCATTATTCATTCAATGAAATATTAATATTTTTACTTTGCAATAAATATTTATTCCTGAGAATAAAAATTCGCCGTCCGTTATTCGTATCTCCTGAGAAATAGCGCGGGCAGTGTAAAGCTAAAATATCTTTATAACATTAATGAATAGGTTATTTTTTATCGTGGCTTTTGCGGCGTCCGAACACATACGCACCATACGCGGCGGGAGGTTTTAGCCCCCTCCGAAAATTTTCTAAATCTTTCCGCGCCCTCTGACCGCGCGTCACCCTTGCAACCGAAAAATTTAATAAACGCGATAATAGCTATATAAATAGCTTGCAAGGTATTTTGCATTATTGAAAAATCGGGAACGCGCCACGGCACGCGCCGCCTCTGGCTGATAGCTATAAAAGCCGTCAAAGCGTGATAGCAATATCAAGGTATTGCAAGGCTATATTCAATAATTATGTGTTCCGCTTTCCGTCTTTTTACCCTTGAACGGATAGCAAGCCGCTTGAATAGTGGGCAAGCCCCGCGCCGCTTGACTTTTCGCGGCATTGGTGTATAATCTTATGTATTGTGTACCGCGTGAAAACTCTGCCTTGCTTGTCGTTATGGTGACTTGCACCGTGCCGCGCCTCTGCGGTCACTCGCTCAGCTTGTCGGCGGCGGCTCTACCGCTCTGCCGTGCCGCTCGGGTGTCGGCGTTGTTCTCTTGAGTACGCCTATATACTACCATAAATTTATGGACTTTGCAAGAGTTTTCTATAAATTTATTGTTATTTGGAGGATTGCACAATAAATGAATGAAAATAAACCCGCCGAATTGTACAATATGGCAGATATTGAGCCGCCTATAATCTCAAAAAGAATAAAACATATGTGCCATTTTAGGCGCGTGCCCGTCAGCGTGATGCTGCATGACTTAAATATATCTAAAAATACACTATATTATATGGATAAAGGTACTGCAATGTCATATACTATACTTGTATCTATATGTAATTACCTGAATATGCCCTTAGATACTTTGTTACGTTGTAACACCGCGCCCGCTACACCTGAGCCGCCTGACCTGAACACGGCTATATCAGTAATAGCCGCGGCGGCGGATCTCCCGCCGGACTATATACGGGGCATATTGCATCTCCCGCCGACATGCAGCAGTACCAACAACGATATATAATATTCTATAATAGCACATAACGCTTGTGCGGGACTTCGGGGCACGGCTACGCCGTGCGACGCTCCCGCCGATGGGGACGGTGTAGCCGTCCCGACATAATAGGATATATACCTACCTATAGAGCTATATATAATATATAATATAATACCTATACACATCGGAATTTATCTTTTTTGGTGTATAGGTATTTTTTTATTTTGCTTTATAGACATATAATATTGACGACGACGAAGGGGTGAAGGGTTGTTGTTGTTACAGTGTTGTCGTTGTAAATACAACAAAAAAAATAATGCTTATATAACACTAAAATATCATAGCTTGTATACCTCGACTATATAGGTATAATAATCTATAAAATATGCCTTTATGGATTATCCCCCGTAAGGGGGCTATTTTAAACCTATAGCAGAAAAATAATCGTGAAAAACCGCTTAGTTAATCAACCCCACTCACACGTCGTCAAAATAGGCCCTCAGAACTACACAAATCCCGCCCATAGTGGAGGGTATCTTCTACGGGTCAGGTAGATTGGTGCTTTTTAAAATTTTAAAAAAACTGGTAAAAGCCCGCTCTACGCACAAAGTTACCCCTACGAGCATCCGAGATAAAGATGTGGTACAGGCTAAAATCCCTAAAGTCTACCTTACGAGCGGTCTTTCGTTCGTGGTATAAGCCTATAGGGTTGGTATGTACAGGCTGACGTCTTTGAGGAAAGCTTCTACAAGTTCTATATATGTACGATCGTCTTACGCGCCGAAGGGCGCGTTTTTTTTATTTATGTTTATCGCTACGCGCCAAGCTTCTACCCTCTACTTCTGTTAATAATTTATTCATAAATTTAACCTTCAGATTTTGGTAAATCAGCCAACCTCGGGTGTAAGGTATATACATAACATGGTGGTACAGGCTACGGCGTAAGCCGTTTCAAGGCAAATCCGAGGTGAGCGACACTAATAAGGCGAACGGAAACGGAGCGTAGCGCAGTTAAAGGCTTGCTGAGTTCGCCTCAAGATGGAGCGAACCGAGGATGCAGTCTTCCTTTAGAAATAAGGCGAAGCCTTCCACCCGCCTACGGAGATGTTTGAGGGAGGCGTCAGCGGTATCTCCGAAGAGAAGTTAGCGAAGCTTGCGAAGAGAACTTCTCCCGAGGTGGTATAGCGTAGCCTCCCGCCTACTCCGTAGACGGAATTATGTGGCGAGCAAGGACACGTTAGTGGACTTGTGACCTTCACATAACATATATTGTTTTTATAACAAGGGGGTGCTCGGATGCCTTGATACACAAGGGGTGTGAGATAGCTCGGAACCTTTTGGTTTCCAATTAAAGAAAACGACAAAACTCAAAGGGGGAAAACACTATTAGTATTAAAGTATGCGACGCGATTATGGGTGCTGGTAAAACTGAAGCTGCCATTACCTATATGAACGAACACAAGGAAAAGAAATTTATTTATGTAACACCGTATCTGGCGGAGAGCAATCGTATCAAAGAGGGGTGCCCAGAGCTGCACTTCGTCGAACCGAGCAACAAGCTGGGTGAATACCATTTTAGAAAAACTGAGCACACGGCGGCTCTCGTTGAAAAGGGGCGCAATATTACCACTACTCATGTGGCTTTCAAAAGCTACTCCCGAGAGACCTTGGCTAAGATAAAGGAACTCGGGTATACCCTCATCATAGATGAGAGCTTAGAGGTTCTTGTTGAAAGCCAATTGAAGCCTATTGACGTAAAAATGCTCAAGGCTACAGGATTTTTGACGAATGACAATGGTGTATATCTGCCGACGGGTAAATGGTATGACGAGGGTAAGTTCTCCGAAGAAATGAAGATGCTTCGTTCTCATAGCATTATAAGCCTCAACAATGGGTCAAAGGAGAAGCTTTATTATTGGGCGCTGTCACCCGAACTGTTTACTTCGTTTGATGAGGTGTTTATACTGACCTATCTGTTCGGCGGGCAGAGCCTTTGCTATTTTGTGAAAGCCAATAAAATCCCCTATACATATATAGGTGTGTCGCTAAAGGACGGGGTCTACCGCTTTTCGGATAATACCGATTATGTGCCGGAGTACACCAAACACATCAAAGACCTTATACATATAATAGAGTCGCCAAAGCTCAACCGTATAGGCGACCCGCCCCATGCGCTGTCTATGAATTGGTATCAGAGACGCAAGGCTGGTGAGGATGGCGAGCTCAAGGCTGTTAAGAATCATATAGCCAACTGCTATAAGCATATATGGAAGAACTCACCTGCGGACGAGCGTATGTGGGGAACCTATAAGAGCGCCTGTAACAAGGTTAAGGGCAAAGGCTACACCAAGAGTTACGTCGTCTTCAACGAGAGGGCTACTAACTCATATATCAACAAGAGGTATCTCGCCTACGCCGTCAACCTGTTTATGAATGTCGCGGAGAGGCGTGTGTATGAGAAATTTGGTGTAGAGGTAGACCAAGATATGTACGCTCTTTCAACTATGTTGCAGTGGATATGGAGATCGGCTATAAGACGCGGAGAAGAGATATGGCTGTATGTGCCGAGCAGAAGAATGAGGACACTTTTAAAAGATTGGATGGAGAGGGTTCAGAATGGCGATAAAGACGAAGACGATTACGAGTAAGATATCTGTGAGTGAGCGAGAGACGCACATATATAGAAGTGGTGACGGCTGGGTAATGGACAGCACCGTCCCGAAAGACTTCAATGCCGCGCTGCGTAAAGGCTGGACACCTGTAGAGCAGACGGTTTACGACGACGGCACTGTGTGCGGGATGATTCTAAAGGCTATCCCTTCCGCAGTTACTATAAGAAAGAACGCCGCTCGAAGCATTTCCGAAGAACAGAAACGCAAGGCGACGGCGGCGTTAGCGAAGTACAGGGCGGAGAAGTGATGTGGGGCTGTTAGACAAAAATGTCGAATAGCTTCCCGGCAAAAATGTGGGTAACACCATCCCCTTGAATTAGGGTAGTGGTCTCAACTACAAGAGCAAAACGACGACTTATGTTAAAGCCGTGATTTATTAGTAAGGGTGTAACAAAATGTGACTCCCTATAATGAGGACTCATCAGAACACAGGGCGAGGTTATTTTTCGGGGTTGCGTGGGCTACGAAAATAAGCTGACTCGGCATTTTCGCCGACTGTAGAGCTCTCGACTTAAGCAACCCTACAATAGCGACAAGCCGTCTCGACGAGGACGAGCGGGCTAAGTTCAACTTAGGGCGACAATGGGTCAAAAAAATACCGTCGTAAATCGCGACGGTATGCCACTATGGCAAGGGGTGTCCAAATCTGTCACCCCCTGCAAATTTTAACATTATAAATAAGGAGAAAATGAAATGAATGAACTGACAGTATTTAACAATGAGGAATTTGGAGAAGTCCGCACCATAACTATTGACGGCGAACCGTGGTTTGTAGCCAACGATATTCTTCGAGTTCTCGCGGTAAGCAACTTGAAAGATGCTCTGCGCACCTTGGATGATGACGAAAAATCGGGGGTAGATATTATCGACCCCCACGGTAGAAAGCAAAAAACGAATTGTATAAGCGAAGCTGGGCTGTATTCAATCATTCTTCGCAGTCGCAAGCCCGAAGCCAAAGCTTTTAAGCGTTGGGTTACACACGATATACTTCCCACTATTCGTAAAACAGGCGGTTACATGACCGATGAGCTTCTCGCTAAATGCCAGAAAGACCCCAATGTTATGTTTGCGTTTGCAGAAGAGCTTCTTAAACTGCGCGATAAAACGAACGTGTTGGAATCAAAGCTCGATGTCGCTCAGCCGAAGGCGGACTTCTACGACACGTTTGTTAGCCCTAATAAATGTACGGGGCTTCGAGACACCGCCAAAGAACTTGGTATCTCTGAGCGTAAGTTCGTTAACTTTCTGATAGATGAAAAGTACCTGTACCGCACTCCAGCCAAACAGCTTCGTCCTTACGCAAAGAAGAGCAACGAGGGCTTATTCGAGACAAAAGATTGGTACACTAAGTCGGATATCGTATCGGTAAGGGTGCTCTTTACGCCGCAGGGCAAGCAGTTCTTCCACAAGAAGCTTATAGAAAAGGGGCTTATCGGCGCACCTATGGTATGCGCGTGAAAGAATCAGTAAAGACAAAATGTTAGATGTGGGGCGTAAACTACCCTACCGGGACACTTTAAACCGAAGTTTGTAATATATAGACAGCAAAACTCGAACGAAAATGAGTGTGGCTGATATTTTAGGGAAGAGGTGTGAACGGCATTTTACAGAAAGGATTAGAGAAAGAAGTTGAACAGAGGATTTTGTGAGGGTTGCCCGTGGATTAACCGCTGCGGCAACGACGACAACGACTACCCCTGCCACGGCAGTTGGGATGAGGTCGCTTATATAGACTATGGAAATCAAGCCATAAATACGGATATGGATGAGGAGAATTAACTATAGGTAATACAATATATATACCGGGTATCGATGCTAAGGATATATACATAACAAATGAGCTGTACCCCGACACAGGTTATTTGTTGGTGGATAAAGACGGCAAAGTCAATTATAGACGATATGCCAACACGCTCGATTACAGTTTAGATCAGATAAAACTGCGCGAGGTTTATGAGAAAGTGTACCGCCGCACTAACTTCAGCTTTTACGGAAGAAAGAAAGAGTATACCTCGCGTGTAATAAATGTAACCTTTAAATACTCGGTGGCGGAGTTTAATAAAGCCGGCAGAAATAGGTATATTCGCTTTGGATATAAAGACTCAGACCTTAACTTCAATGACTGCGTGGCTATAAAAGACGGCGAGCTGGCGGGAATAATACTTGGACAGCCTGTGGAATATCCGGTATCTGACGAGGTGCTCGGTAAATACTTCGGTTTTGAAGGTGGCGTATACACGCTTATCAAAACACCTAAGACGCTGAAGAGCACAGCGGAGCTGCGCAGGACACTGTATAATGACGGCTTTGTGTGTAATGGAGTAAGGTATGTCAGGTGGAAGAGGTCAAGCGGCAGTTCTCGCGTTGGCAAGTGTCTCTTTATTGACGAGAAGCTGTATGCTCGTATGCACAAGTGGGAGATGTGTGGACTGAAAGTCGCCGAGGGTGAAGAGGTAGACCTTGCTGCGCTTGAGTCATATATCTCTCTGCCGTCAAGCTCTATTATTGATATACTGGAAATAAACCCCGAGAACATTCTCGTGATAGACGACTACGAGAGCAAATTCTTCGATAGGGTTATGTCCGTCAGCGAAGATGGCGACCACCTAATCGCCGAAGAAAAAGACGAGCAGATAACCAACTCTATCTGGGACGGACAGGGGCTTATAGATATATCAGCTATGGGCAAATACAGCGATAAGGGCATGATACTACTCCGCAACCTCTTCTTTAAATGCTGTTGCTTCAATACAAACTTGCAGCAGTGGTTTGCCGACCACGGCATAACAGAGGTGAGCCAGCTAAAGGGCTACACTAAAGCGAAGCGTGTGGAAGATATAAAGATAGTAACCACGCCGAGCAGCATCAAGTATCTGAAGTTCGGGACGATAAACGATTGGATGAAGCACATCGACAATACTTTTGGCGTTGTTAAGTATGATAAGCCGACTCACTTCTTTGACGGACGCATGGTGCAGACGCATTATCAGCTTCTCAACAGCTTGCAGATGAACAAGGCTGAGACGGCGGCGTTCCTCAAGGAGACATTTGACTATATGACAGCTATCAGAACAGACCCCGCAGTTCTGCGCTACCATATCAAATATCCGATAGAAGACGAATTCGACATCTCCCCTGCTGAGTCGAAGAATGATGTTGTATATAAGCTTCTCGGTCTCAATGACAGATTTGCGCAGACGAAGCTTTATCATGACTTCAAGATAGATATTCTTAAGTCTTTTACAAAAAATCTTAGGCTCGGTCATGTGCTTGTCGAGGGCAATTACGAAACCTTGTTTGGCAATCCAGTTGAGATGTTACAGGCGAGCATCGGCAAGTTCGACGGCGTGTCGGTGCTGGGTGTTGGCAACATACATACGAAGAGGTTCGGGTACGGGCAGAGGCTTGTAGGTTCGCGCAGCCCCCATATCTCAATGAGCAATGTGTGGGTTCCGACGAATGTGGAGTGTAGCGAGATCGACCGCTACTTTAATCTGACGAACGAGATAGTCTGTATAAACAGCATTGGTGAAAATGTCTTAAACGAATTATCTGGTTGCGATCGATAAGGGTCGCCCCACGCGGCAACGCGTGGTGAAAAAACACGGTGAACCCAGAAATCTGGGGTGTGGTCGGAATAAGCCACCGACTGCTAACGGTAAACATCTAAATGGAGAATAAAAATAAGGAGATTTATTGAAAGAAGTTTGGAAACCCATTGAGGGTTATGAAGATTATTATGAAGTAAGCAACACGGGAAGAGTGAGGGGGAAGACTCGCACAGTCAATTATATAGATGGTCGAGTAAAAGTATTTGAGGCGAAAGAAATTACACCAACACCTAATACGGATGGGTATATGTCCTTAAAGTTATGTAGAGGAAACACATATAAAACCGTGCGTGTACATAGGCTTGTCGCACAAGCTTTTATTCCCAACCCTAATAATTATCCCGAGGTAAATCACATTGATTGTGATAGAACAAATAACAATGTGTCGAATCTTGAGTGGTGCACCCACGAACAAAATGTTCGGTACGCCATAGAAGCTGGAAATCATATATGTACAAGAGACTTAACCGGCAAAAACAACCCCAATTATGGCAATCATATTTTGTCTGATATATATAGAAATGACCCAGAACTTGCAAAAGAAAAACTTGGTAGACCCGGAGGACAAAACGGGAAAGCTGTTCCTGTGCAGGTGTTTGATACTGCGGGGACAAAGATGGGCGAGTTTGGATATCTGAGGGGTTGTGCAGATTATATCATAGATTCGGTCGGACAAGATTATTTCTCGAAAATCACAAATAAGCCCCGCGATTATGTGGCGGATAAAATAAGTAAATCAATAAAAACCAACATCCCTTATTTGGGGTATACATTTAAAGTGGCTTAATATAAAAATCTTCTCCACAAGACAATACCGTGCCAAGCAGTGGTAGAAATATCACTGAAGGTGTAACGACTAAGAGATACGGGCTAAGTCTATTGATACGCCTATGAACTCTGTACTTATGCGGTGAAAATCCGCATTTTGGAAGTGCCGTGGACGTTGTAGCGACGTCAAGAGATAGTCTACTCCCCTAATAAATATCGGGAAACCGAGGGTGCAAAGGTTTGATTCAGATACTTCGCTTGTTACGGATAATCTTCACCTTATCAATGCCGCGCTTAAGAACGAAGGTAAGTTTTTGATAGCGGTTCCGGATGTCTCGTCCGTTAAGAAAAAACGCAGATACACTCACGACGAGCAGGTTGACCTTGATGTTAAAACGAGCAACAATCTTATAGGCGATATCATCAACCTCAGTCAGGAGCTCAATACCCGCATATGGGATGTCCTCAATCGCGGCGGCAGTTATAGTGATATTGAGGAAATATATAAAGATGTATGTATCTTGAATATTATGAGCGGCATTGAAATCGACAAAGCAAAGAAAGAGTTCAATATCAATAATGCTAAGGAGCTTCGCCGACTGCGTGATAAATATAAGATTGAGGGCGACGACGGAAGAGCCATTAAACCTAACTTCTTCAAGGCGAAGGATATCGGCAAAGGCTACTATGACCGCAAACGAAAGAATTACAAGAAGCATTTGACGACCATGGATCATGTGCAGACTTGTATTAATTCGTACAGGGCTCAGAGAGAAGAGATAGGAAAGAAACAGGAGTACCTCCCCTTCTCCGCTCTTGTGGGTAATGGCATAGATGTTCATCGTAGACAGTACGAGAAAGTCACCCGCGTCATCAATGCCGTAACAGACATGACAAATGAGATAAAGAGTGTATATGCTTCGGACATAGAATCTTCCGTAAAACAGATGCAGTGTTGCGATATCAGGCAGGAGTGCGTAGAATATGTGGGCAATATGTCGTTCACCAAGAGCGATATGGTCTACCTTCTGCGCCAGATAGAAGAACCTCGTTATTCTCAGATTCAGCGTAAGATATTTAACATACTCTTTGGCTACCCCAACACCTCGTTCTATGAGGTTCTCGAAGCGGGTGCAGAACCTATCGGACTGCTCGCAGAAGACGACGAGGGTGATGTTGAGCTATATGGAAAAAGATACACTCGATATAAATATTTTGCGTAAATTGACAACAAATCACGCAAAAATTTACAAAAAATAGGCTAAAATCCGACCCAAACGGGATAAACGACCCCTTAAAATAGCCGTATTATGCGACAAATTTTAGGGGTGTCCCGTGCGGTTACAATAGGAGAGGGGTAAGAAAACTCGCTCCAAATTAATAAAAAGGAATGGTTTATATAGTTAAAATCTCGCAGGAGGAAGCTTTTAAGATTAGAAAGAAGTTTCCGGGAACGCATATAACGGTAACGAACCGCTACGCTCCCAGTCGAAAGAAAACATACTACTGCACCGAGGGCTTTAAGGTGATGCGCTACCTGAAGAAGCTTCGCCACGAACCGTGGAGGTGAGCCGCTGATGGAAGACTTCGCTAAGAAGCAGAGCGGAGAGTCCTATGTTGACTACTTCGTTCGGCTCTTCGACAACAAGAAAATTTATGGTCTCACTTGCGACCAGATAGCCGAGTTGCTCAATACAGAAAGCGGTCAGACGCTCGGCGAGAGTGCTTATCGAAAAGAATTTGCCGCTTTCAACCGCGGTCGCAACTATGAACGTGAGATAGCTGAGCGCGGCGTGGCGACGAGGGTTCTGTCTATATCAGACCTGCACTTCCCGTTCGCAAAGCCTATAGAGACATTTTCAAAGTATGTCGGGCGTGTAGACATCCTACAGCTCAACGGAGACATATTTGATTGTCAGTCGATATCCAAATTCTCGAAGTCGTATCGCATACCGTGTATCGAGGAACTGGTTGAGGGTCGGCAGTACATTATAGACCTTATTGACTACATAAAACCGAAGAAGGTCATCGCAAACTACGGCAACCATGAGCTTCGCCTCGGAGCATATCTCGCCAACCACCTCGATTCAGACCTTCAGGAGCTTATGCCTGAGACGGCACTGGACTACATCTTCGTTGATGGCTTCTATCATTACGACCGTCGCAATCATATTAAGACGTGGTTTGAGCCGCTTCGTGAGACATTCGATGATATCGAAGTCGTTTATACTGGCGAGTGGTTTTCACAGATAGGTCATGTAATGTTTGTTCACCCGAAGGCTTTTAGCAGTTCACCTATGAAGACGGCGGAGAAAGCTGTGCTGTGGTTCCGCAATGAGGGGTATGATTTCAACTGCCTTGTAATGGCGCATACGCACAGACTCGGTTCGTATAAAATCGGAAACACCACTACGTATGAGCAGGGTGCGGCGTGTGAGACACAGAAAATGAGATATGGTGACGGCGCGTTGGTTAACTCTCAGCAGCAGGGCTGTATTTATGTGTGTCTCGATAAAGATGGTTATAACATTGAGTCGGCGACGAAGCTTGTTGCCTTTTGAGGAAAGAAAGGAAGATAATTTGAATCGCAAGGAACTTATAAGACTTGTGGCGAAAGATAACTCTCTCACCCTCGGTGATTCAGAGTTCTGCATTAATGCAGTGTGCAACGCTATCTCCAAGGTCGTTAATGACGGAGATAAGCTGTCAATATATGGTTTTGGTACATTTCAGAAGGTTAGGCGTAAGCCGAAGCCTTACCGACACCCGGCAACGGGAGAGATGTGTGTGCCGGAGCCGTCGGATGTTATTAAGTTCGTGCCGGGCGTAGCGTTCTTCCCGAGCACTGAGCCAGACTACGCCGACCTGTAAAGGAGAGATATTATGCTGATTGCATTGATCTACAACTTTTTAAACGTCTTTGCTCTCACTGGTGGTATTGCTATTGTGGCAATTATCCAGCTGCTCGCGAGCCTCGGCGTGATATAACGATACTTCTGTCACCCACGTCTAAGCGGAGATCCTGCGCCGTAAAAGCAGGACTTAAAAAGCGGTTATCCCATACCGTAAGTTGGGACTTAAAAAAGCGGAAATCCCTTGCCGTAAGTAGGGACTTAAAAATGGCGAGATAGACTGTCCATCTCACCATTAACTATGGGTGCAAGGAGTTTAAATGGAAAATTTACTTCTTTTTGCAAACTGTAATAATGGCGGTTATGCAGTTACTGATTACGCTCTACGAGGATGCGCCGCACCATAAGCGGTAGACGAGTCGTAGGGTTTACAAAGCCGTGAACTCGCGGCGGGAACTAAAAGACCCTGCGGATAGAAAGTCGCTCCACTGATGAGGAGTAGACAGTTTCCGCAGGGCACTGATAAAATCTTATATTAACCAAATTGCCGACATCGGCAAAATGGTGCGAAGCAAAGGAGTGTGCTAAATGAGTTATTCTCTTACTGAGATATCCACAAAAGACCTCGTGGAAGAACTTAAAAAGCGCGAGGGTGTGGAGGCGACAATAGTAGAGCCATATAGAGATGATGAAATTGTAGCGAGTGGACCTTCTGTTGTGCTCGTGGTTACTGATTGATTGATAAAATTTAAAGGAAATGGAATGATTTGATTGTTTGACAATTATCCTGATGTGGTAACTGTTAAAGAGATGCAGACAATGTTGCGAATAGGAAGAAAGGCTGCGTATGACCTTGTACATAACGGCACTATTCCCTCTGTTCGTATAGGTACAAGCTACTTAATTACTAAAAAGAGTATTGAAAATTTTCTTTCTGCCGGTAGTTGACATTTTGCGCTGTTGTGCTAAAATGACCGTACAACAGCAAGCGGACTACAGAAAGGAGATTATTTAATTGACAGGAAGCTTGCAAGCAAAACGCGGCAAATATTATGCCGTTCTGAATTTCGTAGACAACACTGGAAAGCGTAAGCAGAAGTGGGTTTACACAGGTTATGAAGTAAAGAATAATCTGCGTAAAGCTGAGGCAGCTATGCGGTCAATAATTAGCGAGTATGAAAGTGCTCAGCTGATTTATGAACCCAACATACTTATCTCAGACTACTTAGACCAGTGGCTCACTGAGACGAAACCCTTCATAGACACTGTAACGTGGGACGGTTATAAGGTTATAGTCGATTCTCATGTTCAACCGTATTTTGAGGAACACAAAATAAAATTAGTGGATGCCAACCTTGACAATATACAGCAATATTTTGACTATAAGGCGACCCACGGCAGAAAAGATGGGAATGGCGGTCTATCACCTAAAACCCTTCGTCTGCACAAGAATGTTCTTCAGCTTGCCTTTAAGGAGGCTATGCGGCATAAGCTCATAAGGTCTAATCCCTGTGAACTCGTGCGTCTTCCAAAGCTCGAAAGACGTGAGTATGAGTGGTATAACGCCAGTGAAATTAACACTCTGCTTGAGACCATAAAGGACGAACCTTTGCATCCGCTCATCCAAACTACAGTCATGTATGGACTGCGGCGCAGTGAGGTTTTGGGTCTACAGTGGCAAAGCATTGATTTTGACACAAATACTATCCTTATACGTCACACGGTCTCTATGTCAACCAAGGTTGTCGAGAAAGACAAAACCAAAAACAAATCAAGTTATCGGTCGTTTCCGCTGTTTCCTGAAATTAGAGAGCTACTGCTTCAGCTCAAAGAAGAGGAACAGAAGAACAGAGAGTTCTTTGGAGACGCCTATGTGGAGAATGATTATATCTTCAAATGGGCGAATGGCGCAATGTATGACCCGTCATATATATCGCACAAATTCGGAGACCTATTGAGAAAATATAATCTCCCGCATATAAGATTCCACGATCTAAGACATAGTTGTGCGAGCCTTCTTCTCGCCAAAGGTTGTTCGCTCAAGGACGTCCAAGATTGGATGGGTCACGCCGATATAAAGATGACTTGTAATATATATGGACACCTTGATTTGTCGAGGAAAAAGATGACCTCTGAAATTATTCGCGAAACTTTAGCTCGGGCGTGTTAGACAAAATGTTAGACACATGGGAATTTCGAGCTATTTTAGAAAAGGGAAAAGCCCTGAACCCGTTGAGGCTCAAGGCTTCTGAGATGGCTCCCCCTGTTGGACTCGAACCAACGACCCTGCGGTTAACAGCCGCATGCTC
>ERZ827520.1312-NODE-1312-length-29879-cov-7.046540_pt1 | contig 29879 bp, 27 predicted proteins | sample MGYA00519581_ERZ827520 | MGnify/ENA primary metagenome ERZ827520 (study PRJEB31778, sample SAMEA3449339) | human gut metagenome | biome: human gut; feature: human-associated habitat; material: faeces | place: United Kingdom | collected 2010/2012 ...
CAGCCATAGTGTGATTTACTTTCGTTCCCTACAAAGATAGTGAAAAACAGCGACACCGCCCAGTCTCCTATCGTTTAACTAGCCCTGATCTCAGCTCCTAAACACGAAAAACCTGCCGAATGAGGGACCGAGGCTCCACTCATTCGACAGGTTCTTACCAAGCGTACGTCGCAGCCTAGGTGCTAGCGACGGGCGTACTGCGAGCGACCGAGCGAGTAGACGTCTCCTCCGAGACTATCTACGGCAACGATGACGGGGAGCTCCTCGACACGTAGCTTGCGGATCGCTTCGGGGCCTAGGTCGTCGAAGGCAATCACCTCGGCCTCCTTGACACACTTGCCCATCAGAGCGGCTGCCCCACCGATAGCGGCAAAGTAAACGCCCTTGTATTGCTTGATCGCGTCAACGACCTCGGGGCTACGCAAGCCCTTGCCGATCATCACACGCAAGCCGTGCGCTATGAGCGTGGGTGAATAGGCATCCATTCGCCCTCCCGTGGTGGGACCGACGGAGCCGATAGGTTGTCCAGGCTTAGCTGGGCAAGGGCCCGCGTAGTAGACGACCTGCCCCTCAAAGTCAAAGGGCATCTCCTCGCCTCGCTTCAGCATCTCGACAAGACGCAGATGCGCTGCGTCACGTGCTGTGTATATAGTCCCCGAGATGTAGCACATCTCTCCCGCTCTAAGCGGCGTAATCATCTCTGTCGTAAAGGGGGCTCTGAGTATCTTCTTCTCTTCCATGTCTCTATATATTATAGTGTACCCTCAGCGTGACGCGTGGCGTGGCAACTGATATTGACCGCTACGGGCAAGCCAGCAATGTGTGTCGCACCCGTATTGATGGCGACGGCTAGGGCTGTGGTGTCTCCACCGAAGCCAGCTGGACCGATGCCCATCTTATTGATCTCTTGGAGTAGCTCCTCCTCGATCTCAGCCACGGCAGGATCGGGATGACGCTCACCGATAGGACGTAGTAGAGCGCGCTTTGCCAGCTCAGCCGACCGCTCCATCGTACCACCGATGCCGATGCCGACGATGATCGGCGGACAAGGGTTGCCCCCAGCGTGCGAGATGGTGTCGAGGACAAACTGCTTGATGCCTGCTACTCCTTGGCTTGGTGTAAGCATCGAGAGAGCGCTCTTGTTTTCACTGCCGAAGCCCTTGGGAGCGACCGTGATGTGCATTTGATCTCCTGGCACGATGCGGTAGTGGATGACGGCGGGCGTGTTGTCGCCTGTGTTGTGTCGATGTATCGGATCGCTCACGACCGACTTACGCAGGTAGCCGTGGGTGTAGCCTCTGCGGACGCCCTCGTTGATAGCGTCTTCGATCAGATCACCCTCGACGTGCAGATCCTGTCCCATGTCAACGAAGATGACGGTCATGCCCGTATCTTGGCACATGGGAGCACGCTCACTGCGCGCTATGTGAACGTTTTCGATGATTGTGTTCAGTACGTTTCGTGCTAGAGGCGAGCGATCCTGCTTGGCACCTTGCTGCATAGCAGCCTCAATGTCGGGCGAAAGGTTGACACAAGCCTCTATGCAAAGTTTCTCCACCAAGTCTGTGATGGCTGTAGAGGATATTGTACGCATATATGGTTAAGTGTGTAAGTAAACTGTCTAGTTAAGTAGTTATGGGCAAATGAGCTTACAGCTGTACTGCTCGCATTCGCCTCCCGCAAGATGTAGGATGTAGACCCCGCTCTCTAAGGCATAGTCACTCAGCTGTAGATATGAGGAGCTATAGGTCAAAGGCGCTGTCAGCACCCGTTGCCCCGAGCTACTGTACAGACTTAGCTCTATAGGGGTACGACCTTCCAGCCAAGAGGTGGGCAGTATGATCTGTAGACGCTCGCCCTCCAGTATGATACGAGGTTCGTCAGTCATAAGGACCGAGTTAGTCCCATTTGCCTTGAGCTGACCGAGGACGATTGGATCAACCCAGTAGTGTCCCAAGTAAGGCGCTCCGCCTAGCTGTGCGGGCTGCCAGCTAGAGCCGACGAGATGCCACGCATAGGGCGTGTCGTGTGACTGTGCTTTGCTCAGGAGTAAAGGCAGCGATAGGGGCTCTCCAGCGCTACCCTCGAGGGCTACGTAGTACGTTCCCGCAGAGAGCTGCAGAGTCTCGCCCTCCTGCACGGGGAAGAAGGCTTGGAAAGCATCTCTTAAGACCCTAGCTTTCGGAGCTTTTTCACTGCCACGCACCAACATATAGGAGGGATTGGTCAGAGATTGCTGGTAAAGTCTCTTGCCTGGCTTGCCACCTTCATCGGCATAGATGGAGAGCGTCACTGGCATCCACCTCTGCATAGCGCCTAGGACGAGTACAGAGCCGAGGTACTGCACCGACGTGTCTATATCGTAGCGCACGGCAACCCCTTGTATAGCGTCATCGGCACTGCGTATAGCGACGTCGTCACGCATCGGGCTGTAGAGCTGATGCGAGAGACGCATCGGAGGATTGTCAGCAAAGGGATCTAGCCCCTCCATTATCTTCTGCTCTCTCCCTGGAGCTAGGTGAGGCTCTAGGCACTTGTCGTCCGAGTAGCCCGTGAAGACTTCGCTCAGAGCGTAGTAATAGTCATGATAGGGAGCATGGCAGTAAGAGTTTCCCCCAGAGAGAGCCCCGATGAGGTGATGATTCTTGTCAAAGAGTCCTGAGCCCGAAGAGCCAGGTGCCGTCGTCCCTGCATTCCACTTCTTGATATACAGATGAGAGTCAATCCATCGTATCGGCAGAGAAGATATCTCGTAGCTCTCCAGCGTGGGCTTCTCATCCGCTCTGTTGTAGCGACGTACAGAGGCTTGTGGGTGATGGATGCCAATGACAGGCGCAGGGAAGTTGCGATTAGCATTCCACCCAGCGAAGTAAGGACGATAGCTGGGCGGTATAGCGCATTTGCCTTGAGGCACATCAGGACGAACGCCCGTGATGCGGAGCAGACACATGTCGTGCTCCTCATTGTAAGCCAGTAGCTCAGCACCCGCTAGCGTCTGCTCCTCGATACCATTGATCAGTGGGTCGCCCGTAGGGCTAAAGTAGTTGAAGTAAAAGAGCGTCTGCTCTGCACTCTGACGCACATACTTGAGGTTGCGACAAGAATAGTTGGCATTGAGACAGTGGGCAGCGGTCAGAACGAGCGCATCCCCATCTTGGCGGCTGTTGTTGAGTAGGGTGCCTGAGCAAAAAGCTTTGCCACGCACCACCAGCATCAGTTCACTGCGAGCGATGCGCTCCACCTCAGGGTGCAAGACCGTGGACTCGGCGCACTCCAGCCCCTTAACTATAAACCATGGCGAACCACCAGACCCGCTATGATTACCGTTTGGGAGCGGTAGCTCCTCACCGATGGCAGAGAGCAGAGCCGTCGTAATCCCCTCTAGTCGCCACGGGAGCGACTCCTCCTGACTAGAAGCAGGATAGTAATATATGGTCAAACGCTCGCCATAGAGTGGCGCAGTCGTGAGGCTATGGGAGGCGACATTGTTTGCCTCGGTAAAAGCACCGCGCACCTCGCCCGCTTCATTTGCAATGATCAGCATATCGCCACGGCTCAGCTGGTAGTCGCCAAAGTAAAGCGTATTCCAGCCAGCCTCCTCAAGCTGCAGAGTTCCTCGCCAAGCTCGCTCGCCCGAAGCGGTCGTGATCCACTCACCCCACAACTGGCTCTCAGGTAGCTGACGGTACTCCACAGCGGGTAGCTCTAGGAGTCGTAGCCCCGACGAAACCGTCTCCTCTTGCTGTCGTAGTGTATTCGCCTGTTCCGTACGGGAGACCGCATGTAGCGAGTAAGCCTCCTGGGCATTACGTAGCGTAGCGTGACGCTCGCTCAGATCCGTCGCTATAGTTGCGGGGATCGGCGTCGCAAGCTGAGCCACAGCAGGCAGAGCCAGCAGGAGCGCAGCGAGAGAGAGGCACACACACCTGCCATAGGATAGGAAACCCACACAGGAGCGCTGTGCGAAGCGACGCCAAGCCGTCGTCGCCAGAGCCATATCAAGTCTATTCATAGGGATATTCCGAGAGATATTCTCTCAAAGGTACAAATAAACTCGCACAAGCAGAGCTTTACATGTGATTAGAGGTTAGAGATTAGAGGTTAGAATATAGAAGCTAGAGATCTAATCATTCAGATGGCTCCAATTTCTAATCTCTAACCTCTATCTTCTAATCTCTAACCTCTATCTTCTAACCTCTAATCTCTAACCTCTATCTTCTAACCTCTCGACTCTCTTCTCCCGAGGAAATCGGAAATCTCCAGTGAGGAAACGAAATTTCCCCACGGAGCCGGGAAATAAAAGTTCGGAAGAATGAAATGAAACTTCGGAAGAAGCAAATCAAAGTTCGGAAGAATTTTTTTATTCCTCCGTGGAGGATTTCCGTTTTCTACCGAAACATTTTTGATTTCCTCGGGGGTGTGGGCTGAGTGGCGGTGATCGGCTGTCAGCTGCTGGCTAGAACTGGAAGTAGATGAAGGGCTGCACGCCACTGCTCTGAAACTGGACGACGAGCAGAACGACGAGGGCGAAGAGGAGCGCCTGACCGATGAGTGGCATGCGACTGATGCTACGCTCGAGAGGTCGGAAGGCGCGCTGCGGGATGAAGTGCGCTACGAAGCCTAGCACGATGAGCGTCACGACGAGCCAGTAGCCCTCGATGAATTGCGGGATGATCTCAGGGTGAAACTCATATCGTATCATCTCAAACATTTGCCCGATGCCCTCCATCGTCGGCATGCGGAAGAAGATCCAGGCGAAGCAGACGAAGTGGAAGGTGAGTATCATCCCGAGGTAGCGTCTGAAGCGTCCCATGGAGGCTCCGTCAAGGCGTGCCCACGGGCAGATCTGCATATAGAGCTTGTGCAGGGCGAGCGCGACACCGTGCATACCGCCCCAGAGGATGAAGCGCAGGCTAGCTCCGTGCCACAGCCCACCCAGAAGCATCGTGACGAGGAGGTTGAGATAGGTGCGCAGACGACCACGACGACTGCCCCCGAGCGGTATGTAGAGGTAGTCCCGCAGCCAGGAGGAGAGGGAGATGTGCCAGCGTCGCCAGAACTCGGTGATGGTGGCGGAGCGATAGGGCGAGTCAAAGTTGATATTGAAGCGAAATCCGAGCCAGAGGGCTATGCCGATAGCCATATCGGAGTAGCCGGAGAAGTCGCAGTAGATCTGCAGGGCGTAGCCGTAGATGGCCATGAGGTTTTCGAAGCCACTGTAGAGGGTGGGGGCGTCGAAGACACGGTCCACGAAGTTGAGCGAGATATAGTCGGAGATGATCGCCTTCTTGATGAGCCCCGAGAGGATCAGGAAGAGCCCCTCGCCAAACTCTTGCTGGGTGACTCGTATCGGTCTATAGATCTGCGGGATAAAGTCTTTGGCACGTACAATAGGTCCCGCCACGAGCTGGGGAAAGAAGGAGACGTAAAAGAGGTAATCCACCCAGCGTCTCAGCGGGCGTATCTCGCCGCGGTAGATGTCGATGACGTAGCTGAGCGACTGGAAGGTGAAGAAGGAGATGCCGACGGGGAGGAAGATGTCTAGCGGACCTAGCTGTGTGGCGGTCATTTCGCTGACTCCTACCAATCCTCCGATCCACTGTACGAGCGGAGTGAAGAGCTCCAGGAGGAAGTTGGTATACTTAAAGTATCCAAGCATTCCGAGGTTGAAGCAGAGGGAGAGGATGAGCCAGCGTCGCTTGACTTTGCGCTCAGGAGTGCCCGCTATGAGGTGGCCGATGATGAAGTCGACCGTGGCGGTCATGATGAGGATGAGCGCGTAGTAGCCACTGCTCTTGTAGTAGAAGAAGAGCGAGAAGCAGACCACATAGATGATCCGCGCCAAGGTAAGCCTACGCAGTAGGTAGTAGAGTGGTAGGAAGAGCAGGAAGAGGACTAGAAAGAGTCCACTATTGAAGAGCATCGGAGCTGCGCTATCGTAGGTGAGTAGCTCGGCAGCTCGTGAGAGATAGGGGGTGAGCATACGATTAGTCTTCGGAGGCTTGAGGGGTAACGTGTGTGTCGCGCTGGCACCACTGCTCATAGTTGGCTTGGAGGGCAGTTGCTATGGCCTCTCCTACCTTATTATAGCCAGCAGCGGTCAGGTGGACGCGGTCTCCTGAGAGGATGCCATCGGAGAGCAACTGTCCGGCTCCCGCAGCTCCGCCGAAGTGGGCGAAGAGATCGATATAGCCACAACCGAGCTCGCGAGCTTGCTGCTGCAACTCGTCAGCAACGAGCTGACAATTGGTATTAGCACGGTAAGTAGTGCGGTAGACGGTGCGACGACGTCTACGCTTGCCACGACGCCTCTTGTGGGCTGTGCGGATCCTCTGATAGTTGGCCAGAGGCGAGGTGAGGACGATGGCGCAGTCGGGATTGCTCGCTCGGAGGCTTTGGACCATTCGTGCGACCTCTGCACCAAAGCCGTTACGACTGAAGCTTCTCGAGACCGATTCATTGGTTCCCAGCGAGAGGATGATCAGCCGAGGGCGCAGGATGGCGACGGAACTGGCGAAGGAGCCCTTGCCATAAGTGTAGTAGGTGGCACCATTGTAGCCGATAGTATGGACGAGCACGCCACCACTACTGCGCTCTAGGCTGGCGCCATACCAGACTGCCGAGGCGGGCGCAGTCACCTCTGCCGAGCTAACGTAGCGACCCACGAGGAGCGTGTCGGTGACGATAGGCTCTCTAGTCAAGGTGTCCTGAGCAAGCGTGCGGAGGCTATCGCCAGACAAGGTGAAGGGGCCCGTCTCCCGCTGGCGATAGATGACGATGCGGTCGAAGGTTTGACCGCCACCACACTGGAAGGTGTAGGTGATGTCACCGCTTTCCTTAGTTTGCAGTACCATCCCCGTGGGGCTCTCACGATCGTAGTCTCTTTCTGTGATCTTAATGCCCGAGGTACCAGCAGAGGAGGCGCGTACATTGGTATGGATAGGCGGATTGGTACCCAGCAGACGAAAGGGTGCGACCCAGCCGATCCCGCCATCGCCCCAGCGCTGCGCAAAGCTCTTGCGAATCGGTTTTGTGAAGTGTCCCGCCTGTACGTGCGAATCGCCAAGGTGGATGACTGAGACGGTCTGTGCGGTAGCCTTCGCCTGGTCACAAGCGGACCAAAGCTGATCGAGGTACCCATCGGGGGCTACGAGTTGTGGCGCCCTTTGTGCCAAGAGCGTCTGCGCCAAGAGGAGCAGGCTCCCGACGAGGGTACAGATGATACGTATCACTCTATTTGCTCTCATCGCCTATCAAGTCTGCAGTGAGTAGCTTGGCGAGCTGCGTACCGCCCGCCATGGAGATGTGCGTGTAGTCTTTTGCGGCCCAGCCTTTATCCACAAAGCCTTTGATGCCACCGAGCGAAGCCATCGCCTCATGCGTATTCCAAAAGAGGAGACCGTAGCGCTGCGCTAGACGGTGCTGTATGCGGAGCACCCGAGCCACCCCATTGAGCGGATGGATCTCGCCCTCGTGGAGCGTGGCGCGGTCGGAGAGTGACATGAGGAGGATGGTGGCGTGTGGGTAGAGCTGCTGGATATGCTCGATGCTCTTAGCCATGGCATCGTAGTACCACTCGTAGCTGTCGTTATTGTCCTTAGGGCTTAGCACGTTGAGCCCATAGGAGAGGATGATCAGGTCGTAGGGTCGGAAGCGTGAGAGCTGTGCCGTCAGGGCTGAGGAGACGGCTGTGAGCTTAGTACCTGAGGAGCCACGGAGGCTGTAGTTGTCCACAGAGATACCTGTCATACCGTCGAAGCAGATGCCATAGAAGCGTGTGCCATCGCCACCCCCAGTAGCTAGCTCAAACTGCTTGACCGCACCGTGCGGGAAGGTGTACTCGGCTAGGGCTCCGTGACTGGCGGGCAACTCGACGTGCTGACGCTCACCTCCGTTGATGCCGTAGGTGATGGCGACGGGGATCGTGTCGCTGACGTAGTGGAGCGTGACACGATCGGCATTGGTTAGCTTGTAGCTTGTGGAGGCGCTGGCGGTAGCTGTGGCAAAGGTTTCGGAGAGTGTGAAGAGCGTTCGGGAGTTGCTTTTACTAGCCAATGTTTGTCGCCAAGCTCCCTCGAAGCGTTGCTGGATGCTTTGCCTAAAGCGCGCCACGGGCGAGGTGAGCGGGACGTAGCCGACGCCTTTGCCACCATACCTCTGCTGGAGCGCCTGACGAAAGGGCGCCACCAAGATGTCTCCCTCGATAAAGGAGTCGCCGACGAAAGCAATCCGTACGCTCCTAGATCGCCCCTCCCGCAGGGCTGCACGGAGACGACGCAACGCACTCTGCCCCTCGGAGTAATCCATCAGACGACTGGAGAGCTCTAGCGGTGTAAGGGTGTCTGTTGTCACGTCTTTGCTATTCGTAGAGTCGGCGGAGTGGAGCTCCGTAGCGGTCGTATCGTTTGCCGTCCGCAATGGTATGGAGAGCGTCTCGTACGACTGGTTTGTCGTCGTGTCGAGGAGGTCGCTCAACGGGTTGAACTCCTTGAACTGATAGCCAGCGATTGGTCCGAGAGCGACGAGTAGCTCCGATAGTCCGTACGCTAGTAGCCCGCCAATGAGTAGTAGCCCGAAGCTACGATAGAGATGATTCCTTCTTTTCATGAGCTATAGAAAGCCTATCAACGCTTGGCTTGGCTCTCCGCCTCCTTGCGTCGTGCCTCTTGGAGTAGCTTGTCCGCCTCAACGAGCTGATCGTAAAAGGGAGCTCCGAAGGCTGCGATCAGAGGCTCACGAACGAACTGGTAGACCTTGATGCCGAGCTTGCGCCCTCGCTCTACGGCAGCCTGACAGATGTCCCAGCGGTCGTAATGGAGGGAGGAGAAGTACTTGAACTGACGCACACGGATTGGGTAAAGGCGACAACTGATCGGCTTCTCTAGATGAATCTCGGGATGGGTCGAGGTGTACCACTCGATGGCACAGCGCACCCCTTCGGAAGGCGTGGGGTGGAGCGTGAAGGCGCAGTTCTCATCGTTGACTATAGAGAGAACCTGTTCACCAGTAATATCAATGTAGCTGACCCCTTGATGATGAAGTACCTCACGCGCTTCGGGGGCTAGGTGCGGCTCAAGGAGCGAGAGGTGGCGTCGGTAGCTTTGGCACTCACGCGCTGTGGCTGGAGGCCCCGCATCGCCATGCACACAACAAGCGCCACGGCATACAGCGTAGTCGCAGGCGAAGTACTCCTCGAGGATCTCGAAGCTCACCACCTTGTCGTCAATCTGTATCACAGCTCTGCTGGCGTTAAGGTTATCATCAGTGCTTTGCCATCGCCTGGAGCCACGCTCAGCGGGAGCGTCTCGGCGGGGATTAGTAAAGCTTCGTGGGGAGCGAGTCGCCACGCTTCACTTTCGTCACCGCATAACGCAAGAGTTCCTGAGATGCCCACGAGGATCGCACAGCTCGCCCCGTCCGTCGTGATGGTTTGAGAGAGATCTGGCTTAGCCGTCACCTCGTGACAGACGAAGTGTGGCGTGCCGAGAGGCAAGTGGCGAGCATCCAGCCGATGTGGCTCTAGCGTGGCACTGCGAAGCGCCTCGTCAATGTGTAGCGTTCTCTTGGCGCCCTCGTCGTCTACTCGGTCGTAGTCATAGAGGCGATAGGTAATGTCGCTCGTGTCCTGCACCTCGATGAGCATCGTCCCCGCACCGAGTGCGTGGATCGTGCCAGCTGGTAGAGCGATCGCTTCGCCAGTCCTCACTGGCTCCCAGTGAAGGTAGTCCATCAGCGTAGCGCGCTTGGTGATGTCTCGCAGGGCATCGGCGCTCATCGGTTCGGTCAGTCCGAGGCATATACGGCTCGTCGGCTCCGTCTCTAGGAAGTACCAGATCTCATCTTTGCCGCCCTCCTGTGGTGATGGGTGCACCTGCACCGAGAGGTCGGTCGCAGCGTCCAGTAGTTTGATCAATAAGGGGAAAGCGCCTCCGCAACGTGCCGTCTGTCCTTGTCCTAGTAAGCGATCGCCATAGCGCGCGACCAAAGCATCTAGCGAAGCTTCCTCGTAGTCGTCCCCCTCAGTAGGTGTTTCTTGTCCTGCAAGCGCCGAGAGTAGCCACACCTCACCGACCTGCTGGTCCCCTCCTGTAGGGGCTAGGCGACCGCCACCCCATATCTTGTGATAGTATTGGGGTGTACAGCGAATGGGTGTGAGCTTACGAGACATATTATAAATGAGCCGACGGCACTACTCCACTTCGTCCTCTGGTTGCTCCTCCGCACGGCGCTTCTGCTCGGTGCGGTAGCGCTGATGCCATATCCAGGCGAGGAGAGCGATCACCACGAGCGTGCCTATACTGGAGCCGACACGAATCCAGTCAAAGGGGGTGCGCTGTAGGATCCATACCCACACGTTGAGGGCGATCCACCAGATGAGGAGGAAGTAAAGCTTGATGCGGTCTCTGCGAAACATGGCTAAGCTTTCTTCTCGGGAGGCACCTGACGTACGTAGTGCGCCATCTCGTGGGGGATGATCATCGAGAGCTCCATAAAGCCAGCGTACTCTCCATTTTCGTACCAGGGGATCTGGTAGATGAGCTTCTTCTTGTCTCCCTTTGTGATGGTGTAGACATGCTTCGTCTGGTGCTCCATCATGTTGGCCAGCATCGAGCGTGCAGGCTCGGGGTGGCAGTCGAGGACATTCTTGCCGATCAAGCTCTGACCAGGCTTGAGATTGACCTGACGAGACTGCTCGTTCATCTCTATAATGCGTCCCTCACGGTCACAGATCGTGACCGCTACGTCTGCCTCTTCAAAGAATGGTATCATGCGATTGTATCAATTAGTCGTGATGGTAAGGCTCTCCCCGTAGTATCGTGCAGGCTCGGTAGATCTGCTCGACAGCAAAGAGACGTACCATCTCATGCGTCAGCGTCAAGCGACTGAGCGACCAAGCTTGCTGTCCGTAGCGCTGCTTGAACTCAGGCGTGAAGCCATAAGGTCCGCCCACCACTAGGAGGAGTCGCTTGGCACCGCTATTCATATAGCGCTGTAGCTGCTCCGCCCACTGACGGCTCGTGTACTCCTTGCCGCGCTCATCCAGCAAGACCACCAGATCACTCGGTGCGATCACGGATGCGATCGCCTCGCAGGTCGCCTGTTGCTGATTAGCTATGGAGGCTTGCTGCTTACGCCGCTTAGGGTCGGGTAGCACCTCTAGATCAAAGGGTATATACCCCCCGATGCGCTGCCGATACTCCTCGATAAGGCGGTGTAGCTCTGGCGAAGAGGTCTCACCCACTACGAGGAGTGTCGTACGCATAAATATGTAAGGCTAACTCTTAGAAAGGTAGGTCGTCAGCGTTGTCTCCAGCGGCTGGGTCAAAGGATCCGCCAAACTGATTCTGCGCGCCAGCCTCAGGAGCTTGTGAAGCGAAGCCCGTACTAGGAGCGGCACTCTCTACGTAAGGAGCTTTGCCCGCAAAGGGATCAGCCTCTGGTGCAGCGGCTGCTGTCTGGTCTACTTTAGAGACACTGTAAGCAGTCACGTCTGTGTACCAGCGCTCCATATACTCACGGCTCTCTACGTCAAAGCGAACCTCAACCAGGTCACCCTCCGTCAGCGGAAACTCGTCAATACGATTATTCCAAATGTTGAAGCAGATGGTGCGTGGATACTGTGATTCAGTCTCAATGACAAAAGCGCCCTTGCGCCAAGCGTTGCCCGACTTACTGACACCCTCCTGTACGGGGAGGATGCGTATCACAGTGCCTCTTGCGATGAGTGGGTTGGGGCGATTATTATTGCTGTCCATATCTAGTCTATAAGTTATTTAGTTATTAGTCGGTAGTGGATAGTACTATCGGAGTGTCGGGGCAAAGCCTATGATCTCTCTGACCTCTTCGATCGTCTTGCGAGCACTCTCACGTGCCTTCATAGCCCCCTCGGTAGCCACCTTGTGTAGCTGATCCTTGTCGCTAGAGAGCTCTAGGATCCGCTCACGGATTGGGGCTATCGCTGCGATCAGGTCGGAGGCTAGCTGCTTCTTCAGATCCCCGTAGCGTATCGAGCAGTCCGCATAGCATTGGCGAAAGTGTGTCACCGCCTCAGGCGTAGAGACCAAATCCATAATGGTAAAAAGATTCTCCACAGGCTCCGAAGGCTTGCTGTTTGGCTCCGTAGGACCAGTGTCCGTCACAGCACGCATCACCTTCTTAGAGATAGACTTGTCATCCTCGTAGAGGTAGATCGCGTTGCCCTCGCTCTTGCCCATCTTGCCCGAGCCATCGAGCCCAGGCACCTTGATCGGCTTAGACATAGCGGTCCACGAGGCAGGCTCCGTAAAGTACTCCACCCCGTAGATCGTGTTAAAGCGACGGGCAAAGCGACGCGCCATCTCCATGTTTTGCTCTTGATCCTTGCCCACAGGCACCTTGACAGCACGCTGCAGTAGGATGTCCGCCGCCATCAGCGTTGGGTAGGTCAGCAGACCCGCATTGACATTGTCTGGTTGCTTGCGCGCCTTCTCCTTAAAGGTCGTCGTGCGCTGTAGCTCCCCCAGATAAGCATTCATATTTAGATATAGGTAAAGCTCCAGCACCTCTGGCACATCGCTCTGGCGATAGAGGACCACCTTGCTCGGGTCCAGACCACAAGCGAGGTACTCAGCAAGGATCGTATCCGTATCCTGCACGATGTCCCCTGGGTGGGGGTGCGTCGTCAGCGAGTGCCAGTCAGCGATGAAAAAGTAGCAATCGTACTGCTCCTGCATCTCTAGGAAGCTACGCATAGCTCCGTAGTAGTTGCCTATATGTAGATGACCAGTGGGGCGGATACCGCTGACGACTCGTTCCATACTATCTCGTTCTCGTTAGTTATATAAAGCTATAGCGCAAAGGTAGTACTTTTTACGCTCTTGGAGCAACTGTGCTCAAGGATCACTGATGCTAACGCAAGATAATCCCCTCTCCTAGGTATATATGGCTAGAGTCTAGCTAGGGAACGCTATAGACTCACCTTATAGCCACTTCTAGATCCCCGCTGATGGCAATTCCTCCTGAGGAAATCGGAGATCTCCAGTGAGGAAACGAAATTTCTCCACGGAGCCGGGAAATAAAAGTTCGGAAGAATGAAATGAAACTTCGGAAGAAGCAAATCAAAGTTCCGATAATTTTTTTTATACCTCCGTGGAGATTCGGCGATTTCCACCGAGGCATTGCTCGATTTCCTTGATAGTGCCATAGACGAAGTCATCCTATGTCATAAGACAGATCAGGTGACACTCCAAGAGGCTACGCGACCTCATACCTACTGTCAGACCTAAAAAAAGAAGGGAGACACTCGGCCTCCCATTTCGCTTGTGTAGCAATCGTATTAAGTGACTCGGGTGGGATTCAAACCCACGACCTTCAGAACCGGAATCTGACGCTCTATTCAGCTAAGCTACCGAGCCCTCTATTATCGCCACAAAGGTACAAAATATTGCAATGCGCAGAATCCATCGCCTAGAGCCCGTAGAGGCCTGCCGATCGGATAGCCCGATGAGATGAATAACCCGCGACAGGGACGCACAGGCAGTAAGACTTGGGGAGTCTAGATATCTCTCTCCACACTTATGAGTTGGAATTAGAATATATTATGTACCTTTGCGGTGCATAGGTGCACGAGGGAACAACCAATCTTGTAACCCCGTCTGAATAGGGAACTTGGTGCGAAGCCAAGACTGTACTCTCAGCTGTAACTCCTGAAGTGCGACCCTGCTTGATAATGTCACTGTAGCGCCCGCCTACCAGCCTTCGAGCGAAAGTCTAGTAGGTAGCTATGGGAAGACCCAGGGTATCGTCCGTTTTGTACTACTCAATGTGAGCTATACGAACTAGGGAGAAGTCAGAAGACCTGCCTGTGCCATAGGACTTTTGTTTTCAGAGCTAGAAAATGAAAAGATTGACAGCGGGACAGATACGACTTCACATAGTACGTGTGATAGAGTCCATAGTAGCAAGACTGACTATGAGGCTCCCTCTCGTTGTATCTACCGTCATCAGCCACACCCTACTGCCAGCTTTAAGCTGTAGGCGCGTGATCTCGCCCGTGACTTCTGCTCTGTATCTCGAGGGTCCTACTCGGACACACGACGATTCTATTCACTTTATACAGAAAAGAAGTTATGAAAACACGCGAAGAGTACATCGAGAGCCTTAGAGCCCTCCATCTCAACGTTTACTTCATGGGCAAGAAGATCGACAACCCTGTCGATCACCCCATGATTCGCCCCTCTCTCAATTCGCTAGCGATGACCTATGAGCTGGCTCAGCAGGAGGAGTACAAAGACCTGATGACCGCTACCTCCAACATCACGGGCAAGACGGTCAATCGCTTCTGCCACATTCACCAGAGCGCTGAGGACCTGGTCAAGAAGGTCAAGATGCAGCGTCTCCTCGGTCAGAAGACCGCTAGCTGCTTCCAGCGCTGTGTAGGTATGGATGCCTTCAACGCTATCTGGTCTACCACCTACGAGATGGATGAGGCGTGCGGTACCAACTACCACCAGCGCTTCAGAGACTATGTCCAGTACTGCCAGGACAACGACCTCGTCGTGGACGGTGCTATGACCGATCCTAAGGGTGACCGCAGTCTCTCTCCCTCACAGCAGGAGGATCCCGATCTCTACGTACACATCAACGAGATACGCCCTGACGGTATCGTCGTCACGGGTGCCAAGGCTCACCAGACCGGTTCGGTCAATTCGCACGAGCACCTGATCATGCCTACCTGCTCGATGCGTGAGGATGATGCAGACTACGCCGTTTCTTTTGCTATCCCTAGTGACGCTGAGGGCGTTACCATCATCTACGGTCGCCAGTCTTGCGATACACGCAAGATGGAGGAGGGCGCCGACATTGACCTCGGTAACTCAACCTTCGGAGGTCATGAGACACTCTTCATCATGGATCACGTCTTCGTACCTATGGAGCGTGTCTTCATGTGCCGTGAGTACCAGTTCTCCAACATGCTCGTCGAGCGCTTCGCTGGCTATCACCGTCAGTCTTATGGTGGCTGTAAGGTAGGTGTGGGCGATGTCCTCATCGGTGCGGCTGCCCTCGCTGCTGACTACAATGGCGTACCTAAGGCTTCGCACATCAAGGACAAGCTGATCGAGATGGTGCACCTCAATGAGACGCTCTACGCTTGTGGTATCGCTTGCTCGGCTGAGGGCAAGAAGACGAAGTCGGGCAACTATCTGATCGATATGCTCCTCGCAAACGTATGTAAGCAGAATGTAACCCGCTATCCCTACGAGATAACTCGTCTCGCTGAGGACATAGCTGGCGGTCTAATGGTTACGATGCCTAGCCAAGCTGACCTGCAGCACGAGGAGGTCGGTCCGCTCGTACGTAAGTACCTCGCTGGCGCTAAGGGCACGGACACGGTGAATCGTATGCGCATCCTACGTCTGATCGAGAACCTCACACTCGGTACTGCTGCCGTAGGCTATCGCACGGAGAGTCTACACGGTGCTGGCTCGCCACAGGCTCAGCGCATCATGATCTCACGTCAGTGCAATATGGAGGCAAAGAAGGAGCTGGCTCGTCAGATAGCTCATATCGACACCTCTCTGGATAAGAAGTCTCAGGGCAAGTAGTCCTAGCCGATTATGACAGATCTATCCTCTAGGGTAGACGAGATCACTACCATCATCAGTAGCTATGTACGTCCCCAGCTCCAGGCTCACGGGGGCGACATAGCTCTGCTGAGGGTGGCTGGCGAGCAAGTCTTCGTCAAGGTCTCGGGGAGTTGTCAGGCCTGCCCCTCGCTGAGTAGTACGATCCAAGAGGTCGTGCAGGAGACTCTGCGTAGCGAACTCGCTCTCCCCACCCTAACGGTAACTGTAGACGACAGCGTCAGCGACGAGCTCATCGCCGAGGCGCTCCGGATCATACGAAAGTGACTCTTGCTGGCCATTGGCTTTTAGCTAGTGTCACCAGAGTCACTAGAACTACTAGAGCTAACCTCTAATTTCTAATCTCTAACCTCTATTCTCTCTATATGTCTATCCCATTTAGCAGTATTACTCCCGACGAAGCTGTCTCTCACATACAGGACGGTGACTTCGTCGTCCTCTCTCATGCGGCTGCTGTACCGCAAGCCTGCGTCGCTGCCTTAGCGCGAAACTATGAGCGCTTCCACAACGTACGCATCTTCCACATGGTCACTCTCGGCGAAAGCCCCTACACAGCACCAGAGATGGAGGGACACTTCAGACTCGTGACCAACTTCGTCGGAGCCAACACGCGCCCAGCCATCGATGAGCAGCGCGCTGACTTCGTCCCCTCCTACTTCTACGAGGTCCCCTCGATGATGCAGCCCGGAGGAGCCTTTCATCCAGATGTTGCCATCGTGCAGCTATCTTATCCCAACGAGGAGGGCTACTGTAGCTTCGGCACCTCCTGCGACTACACCAAGCCCGCTGCAGAGCAAGCGCGAGTCGTCATCGGAGAGCTCAATAAGCAGATGCCATTCGTCGGTGGAGACAACCTCATACATATCTCGCAGCTCACGCATATCGTAGAGGCTGACTACCCACTCTACGCACTTGACCTGCCACGCATCGGAGAGGTTGAGGAGGCTATCGGGCGCAACTGCGCAGAGCTCATACAGGATGGTGACACGCTCCAGCTAGGTATCGGAGCTATACCTGATGCTGTCCTGCTCTTCCTCAAGGACAAGAAGGACCTCGGGATCCACTCCGAGATGGTTTCCGACGGTGTCGTCAAGCTTATCAAGGCTAACACCATAACGGGCCGGCGCAAGACGCTACACCCCAACAAAGTGGTCGCTACCTTCCTCATGGGTACGCAAGAGCTCTACGACTTTGCGCACAATAACCCAACCATCGAGATGCGCCCCGTCAACTATGTCAACGATCCGCGCATCATCTCTCAAAACGACCAGCTCGTGAGCATCAATAGCTGTATTGAGGTAGACCTCATGGGACAGGTCGTCTCGGAGGCGATGGGCTTACGACAGTTCAGCGGTCCCGGCGGACAGGTAGACTTCGTGCGTGGTGCCGCCTGGTCTAAGGGCGGACGTAGCATCATCGCTATCCCCTCCACAGCTCGCCGAGGTACCGCCTCCCGCATCGTACCCCTACTCACAGAGGGCGCAGCCATTACTACCTCTCGCAATGACGTAGACTACATCGTCACCGAGTATGGCGTGGCGCACCTCAAGGGCAAGTCGCTCCGTGAGCGAGCCTTAGCACTGACTGCTATCGCTCATCCCAATTTCCGCCCCGAGCTAGAGGCGGAGTGCAAGAGAAGATTCAAACTATAATAATACATTCTTACTATGCAACTATTCAAGCTCAAGACGGTCATCGACCAGTTCGAGACCTTTGCAGACTTTGCCAAAGCCTTTGCACTCGGGGAGCGGGACCTAGTCATCACCAATGACTTCCTCTACGAGCCCTTTATGAAAGCCTCTCAGCTACCCTGCCACTTCGTCATGCAGGAGCACTACGGCACAGGAGAGCCCTCAGAGGAGATGATGAATCAGATCCTCCACGACCTACAGGGGACGGACTTCGATCGTGTCATAGCCGTAGGCGGTGGTACGGTCATCGACATCTCCAAGCTCTTCGTGCTACGTGGCTTGACAGACGTGATGGACGCTTTCGACAAGAAGATCCCGCTCGTCAAGGAGAAGCAACTCATCATCATCCCCACAACCTGCGGTACAGGTAGCGAGGTGACCAATATATCGATCGCTGAGATCAAGAGCCGCCAGACGAAGATGGGACTCGCCGATGATGCCATCGTAGCTGATAACGCTGTCATCATACCTGAGCTACTCAAGGGGCTACCCTTCAAGTTTTACGCATGCAGCGCCATCGATGCGCTCATACATGCTGTCGAGTCCTTCCTCTCGCCTAAGTGCAACCCCTACACCGCTATCTTTAGCGAGGCTGCTTGGCAGATCATCATCCCAGTCTTCCAGAAGATACGAGACAAAGGTCCCGACTACCGCTTCGACTGTATGGGCGAGATGATCATGGCGAGCAACTTTGCGGGCATCGCCTTCGGCAATGCTGGCGTTGGTGCCGTCCATGCGCTCTCTTATCCGCTCGGAGGTACCTATCACGTACCCCACGGAGAGGCAAACTATCAGTTCTTCACCGAGGTCTTTAAGGCTTACGAGCGCAAAGCTCCAGCTGGTCAGATGCAGCTCCTCAAGGAGAAGCTAGCCAAGCTGATGGGTTGCACACCCGCCACGCTCTTTGACGAGATCGACGCACTACTCTCAGCCTTGATCGCCAAGAACCCGCTTCACACCTACGGTATGAAGGAGGAGGAGATCGAAGGCTTTGCCGATGCGGTCATCGCTACACAGCAGCGACTCCTTGCAAACAACTACACCCCCCTCACACGGGACGAGATCAGAGACATCTACAAGGCTCTCTACTAAACAAAGCTATCACACAATTCAATTTATAAACAAACCATATCTATGGATATCAAAGAAATGGTCTCTCTAGCACGAGAGGCACAGAAGGATTACCAAGCACGCTTCGACCAGGACGCTGTAGACCAGGTGGTCAAGGCTCTCTGTCGTGTCGTCTATGACAATGCTGAGATGCTCGCTCGTGAAGCTATCGACGAGACCGAGATGGGCGTCTACGAAGACAAAGTGGCTAAGTGCCGCAACAAGTCAAAAGGCGTATGGAGCAATCTCCAGGGCAAGAAGAGTATGGGCGTACTAGACATCGACGAGAAGACCGGTCTCATCAAGATCGCTAAGCCCGTAGGTGTCGTCGCTGCTATCACCCCGACGACCAATCCGATCGTCACACCGATGGCAAACATCGCCTTCGCGCTCAAGACTCGCAATGCGATCATCGTATCTCCACACCCACGCTCTAAGAACTGCTCCGCACATACCATCCAGCTCATACTGGAGCGCCTCAAGGAGTTCAACGTACCTGAGAACCTCATCCAGTGCGTCACCGAGCCCTCTATCCAAGCCACGCAAGACCTCATGGCTGCCGTCGACGTCGTAGTAGCTACGGGTGGTATGGGCATGGTACACTCAGCTTACTCTTCAGGCAAGCCATCCTTTGGTGTCGGTGCTGGCAACGTACAGGTTATCCTCGACGAGCATATCGACTACAACGAGGCTGCCGAGACCATCATCCGCGGACGTATCTTTGACAACGGCATCATCTGCTCTGGTGAGCAGTGCTTCATCTATCCTGAGCAGCATAAGGAGGAGATCTTCCAGGCCTTCAAGGATCACGGAGCTTACTTCGTACCTGCTGAGGAGCATGACAAGATGGTCAATACCCTCTTCGTCAACGGCACCATCAGCCGTGACGTCGTCGGTAAGAGCGTACAGCACATCGCTCAGCTCGCTGGCATCTCTATACCCGAGGGTACCCGCATGCTCATCGTGCCTGCCAAGGGTGTCGGTACTGCCGATCCTATCTGCAAGGAGAAGATGTGCCCCGTGATGACCTGTCTGCCTTACAAGCACTTTGACGAGGCTATCGAACTGGCTAATACCAACCTCAAGATGGAGGGTAGTGGTCATACAGCTGGCATCCACTCAAACAATCAGGGTAACATCATCAAGGCTGGCGACGAGATCACCATCTCACGTCTCATCGTCAACGCTCCCTGCTCGATCACAGCTGGTGGTTCTATCCAAAACGGTCTCTCCGTGACCACAACCCTAGGCTGCGGTAGCTGGGGCAACAACTCTATCTCAGAGAACCTCACCTACAAGCATCTACTCAACATCTCCCGCATCGCTCGTATGTCGCCACACGTCCACGTACCGACAGACGAGGAGATCTGGGCGATGAACTAGATCCGCACATCCATAGGCTATCTGCGCTCACCCTAACCTAAAGCGCACACAGACATGCTCCCGATGAGGCTATGCCCCGTCGGGAGCGTTCTGTTTATACCTATATCGCCATGTCCCTGCTATTTCCCAAAAAACTTTCCATCCTTGGAAATGTTCTTTTCCTTCGAAAGAAAACTTTCGCACCTCAACTCAGTCAAGCAACGATGGCGTTTTTTCGAGATGAGTCGTCGGTCGTCACGGTGCGTGTTGCGGTGCTGTGGGAGATTCGTTGTCTACAAACATTTAGTACCTTTGGCTGTATGGAAGACTAATCTCATGAAGCAATACTACATCATTCGCAATGATCAGCCCGCTGGACCCTATACGATAGAGGAGCTTGCCACGATGGGGATCACACCCGACACGATCGTCTGGGCTGAGGATATAGTTGACTGGATACCCGCTTATCAGGTGAGCGAACTGAACTCGCTTTTTGCTTCCACGACTGCACAGACGTCTCCTATTTATTTGGAGCCATCTGATCGGGCGACTGAAGCTCCTCGCTACGATACTGCAGGCCTAGAGGGTCGGCCATCGGTTCGTCCTCCTAAGCCACCGACCTATCTCGTCTGGAGCATCCTGGTGACCATCTTTATTTCTCGTATCATAGGTATCATCGCACTCGTTTACTCTGTACAGGTCTCCTCTTGCTACTACGCTGGTAACTATGAGGGTGCCGCCCATGCTAGCCGTCAAGCTCGCCGATGGGTTAGAGTTCCAGGCTACATCGTTCTAGGGCTGCTTCTAGCATTTCTCATTGAAGAACTAATTAGGTGGATCGTTGGCGCATGAATCAATGGGACGAGTATCTTCGGAGAGGGGGAAGATTTGCTATTTAGAAAAAGAATGCTTAATTTCGCCTGCAAAGAGGAAACTCCTCTCCGCCACCTTGCACTTTCGGTCGTGTCTCACCAGTCCGTAGCATCGTGAGTTGTAGAGGAGAGAGCTACGCTCTGAGTCCCCTCTCTAGGCTACGCACACTACATAAACAAATACATTAAGCTTATGAAAAGACTATTACCTATTTTACTATGTCTCTTGGCACTAGCCGTGCCACGACTCTATGGTCAGCACACTGTGACCTTTGTTGCTGACCCCGTTGATGGAGGAACCGTCAAGGCGACTTACGCCGAGGGCTTCAAAAACGTTGACATAACCTCTGGAGCCAAAGTTCCTGCAGGCAAATACGTAACCTTCAAGGCTGAGGCAAATGAAGGTTATGAGTTCGAGAAGTTTACGGTTAATGGACTAGACGCCCCCGAGGACTTTACCAACCCAGGTCAGTACGCTACCGAACTCTCTGGAGATCTCAACGTTGTCGCTATCTTCAAGGCTCTCGCTCCCGCTAAGAAGTACGCAGTGACCTTTACCGCTGAGCCTGCCGAATATGGTACGGTCACAGCTACGCGCTACGATCGTGATTCTGAAAAGGATATCCCCTTCGAGTCGGGCGATGAGATCGAGGATGGTATCTGGGTCACCTTCAACGCTAAGCCAGGCGCAGACTACAAGGTCGAGAAGTGGCTCGTCAATGGAACCGCCATTGAGATGCCTAGCAACCCCAATAAGCATGAGATTGAGCTCAAGGAAGCCCTTGATGTGAAGGTGGTCTTCACGACTAAGCCCAACGAGGTGACGCTGAAGTATAGTGTTGCTGAAGAACCAGCTGAGGCTGGCCAGATTGCCGTCGCTGTCACACCAAAGGGTGGTGGCGATGCCGTCTCTGTCGAGAGTGGCAAAAAGGTAGCTCGTGGTTCGAGCGTCACCTTTACTGCAAAGCCAGCGGCTGGCTACGAAGTCGAGAAGTGGCTCGTCAATGGTACGAAGGATAAAAAGGCTGGTCAAAGCACTACCCTAACCATGACCCTAGATGAGGATACCGAGGTGCAGCTCATCTTCCAGAAAGAAGCAAAGAAGTGTACCATCAACCTCTCCGTTACCCCTGTTGAGGGAGGTACGATCAAGGCGACTGGCTATATCAATGGTGTGTTCAAGACCATCACTGATGGTACTGTCGTTCCCGAGAACTCTTATCTAGACTTTGAGGCCACGGCAAACGAGGGCTATGAGTTTGAGAAGTGGATGTACAATGGTGCTGAAAAGAAAAATCTGCTTGGTGAGCCAAATAAGCTCTCCTTTGTCCAGATTATTGACAATACGAACGTCGTAGCTCACTTCAAGAAGGTCGCCTCCAAGATCAAAATCACCTACTCCGCTGGGGAGCACGGTAAGTTCTCTGGGGTCAAGGTTCAGAAGGAAGGCCAGACGGATCTAGATGTCAACTCAGGTGATGAGGTAGACAGAGGTGCTTACATCGTCTTCAAGGTAGAGCCTGACAAGGGTTACATCGTAGACAAGTGGTTCGTCAATGATGAGGAGGTACACAGTAGAGAGGTGAACTCCTACGATGCTACCTTTGAGGAGAGCAGCGAGATCAAGGTAACCTTCAGGAAGCCCAAGCTGACGATCGCTGATGCTGAGGGTGGTAAGATAGTCGCTAAGGTGGGCGATAAGGAAGTGTCTAACGACGCTGACGTAGCTCTGGGTGAGAATGTCTCCATCGAGGCTACACCAGACGCTGGCTACGAGCTCACTGCTCTTACGGCAAACGATAAGGATATCCTAGCTGCCAAGTCCTTTGCGATGAAGGGTGACACGAAGGTTGCCGCTACCTTTACCAGGAAGGCTAATGTAGCAAACTACAAGGTTACCCTGAAGAGCAACGAGCACGGCACGATCTCCATCAAGGAGAAGGTCGATCTCAACGCTGTTCCCGAGGGTACGAAGCTGACTGTCGAAGCAAAGGGAGCCAACGACAAGTGCGAGCTCACCAAGCTTACGGCAAATGGTGTGGACATCCTCAAGGATAAGACATTCACCGTCGCCAAGGACACCGAGGTCATTGCTGAGTTTGTCGACCACACAGGCATTGATGCAGTTGTTGCAGATGCGTTTGTCATCTATCCTAACCCCGCTAGCGAGTCAGCTACCATCACAGGTCTAGCACCCGAGGCAGCCGTAGCACTCTACACGCTGGATGGACAGCTGATCACGCGCCTAGCTGCTGACCGCTCAGGTCACCTACAGATAGACCTCACCGCACTGAGCGATGGTACCTATCTCGTAGTCACCGAGGGAGCTGCACAGCGCCTCGTCGTCAAGCACTAATGCGCACGATCTGACAGACGATAAGTTTGTCAGACTATAATACGAGAGAGCTCCGTAGGACTAGTCCTGCGGAGCTCTTTATTTATTTAGAGGTTAGAGGCAGACGTGTAACGGCTGTAGGGACGCACGGTCGTGCGTCCGTCCCCGTTAAAGCCGTGACGCTGTAACCTTTGATACAACGGACGCTCGACCGAGCGTCCTCACAGCCGTTACTCGCCTCGGTAGGAATTTGCGAATAGCTCGGTGGAAAACGATATTTCTCCACGGAGCCGGGAAATAAAAGTTCGGAAGAATGAAATGAAACTTCGGAAGAAGCAAATCAAAGTTCGGAAGAATTTTTTTATTCCTCCGTGGAGGATTTCCGTTTTCTACCGAGATATTTTTGATTTCCTCGGAGCTGTGGTGTCAGGGGCTCTGAAGGGTATCGGAGTGCCTCGGAGCCATCAGAGCCATTAGAACCATCGAAATAATCAAACTTCTAACATCTAATCTCTAACTTCTAACATCTAATCTCTAACCTCTAATCTCTACAGTCTAACTTCTAAAGTCTCACCTCTCTCCTCACTAATTGCTATCTTTGTATGCATAACGACAGATGACTATGGACACAAGAAGACAACAAAAGATAGCACGACTGATACAGAAGGAGATGGGAGAGATCTTTCGTCCGCTCACGCAGCAACTGCGTGGCGTACTGGTGAGCGTCACCCTCGTACGGGTTACCTCCGACCTGAGCAGAGCTCACATTTACCTGAGTATCTTCCCCTCGGAGCGTGCTGACGAGCTACTCAAGTACATACAGGACAACGCTGGTAGCTACCGCTACGAGCTGGGTCAGCGCACGGGTCAGCAGCTACGGGTCATCCCCGAGATGGAGTACCATATAGATGATTCGCTAGACTATCTGGAGCGCATCGACAAGCTACTAGAGCAATAAATTGATTCGCTAGCTCCACACGATGCGTCTGCCCTTCTTTATCGCCTGGCGGTACCTCTTTGCCCACAAGAAGCTGGGTGCCATCAATATCGTCACCCGCGTGAGCGTGCTGGCGATTGCCGTGGTGTCGATGACGATGATCTGCGTGCTATCCATATACAATGGGTATGAGCAGATGATCCTGGACAAGGTGGTCGGGCTGGATCCTCAGCTACTGATCACGAAGGGGGACGAAGCGCCCTTTGACCAAAGTGTGGTAACCCAAGAGATCCATACGATAAAGGGGATAAAGGCCATCGCTCCGCTCGTATGGGGCGAGGGACTGGTGAGTCGTAGTGAGGGGGAGAGCTTCTCGGCGGCGCATCTCTACGGTGTAGACAGTGCTTATCTGCGCATCTCTCAGATGGACAAATATCTCTACAGTGGCGACATAGCGATACATCCTGGGCAATACAATCTGGGTGCCTCGATAGCGATCAACCTAAACACGATAGCGCACGACACGGACCCACTCATCATCACGCTCCCTAAGCGCAAGGGATACATCAATCCGATCATGCCGATGACTTCGCTAAGGCGGTCGCAGGGGGTGCCCGTTTCGGTGCTTTTTACGGACAATGTAGTATACGACAACTCTATCTTCATGCCGCTCTCTGAGCTACGTTCGCTGCTGATGCTGGACGAAAACCAAGCGCACGGTCTAGCTTTGCAGCTAGCTGAGGGAGCCGACGAAGGGACCGTACAGAAAGCCATAGCAACGACGCTGGGCGATGAGTACATCGTTCGCAACCGACCTGAGCAGCAACCGCACTTGATGCGCCTCGTATCTATCGAGAAGTGGATCACGTCGCTTATCTTTGCCTTTATCCTCCTACTAGCTGCCTACAATGTGATGGCGAGTATATCGATGCTCCTCATCTCGAAGCAGGAGGATATAGCGATCCTACACGCCCTCGGCGAGACTCCACGAGAGATCAGACGTACCTTCCAGCTGGAGGGGCTGATGGTCACGCTCATTGGTGCCGTCACGGGCATAGCTATCGGCATCACCCTTTGCTTGCTACAGATACATTATGGGTGGCTTACGATGGATCTAGCTTTGGAGTCGCAACCTTATCCAGTAGCTATACGTCTGACGGATCTACTCGTCGTGCTTTTGCTGGTTTTTGCCGTTGGTTACCTAGCGGCTGTCTACCCCGTACGCAAGTTGATCGCTCACCGCAAAGCTTAATTCTGATATTATGACCAACGAAGCCAATACTCCTGGGCTACTGCCTGACGTACCTGAGTACACCGCTCAGATTATACATCTATGGATCGCCGAGGAGAGTGTACGTATCCTCACTCGCCAGCAGCAACCGCTTGAACTACTGCAGCAACATCTGATGCAGTCAGACCCTTGGCGACAAAACTTGATGAAAGAGCTACTCAGTGAGGCATCGGTAGCGCAGATCCTTAGCGGTCAGCACGCTCCTATCACGAAGCAGCTGATGGCTGAGTGCGAAGCGATACACAAGAAGGTGAGCCAGGACGAGCGCAACATCGTCTACCAAGGGTGCTACATATTGGTCCTGCCGACGATCGTCGCCTTTAGAGCGAAGGATCCACACGCGAAGGAGATGGGCGAGATAGAGATCCTCTGCACCATACTATATAATGCGACGGTACGTGGACTGTCTCAGGAAAGTGGTGAGGGTGCTGCGCACTCCCCTACCGATACTCGTATTTACCAGCAGATTAGCGCACTCTTTGCACTACTTGATCAGGAGTATCATCGCAAGCATCACAAGGAGGAGTCACAAGAAGAGCCACGGTCATGAGCAGTGGGCGTATCATCTTACTCGGAGCTTCGGGACAGCTGGGAAGAAGTCTGACACGAGAGCTGGCAGAGCGGGGCAATCCTTACGAACTGGTCAGCTATACGCACGAGCAGCTCGACTATACCGATACGGAGTCCGTAACCCGAGCGATCAAGCTTTGGGAAGAGCAAGCTATAGCTCACGACTGGACTATGATAGTCAACTGCGCTGCTTTCACACAGGTGGATCTTGCCGAGGATAAAGCACAGTATCGTGACCTTCTAGCGCTCAATGCGCTACTGCCTGCACAGCTTGCCGAAAGTCGTCTGCCGATCATACAGATTAGTACCGACTATGTCTTCGATGGGTGTCAGGGGACGCCCTATCATGAGGAGGACGCTACCAATCCTCGTAGCCTCTATGGTCGCACCAAGCGTCAAGGTGAGCTGGCTCTCCTGATGCACCCGACGCATCCCGCCGAGCAGCATCTAGTCATTCGTACGCAGTGGCTCTGGGCTCCCTGGGGACACAACTTTGTTCGCACCATGCTACGACTCGCTCGTGAGGGGAAGGCGCTACGTGTCGTCAACGATCAGATAGGTTCGCCGACCTCGGCACTTTCGCTGGCACGAGCCATCTGCGAGATCATTGATTGCTACGATAAGGAGCGAAGCTTTCGCACTTCCCTACTCCACTATGCCAACGGCGGTGTCTGCTCGTGGTACGACTTGTCCCATGAGGCGATCGCTACGCACGTTCCTACGTACGACTTGTCGCAACTGACTCCGATCCCAACGGCTGAATACCCCACCGCAGCCGAGCGTCCCGCCTACAGCGTACTGGCGACTGACAGGATTACCGCTTGCTACGGCATCACGCCTCCTCGGTGGCAAGACGAACTACAGATAGCTATAGACTGAGATGCACGCTAAGGTAGAGGATCCACAGCTGAGCCGTCAGATCAATCGCCAGATCCTGTGGCTCACGATCCCAAACATCATCTCCAATATCACCGTCCCGCTCCTCTCGCTCATCGATGTAGGGCTGGCGGGACACATGGCTCACCCCGAAGCTATCGGCTCAGTCACCGTAGCCGCCACGATTACCAACACAATCTACTGGCTCTTTGGCTTCATACGCCTAGGCACGACGGGACTCGTGGCTCAGGCTTACGGACGGCAAGACAGCTCCGACATCAATCGTCAGCTGGCTCGTGGCATTACCATGGCGCTCCTCTGCACGATCGTCGTACTACTCGTCTCTCCCTTCGCCACGCTCCTGAGCGGTCTCGTCACAGGTGGTGCTACGGAGCGACTAGGCGTAGAGGCAGAGCAATACATCCAAATCATCTTCTACGCAGCCCCTGCCGTAATGCTCATCTACGCCCTCAACGGATGGTTCATCGGAATGCAAAACAGTCGTGTCCCGATGATTGCCTCCATGAGTGCACTGGTGGTCAACTTCCTCGTCTCCTATACCCTCGTCGTCCATTACCAGATGGGTGTCGAGGGACTTGCTATCGGTACCTGCGTGGCGCAGTATAGTCAGGCTCTGATACTCCTCACTACCCTACTCATTAAGTATCGCTATCTCGTGCGACATCTGCGGTTCGGTCACTTCACCGATACGAAAGGTTACGGACGCTACCTCATCCTCGGAAAGGATCTGATGCTCCGCTCCTTGCTGCTCAGCAGTATCACGCTCTTCTTCACCTATGCGGGCGTTCGTGAAGGTGCCATAGCCGTAGGAGCGAATGCTTTGCTCATGCAGTTCTTCAGTATCTTCAGCTACTTTATGGATGGCTTCGCCTATGCAGGTGAATCGCTCTCAGGACGCTTCTACGGCGCCGGTCGTATGGACCTACTCAGGGCAGTTATCCTTCGACTCTTTGCCATCGGCATCGTCTTATCCCTCCTCGCCACCACCCTCTTCGCGCTCTATCCCGATGGCTTGCTCCGCTTCTTGAGTAGTCATGACGAGATCGTCGCCTACGCTAAGCAGTATCATCTCTGGGCAGCGCTCATCCCGCTGGTAGGCTTCGGCGCTTTCCTCTGGGATGGTATCTACGCTGGCACAACCCGCTCGGCAGGTCTCAAGTGGTCCATGATCGGATCGAGTATTGTCTTCTTCGCTCTCTATTATCTCCTCTATAATTTGCTCGGTATGACCGCCTTGTGGATCGCTTTTGACAGCTATCTACTCGTACGTACGGGGATCCTCACAGGGATCTGGTGCGGGCGTCCCATGAGGGTGTCAACAAGCTGTTCATAACCCCCCTTTTCCTGTTGAAAAAGCTGTTCATAACTCATCAATAACTCAAGGCTAACTTATTTGCTTATCTCGGAAAGTTGTATAGCTACGAAAAGATTTCAATTATCCAAATAAGTTACCGCTAAGTTATCAACCAGTTTTGATCAAGTTATGAACAGGTACAGATAAAGAGCGAGACGACCGTAACTGCTCACGATCGTCTCGCTCTTTTATATCCTCTAAGTAGCCAGCAGAGCCAGCTAGAGAGAATCAGATGTTAGCGTCATTAACCCCTGCACAGCGGGAGTTATGAACAGATTTGACGTACCATCATCATCATCATGAGTAGATATAGATAATAAGCTATACAGATATCATATATAGATGATGATATATGGGCTGTCGAGAGCGTGGCTAGAACTTGTACTGCGCTCCCACGGTCACCATGTGTAGTGGCTTAGCAGCGACTAATGCCTGCTGCTCGATCTGCTGACGTAGGAAGCAGTCGTATTGCAGCGACAGGCGCAGGTGATCCTGCTGGAGGAAATAGTTGACCCCAGTCGAAAGCTGATGTGAGCGTCCCTCAGTACGAGCTGACAGTTGACCCAGCTTGACATCCTGCACAGCCTTTGGGTCAAAGTGTCTATTGCGGTCATAGTAGGCGTACCGACCGAAGAGCTCTAGGTCCACAGGCTTGATACGCTCCACGATCTGTGCCATGCCAGCGATGAAGGGGCGCTGTATGAAGAGATCATTGCCAGGTGTAGGATTAGCCTTCGCACCCACCGCTAAGTTCGCATGTTGCCATCCAGGCTGTAGACCCATGATCCCCTCAGTCGTGAGCATCAGTTGTCCGCCTTGATGCTTTATCGTACTCGTGAGGAAGGCTCCCCCGTAGGTACGTAGCATGCGATCTTTCTTAAGGGTAGCCGTCCCCTTGTCAAAGGCGTAGTATCCACCAGGTGTAGGCATAGTGCCCGCATATCCCGAGAGCCCGAAGCTGATAGCGTGGTTATTGCCCTGCTCTGTCAGAGCTAGGCGTAGAGCTAGGTTAGGGAGATTTTTATTCATTCCCTTGTCCACATTGCCCGATAGGATAGATAGAGTTGACTCCAGTCGCCACCGCTTGCTCTGATCTAGAGTGCCGTTGTATCCCATCGCTAGTCCCATATCAATATCCCCAGGGAATAGATCGCCCATATAGTGAGACCGCTCGAAGGCAGCACGCTTACTAGAGCTGTAAGGTAGCTCATAGCCAAAGCTTGGCGTCATCAGTCCTCCCTTGACGAAAGCTCCCTCAGCCCAATGAGGCTTGTACTCGGCATAGACGTTGAAGATAGAGATCTTTTGCTCTGTAGCGTTGACCTCAAGTCTAGCTGCGAGGTCTCCATAGGTAGCGATGGCAGCGAGTCGTCCACGACGTATGCCCATCCTCGTGGTTGGCTGATTGTTAGGAGCCGTGATGTTACCGACCCTGATGTAGTCGCTCTCGGAGCCATACTGCGCTATAGCCTGCACGAAGCCTGTGAAGGTAAAGCGTACCTGCTCCTGAGCGTAAGTAGTCGTACTACTGAGGAGTAGGACGAGAGCGAGTAGAGAGATGAGTCTCCGTTGCATTGTAGAAGTCATAAGTCTAGAAGTTAGAGATTAGAGATTAGAAAATTAGAGGTTAAAGTGAAATCAGTGCAAAGTTAATCATATTAACTGCTATAGACTGCTGGGGTGACGATCGTATAGGACGGCTTCATTTATGGTACTATCAAGGAAATCGAGCAATTCCTCGGTGGAAATTGCCGAATCTCCACGGAGGAACAAAAAAATTCATCGGAACTTTGAAATCTTTCTTCCGAAGTTTCATTTCATTCTTCCGAACTTTTAT
>ERZ827520.1327-NODE-1327-length-29631-cov-5.182783_pt1 | contig 29631 bp, 25 predicted proteins | sample MGYA00519581_ERZ827520 | MGnify/ENA primary metagenome ERZ827520 (study PRJEB31778, sample SAMEA3449339) | human gut metagenome | biome: human gut; feature: human-associated habitat; material: faeces | place: United Kingdom | collected 2010/2012 ...
ACGTCCAGAGCGGTTTGCCTTGCGCGGCGCAGAGACACAGCCACAGCGCCAGCCACGATTTGCCGATCTTCGGCGCGCCTGCCAGCAGGTGCAGTCCTTGCGGGAGCAGATCGTCGACCACGAAGGAGACCGGCTCGTAAGCGGTGCTTTGCAGCGTGTCCGCGTCAATGGTTTGCAGTCGGTTCATAAAAAATACTCCTTTCCGGTTTGTTAATGTGGTATACTGATACTGTAAAGGAAGGGAGATGGTTTTTACATGGAAGAGTGGTTTTCGAGATTTTTCCAAGACTTACAACTACAGCTCGGACTGCGAGACCCTAAGTTGACCGCTCCCGAAAAGAATCTCTCCGGCATCTTTTTGGAAACAGATACCGGAGAGAGCATCGATATTTTATTGGTTGGCAAGGATGGGCGTGCAGAAGAACTCAGGGGCCGAACGCCAGCGGAGGAACTTGTTCGGTTTGCTTCTCTGGATTTTGCGGAATACTATGCTGTGATCCAGCGGCTCTGGACAGAACACCCTTTGTTTTGGGAACGTATGGATGTTCCGTATTCGGACTATGAGGATTTTGAAAAGCAGATCGGCGACTTGCCTGATTGGATCATGAAGATCGATACCATCTCCGCTTTTTATGCCGCTGAACATCTTCGGGACGCAATGACAATGCAGGACAATGGTTCGCCGATTTTTCCGTCCGAGAAAGGTGCCGCAGTTCTTCGGGCACTGGACGAGCCGTGCAGGGCACAGCTGCGTATTCGAAATCTTCTGGAGATCGGTTTTGCCGATTATGAGCGCGCCGCGCAGTGGGAGCGGTATGGAGCGTTGGAGGAGGCATACCCCGCGTTGATGCACCAGTTCTTTCCTTGCAGGCCAATGCCGTTCGGACACCGGTTGCGGTATACGGTTGAAAATACCTTTGAGCTGTATCTGCTGGAATTGCAGCTTTATTTCCACCAGAAGAAAAAGCGTATCGCACGGTGTGAATGCTGCTGGCAGTATTTCATTCCGAAAACCTCTGCGGAAACGCACTACTGCGACCGTGTGATCGACGGACTGTCCTGCAAGGTGCTGGGGCCAAAGCTCAAGGGCAAGGATGGTGCGGCATTGGATGAGGCGCTGCGGATATACAATGTTCTGCGACATAGGATGGAAGAACGACGGAACCGTTATGAGGACGCTCCACCAGACCAGCGGGATCGGCTGAAGCCTGTGAGCGACGCTCGCTATCACGAATGGATTAGTGCAGCGGTCAAGGTCAGAGGGAGGTATCTCAAAGGAAAAATCTCCGCATCGGATTTCCTACGGGAAATCGATTCCTTTGGAGAACTGGAAACCTATAAGGTCGAGCAGGTGTCTCTGCCGGAGCCGGACAGCACAGCATGGCGACAGAATATCAGAGAGAATTTGGACTTTGATGCGGCTGCCAACTACAAGGGCTTCATGCATCTGGACTTGAGAGAGGAGAATGCGGAATGGAAGGTTTGGACGCCGGAGGAACAGGAGAATATCGCCCGCGGCGGGCATGGGAGCTTAAGGGAGAAATATCATAAAGGGAAGGTGGAAAACTGAATTATATAAAAAGAGGCACTATCCGCAACCAAGTCGTTGCGGATAGTGCCTCTTGGAAAATTGGGGTGCAGAGGAGAATGTATATTCGTTAGGCCACGCCTTTGTAACGCGTATAGACATACTCATAGATTCTCTGACGGTATTCGGAAATCCTTAATTCATCATAGCATTCTGGCAGTTCAAGCCATAATGTGTCCCGAATCAATGTGTCGATTGTATTCACCCTCGCCGAACTTCTCATAGAGCCATTGAGCATCATCAATCACAGTAAGGATTCTGCTCAATTTATTTCTGGCAGCATCCTGTTCAGCTATAACAGACTTTTTATAGTCTTTAATGTTTTTATAGCCGCGTTTTTTTGCTGTAAAATACTGGTTAATGCGTTCAAATAGTGTCACATCGTCAAATATCTGTTCAGTTGTTCGCCTCCAAGAATTATAAATCCTATTGAGATACTCTTTCGCATCGAAACAATCGGAAAGAACCTTTATTGATGTAACTTTAGCAGAAAACGCCTGCACATGTTGAATCATATCTGCATAGATGTCATCTGTATAAACAGGAATAGAAGTAGCTGATCCAGAGATAGTTGCCGTTGCCTACTTCCTTTTTTGCGTTGACCGACGGCAAACCGAAGGGCAGGCGGCCTGCGCTCTGGGCAGATTCGGCGTTGACCTTGTCCACATTGAAGGGCGGATTCGCCATAACATAGTCACAGCAGCCGTTCAGATTGTGGGCATCGTGATAGAAGGTGTTGGCCTCATCACCGGATTTGATGACACCGGCAAGTCCGTGGACAGTCATATTCATCAGGCAGAGCTGGGCGTTGTATTCCACCTTTTCCTGACCATAGAAGGTCATGGTGCTGTTTGCGTTCATGCCTGCATGATTGACAAAATCACCGGTCTGGACAAACATTCCGCCGCTGCCGCAGGCGGGGCCTATAAAGACGTAATCTTTGATACAAGCCCGGTCACCGGAAAAGTGTAAAAATAGCGAAAACCGCAGGAAACAAGGCGTTTCTTGCGGTTTTCGCTGTATTTGTCGGTGTTCAATTTGCCCCGTCAGAGCACAGCCATGGTGTGCCCGATGCTGACATCTGGGCTCCAGCACAGCTGGCTCAAGGAATAATTAAAATGTATGCCAAAATTAAATGGTTCGGGCAAAATTAAAAAGTATTAGTCGACGACTTCAATCCAACCATTATTCAAGCACATGGTCAGGTTATACTTGACATCCTGACCGGCCTTATCCCCACTCTCGAAATTCAAGACCACATACTCTCCGTCGCATCCAACAACACGAGCGTATGCTTTTTTCGATTTGTGGAACACCCGTCTACCAATGAGCTCGCCATATGCGCTTGTATCGCTCTGCAGTCCTTCCTCTTCCGGCTCCGGAGTAGAAGGTGGAGTTTCTTCCTTAACAGGCTGCACAGGTGCAGCTCTATTCGACTCCGGCGCTTTTGCCACTGCCTTCGCATTGGGCTTACTGGCAGTCTGCGGTTGGGCTTTGCGCTCCTCTGCAGCTTTTTTCTTCAGCTTAAGAAGCTCTATAATTTCCGCGATATGAGTAGGTGTGAACCAGAAATCATAGTCGTTGATAGCAACTGAAACGTGGTCGTTCTCCTCAATCTCATTTTCCGACACATCAAGGATAGAATCTATGAGCCGGTCTGCCAGATACTTATCATTTCGCAGCGTTCTAAACTTTGCGGCGCAATTCGGACAAAGGCAGACATTCAACGGGTCGAGCTCTACATCCGGCTTCTGTTCCAGCTGGCACATTTCCACATTGGAGAACGGCTTGTGGCACAGCTGGCAGGCATACCGATAAGACGAGTTTACGCGATACATATTCATCAGGTATGCGCGGACATCGTCTTGCGGTCGACTGACGCGGATACGCCTGACGACAGTCGCATATACGGTTGGGCTGGCATAGGACAGTATTTGAGCGGCATGCTTCTTCAGCGCCTCCCAGTTCTTAACGGAACCGGTCGGGAACTCAAATTCGTCCTCCTCAGATTGACCAGAAGAGCCTTCCTGTAGAGACAGACCACCAAATTCACGACTGAGCTGCTCAGGTGTAATGTGGAAGCGGCGCTCCAGCTCAATTTCAAAGTAGGACTGTTTCTTCTCATCCGGCAGAGCATCGTAATCCTTCACAATGGCCTCATGCTGGTCAATTTTCCCTTTCTTAAAGCCCAGAATGTCGTACAAATTTGAATCGAGGCTGACTTTTCCGTATAGTGCCTTGTTCAAATCGTGTTTTGATATAGCCTTGTGCGAGACCAGCTCCCCAGACTCAGTATAGAGCCATTTTCCGTTCCAGTCAGAAAAACGCCAATTAAACCCATCCCTATTCAGAGTATGGATTACATCTGCAGGCTCGTCATATTTATTTGGCGTTCCTCCGCCGATATAAACCGTACCAACAAGGCGGGACATGTTCTCCTGCAGTGTCTTAAAAATCACCTGTGATTTTATTAAGGCGTCTTTAGCTTTCGCATGCTGGGAGATGTAGAGAAGGGCCTCTTCCAACTTATCAATGCCGAGTTTCCAGCGAAAGTCTCCGGTCGTTCTCCACTCAGGCTGTCGGCCAGGATTGCCGGTATAGTATTCACCCCAGGTTTTTTCGTCCCCGGTGATGATTTTGTCTGTAACGCCAAGCGCCCGTAGGTCATCAAAGGTGATTCCGGCTGACTGGTATGCGTCAAAATCGACAAAGTAGATATCCGGCGCAATGCCTTTGTAGTATTGCTCCAGCATTAGACCGGTTTCGGACTGAGGGAACCGAATAACCTTTGAATGTGGCCGTGCCCAGTATGCCTTTCCTCCTGACCTGCACTTTATGTAGAACGCTTTCCGAACAATCTGTCTCAGGTCAGCCTCGTAGTCAGAATTCCTGAGATACTTGACAAGGGCGTGAATGTCTTGTACGTGCTCCTCAAATGAACCGCTAAAATCTGTACCAGCATACCGCTTTTCAAGAGATTTTACAAAGTGCTCGTACTCGTTGGGCGTCTTCAGGTGCAGCACATTTTCAAAGAAGGCGCGGCACTTCTCAAATAGATATGGATGGACAAATTCCACCTCGGCCTGCATCGCCTTCTTCGACGGAAGAAATACATTGGGCAAATAAGAAGACTGCGATTTTCGGTATGGAGCAACCATGCGGTTGGATGCTGTGCGGACAATCACAGCGTCGAGAATATTTCTGTAATTTGATTCGGAGAAAATATTCGGGACAGTCTCATACAGCTTGTAAAGCCTAACGAGCCAGTCATTATCTCGGTTTTCCAAAAAACTGTGATTGTCGTTGAAGTAGCTTCTAAGGTCTTCCGGACGGATAACCTCTATTCCCAAAATGCTGGAGAAATAAGAGAGCACATCTTTGTACGGGCCTGTCTCCGTCAACGAAACCGGAAGCCATTCATAATGTCTTTTGTCGTTAATAAGTTCCGAGATTAACTCGCTGGGCAATAGCTCTGCAATTTCTCTGCTTCTCGCAATAACTGCATTGGCAGCCTTAGTGTAGCCCTTCCCATCCTTAACCGGCAAAACGCGCTCCGACGAAAACAAATCTCGCATTTCTTCGTATAAAGGATAGAAAAGCGGATAGACATCAAAGTCGTCCTCATCAAGAGGCAGAATCCGAATCAGGCTCAAGTCGAGGAGCCCCATATCGCGCAGCTCAAGGACACTCTGTCTGAGGAGCTTGGCCGTTTGTTCAGCCAGAGCCTCGTTTTCCTCTTCATCGGCAGGAACACTGCTCCGGTTTGGAGTAGTGCGGAACGGGCCTTGGACAATGAAGTCAAGTTTGCTTTCGGTCTCTGTCGGGAAGTAAACGGAGATATACGGATTCTTTGCTTTTTGGAAAGTGGTTTTTCCTTCTTTGTCTGTTGCGACAGTGAACGCAACGTCAATTGTACGGGTAGAAACCATCGAATCAATCGGCATCGAAAATTTGATGAATGACAGAGACTCGTCCGTCTTATCATCCTCGGATTCAATTGCCGACACGCGGGTGCAGTGATCATTTACCGGCTCAGCATCCAGTAAATATTCCCCTGATGCTTCTTTGCCCGGAATCTTGATTTCGTACTCAATGAGTTCGAGGTGCCGCATGAAAAGGAGCGTAGTCACTCCGAGATTTTTGAGTCGCTTTGTAATAGCTTCATTCAGCGCAGCCAGATTTTTAAATCCCGAAAACTGGAATCCAACGCTATATGGGAACACGAAGAGGGTCGTATAGCCAGCCGGAACATCAACGGCAAGGATATCTACGGGCTTCGTGAAGTCCTTTATCTCAACAGCGAAGGGATGGCAATTCTCTGCCAGCTCCTTTTTGCGCGGCGAGCTATACAGCCTGACCGTTTCACATATGCCAAAGACTGATTTGAAGCCGACACCGAATTCGCCAATCTGGTTTAAATCATTAACCTTGTCCGACTGCCCTATGTCGCACAGGCCCTGCAGGTTCTCCGTAGTGAAGGATTTTCCATCGTGCATCACTTCAAGCCTGTCAGAGTATTGGACAAACCGAATTCCGGTAGCTCCTGCGTCTTCCGCGTTCTGGAGCAGTTCGTAGACAAAGTGTGATTTATCGGTATAGAGCTGAATTATCCGTTCGAGCGACCGCCTGAGCATGCCGTCCCTATCTTGATTCTGGAGAATCTTATCAGCTATATTCAAAGCGCTCACCTCTTTACTTTACCGTGATAACCCCGTTTGCAATCAACGTAGTATGTATATCTGCCTTCGCAATCTTCGCTTCAATCTCTGAAACCTTCTGCTGATAACGCTGTGTAGCGTTTTCCAATTCAGAGCGATGCATAGTTGCAATTCGTTCATCCCCGGCCTCAGCAATTTTTCTTTCCAAGACCAATTTCCGGTTTCGGTAATTGTTCTTTAAGCTCTCTAATTTATAGCGAGCGACTTGCCTTGTAGACTCTGTATGCTGGGCTTTCTCAGCTTGCCACGTCCGGACATGGTGTTCCTCCAAAGCATCCCATGCCTCCGGCTTTAGCTTTGGAGAATAGTCAACTGCGGCAGCTGTCAGGATGTATTCCGGGAGCTCTGCTGCAATTCTCGGTTCTTCACAGATTGCTACCAATTTGAAATTTGAACGAATCCCAACATAATCCCACGCATAAATAGACATCGGGTAATCACCGGCTGGAATCTCGTCAGAGTAGTATTCCAAGTGAATATAAACGAGCTTGTTGGTGGCAAAATAGGATGCGGCTTGTTTGACCAGCGGGTGCACCGGAGTAACGAAAAAGGCGGTTCGGTTTTTCTCGGCAGCTTCTGAATCAAAAGTAATCGGGTGGTTCGGATTGTTGCCCTTAAGATAAACCTCCCATTTCCTACGCAGGCTGTTCCGCAGGCCAGTCAGATTTTTGAGGTCAGACAGGATTTCAGAACGCGCCACTGCACTGAGGCGCAGCGTTTTCAGAGCACCATCACCAAGGATATAATTGTTACCACCTAATCGGTGATTGAGATACATCTCGACAAGGTGCTGAATGCTTCTGGCCGACAGGAAGGGACTTTCTGCCTCCTGAATTTCCTTTGACATCGTATAGTTCGACAAATCGAACCCGAATAGCTCCTTCTCCTCGCTTTCCAGCTTGTTCAGCTCCTGGGCCTTGCGCACCTCATTATCGGCCATCTGCTCCAGCTTTGCTTTTCGCTCTGCATCCGTAAGGCTGGTATCCAGTGCTATCAGCTCAATTTGCCTGCCGATTTCGCCGAGAATCTCCTCGCATTCACCGATGCTCCCTTCAAAGACACCGATGCGAGAGAGGCAGCGGTCATAAATGTCAGCATCCACAGTATCACTGGTGATAACGTTATAGATGTTTACAACTTCGCTCCCTTGGCCTCGGCGGTCGATACGACCAATGCGCTGCTCGATGCGCATGGGATTCCAAGGCAGGTCATAGTTTATCATCATGTCACAGAACTGATAGTCCAAGCCTTCAGAGCCGACTTCTGTGAAAAGCATGATGTCAATGGCTTCCGGGTCATCCTTCGGGAGTTCAAACCGAGCCCGGAAATCCAGCCGGTCATCATTTTTAACGCTACCATCGATTTGCTCGACACGAAATCCCGCTTCTCGCAGCTTTCTTTTGATATAATACAGCGTGTAGCGGAATGTGCTGAACAGGATGATTTTATTATTTTCAGATTTCTGCTTTTCTCGGATAATCTGGAGCACCCCATCGAATTTCGGGTCGTCCTCCGGCAGGTTATCCGCCATTTCCAGAATGTTCTTTGCGATGGAGCGGAATGTCTCCAAGTCCATCTCACTGAACTCGCCTTCATCAAAATCAAATTCCGGGTCGTCCGTCATCTGCTCGAATCTGCGGTCAATGATACCCCGAATGTGCGGAGCAAGGCCAAAGATGCAGCTTGCAGCCTGACGGCGAATCGTTGACATCATAAATTTGACGCCACGGCCACCATGCAATTTGGACAGCGCAGCGACTTCAAAAGTCAAGAGAGCATCATGGAGCTCCCGCTGTTGGTCAGTAAAATCGCTCTCCAGCGTATGCGTTCTCCGAATGCAGAAATCTTGGATATCCTTTCTGCGCGTCCGGTTGAGCATCATATTGAAGCTATGGAGAGACTCAATATCGGTAATGAGTTTTACCCGCTCTTCACGGGTGATGGTGTCCTGTCTGAGAACCTTCCGGATTTGCTCAAATACCGGATTGTTTGCGATTACATTTTCGCCCCATTGGGTCGTGAGAACACTATCCAGCGTTTCCAGTGCTTCTGCTTTCCAGTTTTCCTTCGCAGCTCGAACGATGTGGGCGCACTGAGAGATATACGGATTCGGACGCGACATCATCGTGAAGCTCTTCTTGTCGATTACGACATCCGGGCGCAGCAGATTAAGCAGCGTGTACAGGTCGTCGTCACTTGTCTGCAGCGGAGTCGCGGTCAGCATTACGACAGCGTCTGCGTGCTGACAGAAGTAGTGGACGCACTTATATGCAAATGCCTTGTCCTTCTCCATGCTGCCATTGCGCAGATGGTGGGCCTCATCAATGATGACCAAATCAAAATGCGGTGCCGGGTCTAATTGTTGGAGGCCGAAGCTCTTATGGCGCTTGGATTGGTTCCCTTGGTATGTCCTCGCATCCAGAATGGAATACGGGACGATGACCTTTCCATAGCGGGTAGGCCATTCGCCGTCACGGTCGGTATCAGAGATAATCTGCCGAAGAGTATCGCCATCCAAGGGCGTGAATTCCTCGTCAAAGCGCTTCATCTCATTTTCCCACTTGCGGTCTGCGACAAGCGGCTTCGGGCAGATAATCATGATGTTTTCCAAATCGGAGCGGGCCTGCAGCTCCTTGATAATCAGACCGGCCTCGATGGTTTTACCGACACCGACGCTGTCTGCAATCAGAATCCTTGGTTCGTCTGCTTTTATCAGCTTCAATGCCGGTCGGAACTGATAGGGCACGAAATCGATACGGGCAGCATTAAGGGAATACAGATTTCCGGCAGACGGATTGTTAATCTGGTAGGCAGAAAGGTAGCTTCGCAGGGTCTCAGAATCCACCCACTCATATTCAGGTGTGCTGCTCACCAGCGCAATCTGACCCTCATAATAGGTCTTTAGCGCACCTTCGACGAACACCTCGTACTTCTTGGTGTCGCCAAGCTGCGTAACAGAAAATACCATACCCTTGGTGTCCGGGCTGCCGACGATGTAAACGAGGCTTCTTTCTGTGATATCGTTCTCTTGCACAACCTCCGGTTCCACGATGACATCTGCCTGCTTGGGCACGGTAACGGTTGGGCGAAGCACTGGCTGCGGAGGTGTTTCATCCTTAAATGCTTCGGGCCGCTCCACCCTTGCTTTGAACTGTTCCAAATCAGGAATCAGTCCGCTCCGGTTCATCCGGGTGAAAAACCGGATGAGGCATTCAATGTCCGATACGATGGTATCCTTGCCGGGAAGCTCCGCGCTGACATGCGCCCAGTTGTTCCGGACGCCAATCATATCGCGGATGCACTCCCGCTCACTGGTCGGAAGATAGGCGTAGCCGCGCATCGTGTACCAAGACTTGTTGGCAACACGAAGAAGCGCTGCAAGGTCTAATTCCTCCAGCTTGGAAAGGCCCTTTTTCTCAATGAGCTCTCTCTGGGGATAACTCAGATTGGAGAGTACGCACTCCTCCCACCAGTCTTCGCCGGATTTGGGCAGCATCACAGAAAGCCACGACGCCAGTGCTTGCGCGGCCTTGTGAAGATAATCGTTCATCCGGGATATGATGTTCTCGTCGTACATTCTGCTTCACCAGCCTTTAACCAAAAAATCCATCCTCATCAAAAATATGGTCAAGCTCGTCATTGGACATCGCGTGAGAAACGCGGTCACGGACGGCGCTGCGGGACATATCCAGTCTCTTGATGCGCCCGTTCAGCAGTCGGATAAGCTGAAGCCTGCCGACACCGGGATTCTGACGGGCATACTCAGCAAAGCCCTTAGCCTTGCCCAGATTGTCCGTTCTGGTACCATCGTGAGGCTCCAAAATATCAATGACAAAGCCCATCTCGTCCTTCCGGATAATCAAAAAATCGGGATACATTGATTTCTTCTCCGCGTTCTGCTCATAGGGGATGCACAGTGACCATGACTTCCTCGGCGGATTGCGGAGCCAGCAGATATAATCCGACCGGCCACGTTCGGCCTGAAGGACAGCCTTTTCCCAATTGTTCAGGTTGATGACGGCTTTGCCGGTCGCATTGTCCACAAACAGATGGTCGGTATAAGCCTCGCCGACATTGCTGCGCTCAATGCTGATGGTCTCCGGCAGCCGGAAGTTATGCTTACTGATGATATCGCCATCGGAAACAATGCTGTCATACTTTTTCCGGTACCGCTCGGTCAGGCCGGTGATACGGCGGCGATTCGCGTCGTTGATGTCGTGGAACCGGCTGCGGGCATAGTTGTGGAGCATATCCATGCAGTCTGCGTCGGCGGCAAAGATGATGACGTCGATTTTATATCCGGCAGGATTATCGTCATCTGCGTATCGGGTGCCATAGCGGATGCCGACACCCTCATTGCCCAGCTTGAGCTCTGCAAGACGGAACTGACGGTCGAGGTCGGTATCCGTGGTGGAGAACAAATCCATCTCCGCATGGTCATCCACGGACTCGCCGAACACATCAAACGTCTGCGTTTTCAGCTTGAACTGCAGCACCTGCGTGGCCAGCTCGTCATATCTGCCCTCGTCCTTTGTCTTCTTGATGAAGCTGCGAATCATCTCCACGATTTCATTCACAACATCATAGGAGGCAGAGGGCTGAAGGCCGGACTGCGTCAGGAGCCGGGTGAGGCTGAACAGAGATTTCAGATAGTCGTTGATTCTGACCCTGCGCACGTCGTAGGTCAGAAGACCAGCATCATTGATGGCCTTTACGATGGCCTCTCGGTCAAGCTCCGGCTCTTCGGGAACGTCTTCCGGAGCAGGCTGCGGCTCCGTTGCACCGGAAGGCTCTGCCCCTGCAGCAGCTCCATTTGCAGGCGTTTCGCTGCTCACGCCACTCACCGGGCGTATGGTATCCGTGGTACCGGAAGCAGGTGCCGCTGGTGCGCCGAATGAGGTGCTACCACTTTGCGAGGGCGTCTGCTGCGTCGCCTCCTGCGCGGAAGGTTCATTGCCGGTCTCAGGGGAAGGGCTGTCTCCCAAAGACATCTGGCCGGGAACCTGCTGCTTCGGCCTCGCGGGACGCTGGGCGGAAGCCGGTCTGGTCGGACGGACAGTCCACGTTTCGATGGTGCTGTTCTCGAAGGAGTCGCCGATAACATCGGTGGGAATCTCACCGCCCTCGGTGCTCTGAAGCGCCTTGACCACATCCTCAACGGTCTGGGCATCAAAGTACGGCAAATAGAGGTGCACGTCGTTCAAGACATCGTCCACCTGAATATGCATCTGCATGGGTGTTCTGACCATTCTGCCGAGCAGCTGCGCGATATAGGTCGCGTCCGTAGCACGACGGAAAGACATCATGGTTTCAGCGCGAGGGCAATCCCAGCCGGTGGAGAGGTTCTCCTTGAAGAAAACCACCTTGACGTTCTTCTCGTCCGCAATACGGGACGGCTCCAGATATCTGACCGCGACACCATTGATTTGGATGGTGCTGGTCGTCTGGCCGAAGGTATGCACAACTTCTCCGTCTTGGAAACGGAATCCTGTCCGCTCCTCAATCTTCCGGAGGCAGTCATCCAAATCGGTATCGGAGATGCCGCTGCCGGTCTGGTTCTGCACCTGAATCACGAACACCGGATTCACGTAGGCGTAGTGCTGCTCCTGACAATACTGAGACCAGTGCTCCCATTTCTGCTTCCAGTCATCGGCAGCAGCCTGCAGCACGGCCATATCCTTGCTTCCAGAGGCATCCTCCGGATAGGCGATGATGATTCTGTCCTTCAGCAGACCGGAGGCCCGCACATCGTCGGCGGACACGATGACCTTCTGGATGGTCGATTCTGTCCCAGACACCAGATTGTTGAAGCGCTCCGGCGTAGCGGTCACGCCAAGCACGACCGGAACGGGAGCCAGACGGTCTTCCCGGCTACCCTTGAGGAACTTCTGCATGATGGTAGTGGCCTGCGCAGCAGCGCGGCCCTGCATACCACGGTGGGCCTCATCAATGATGAAGTACAAGCGGTCGTACTTCTCGTCCATCGTGTTCTGCAGCGTTTCCCAGATGGTGAAGGTGCGTCCGTCGCCCTTCTTTGTCAAGTTGCTGCTTTTGCCGAGCTTCTGGGTGTTCAGAAAATAGATATGCCCATCATCCAACATTTCCTGGTCAAAGGATTCATCGGTGATAGTCACACACTGGTCGAGCCGAATCTTGTCCGCCTTTAGGTCGATTTTGCTGCGCGACTGCTCGTTGAGCTCCGGAGAATCCGAGAGCCAGACAAAGATGGCATCCGGCTGGTCGGGATACTCCTCATCACCGAAATAGATAGATTCAATCAGAGACGCCAAGATGATGGTCTTACCCGCGCCGGTAGGAGCGGTGAAAGAAAGTACCTGCGGTGTATGGGTGCGCTGGTAGGAGCCGAGGGCCTCAGCGGTCTTTCTCCGCAGCTGGAATAGCGCCATCTTCTGGAAAGGAAATAATTCTACTTTCATCTTAGCGTCCCCCATGGTTAATCCGGAAGTTATCCAGATAGTCTCTGTAAAGCTGATTGGTGTCCTTAACATGCAGGCCGGAAATCATCTCCCGATAGCCAGGTTCGGAATCGGTCACGATGTAAACCGTCGTAATGGCATCCTCTCCGTTCACCTGAGCGGCAAATGTCTCATATTGCGATTCGTCGGTTAGCACAGCGAAGTGGCTCACCGGCAGCACCAGCATGGCAGGTACTTCTGCAGTCTCCTCAAGGGCGGGACAAGGCCCGTGGGCACCAGCCTTCAGCCAGAGCACCGGAAGTAGCTCCTTAAACTGACGGCCCAGCGTCACGGCATTTTTATCGAGGAAGCCCAGCTTGAAGAAGGCTGCATTCGCCTTGAAACCATCGGCCATGTGCATCGGCTCCTCACCACTGGTAAGATAATCACCCTTGAGTGGCTTGCCGTTTATATCGCGACCTTTTAAGGAACACACTGTACGAGGCCAGGTTATATATCTCGCAATGCCGAGCCTGTTCCATTCTTCATCACCTGGTTTAAAACCTCTTTTTGTTAAGGCTTTTGCCTCATTATCAGAAACCTCGTTATTAGTGACCATTATGCAACGGCGATGTCCTCCGTCTTCAGCATTCAAGAGATTGACTGCATGACAGGTGGTTCCTGAACCGGCAAAAAAATCAATAATTAAAGCGTTTGGCTTGTTCGCAACAAAAAATTTAATTGTATCGCGCTCCGCATATAAAGATTTCGGATATGAGAATTCACGTCCCGGAATAAACTTTTTTATAAGACGTGTCCCATAATGAGTAGAATCGTGCGCACTGATTTGCCACATTGTTGTTGGAAGCACTTTCCGCTCATCAGATGTCGCTTCTGACGTGATTACGGAACCATCCTCAGCATGCCCAATTACTTCATATGTCCCATCATATAGCTTTGCTTCTTCAGCGGGTTTCAAATAATAAACCGTTGTTTGCTCGCCTTTGAAAGAGCCAAGTTTAATCAGCCCCTTTTTCTGTTTTTCTTCAAAACTATCTTGACTCAGTTGCCATCTCCCATCGCTACCATCTTGTCTGATAGGCCAAAGTGAAATGACCCCTTGCGGTGCTTGCGGTGCTTCACTGATACCCATTCCCAGCGGAAGAGTTTCACCAACTCCCATAAATTTCTTCCCGTCTTCGCTGATATAAATTGGATAAAAACAGCCGGGAGAGTCTGAACGTTGAGCATTAGTTCCAGTTCTACGCAACAAATCCCAGCGAATGACGCCCAGATGAGTTCTGCCGCCTTCTTTTATCCATTCTGCATCTAAGGTCATTCTTTGTGGGACTGCCTCACCAATCATGATAAAGAAAGCAAACTCATTTACTCTTCCAAATTCATTTGCTCTCTGCACCCCAGCCAGATTGTTCGCTATGCTTACCATTTGGATGCGCGCATTGGGGAACAGCTCCTCTAACAAGCACCCCAGGTGTAGGTACTCCTTTTCATCGATGGTGACTATCATGACCGAGTCGGCAGGATTCAAGAGGCGCTTTGCAAGTTTCAGTCGCTTCTCCATCATGGAAAGCCACTTGCTGTGCCGGTAGGTATCATTGCCGTCAACATAATCGTTATTGTATTTCCAGTCGCGAGCCCCTGTATTATAGGGTGGGTCGATGTAGATACAATCTACCTTTCCGGCATAGAGGTACTCCAGCAGCTGTAGCGCATGGTAGTTGTCCGCTTCAATCAGTGTGTGCCAAAGGTCACTGTCTGGCGCATTGCAGACTGTGTCCAGTGGCTGCAGATAGGGATAGATGGGCTCACCGAATTGGGCCACACACACCAGCACATCTACCGGCAGCACGACGTGCACCTTTGACGCCTTATGGAAACAGGCGGCCTGCCCATCCTTGATTTTTTCTACATAGTAGATGTCTGTGATCTGCCCATCCTTCTTGGCAACGACGGAACCACGTTTCACCGGAATATCATAAAGTGGTGTGGCTTCCGGCAGATGCTCTTCAAATACCAGACCGAATTTTTTCTGGCGATTTGCCCTCTTTACCTCTGCACGAATCCGCTCACGCAGAGACTCGTCCGGAATCTGGCTAATCAAATCGTCTAAAGCAGCCATGCGTTTTTGCCTCCTGTGTTTTTCTCTGGAGATTACTCTTCCGTGATTGTCTTCTCTTTGATGTGATAGCTGATGTTTCGCTCCTGGCAGAATTGAACCACCTCGGCAGCACATTTATTATAAAAATGTTTGTGTGCAGTGTATGCGCTCACTTCTTTGCTATAGTTCGTGCGCCCAAATATAATCCGGTCAACAAAACCGACGGACTCAAGCAGGTCATGAAGGTTCTGCTCTATGAGATTTGGTGTTGGATAAGGCTCAATACTTACCCATGTCCTGCACCCGGCCTCATGTAATGCCCGTAATGCAGCGAGGCGCTCTTCACACGAGGCTGCTCCGGGCTCCATTTTACAACGATAATCCTCATCAAGCGTTATTAGTGTGATACCATGTTCGTTTCTCAATGAGCATTCTTTCAGCTCTATCGGAAGGATACCTTTCGTCAATGTAGTACAGATAATGCCTGCCTCATTTAGTTTCCTAATCGCGGCAATGCTCATGTTCCTTATCTCGTCATATCCATACATGAAAGGGTCGGTCGTGAAACAGAGCTGTACCGATTTGATTTTGTCTTTCAGCTTTGGAATTTCTTTGTCCAAGAGCTCCAACGTGTTTGAAACGAGATATGGTTGTAACCATTCCTCATAACTTTTTACGTTACCGAACCGTTTTTTCTGTTGGAACGCATAACAAGGATACTTGCATCCGTGCGCACAGCCGAGCACATGATTCATGGTGTAATCGCCATACTCCACTCCCGTCTCATAGAGCATGGTTTTCCGCGTTATGAATCCTTTTACGTGCTTCATTATGTGTGCCTCCTAACAATTACGGTCTGGCCAGCTTTCTCTTCCCAGAACATTCTTTTCTTTCCTGCGGCTGTTAACGCTGGGTCTCTTACGATATCAATCGTTCCAGCATTTTCGAGTTTTGTGAGAATCTCGTATATCATTTTGAATGGGCAGATAACTCCGTATTCATTACAAAAATCAGCAAGAAAAACTGTGATATGTGTCTCCCTTGTCATTTGATGGATATGGGCCAGAACCATCTGTTCTATCTCTTCTTGCGTCAAAATATCATTTTCCACTGTGGATGTTACGGTGCTCATCATATTAAAGAGAGACAATTGACCGTTTTGCTGGATGTTGACAAATAGCTCATCTTTTCGACGCTGCATGTTTTCAGCCATAAGAAAACAGCCGTCTTCATGGTCGCAAACATGTATCATCCGGTACTTGGGCCTCTGACCAGGTTTCAGTCTGATGGGCATATCCAACACATATTTGTACTTCTGCTTCAGGTGCTGTTTGTATTCTGCTGATAACCTGCGTTCTGCCTGATACCCGTCGATGCGACCCATTTGAAAATCCCTGACGATATCCATCCAGTAGTTTCCACCGGCAATTCGCGTCAACAAATTCTCTGACTGAGGAGATGCTGTTACCGTTGTTGGCTCATATTCAACCAAGTCATCAAGGCCCATCAAGGCATCATCCTGAGAAATATCTACTTTCATCACACGGCAGGCATCTCGGAAGAAACCGAAGGAATTGAAATTGATGAGCATCTCAAAGGAACGAAATCCGTATGTGCCAATCTCATCAAAGAGCTGCGAATCAAGTGCTTGTATTCCATATGGGTCAATGTAAAGGAAGACATTGTATCCGCGTTTATCCTTTAATAAGCCACGGATATTATCCTCGAATTTCCCGTCAACCACCTGTGGTGTCCCATACTGATAAGGATGCAGCATCAGGTTCTGTTCCAAGTCTGCAGCGTGATTCAGCTCAATAAAGCAAGGCACTATTGCATTGTTCTTTCGGGATATTCTGCTCATGCCTAACCGCTCGTTTATGATTTGCATTGCTATCAGTGGGGAGCCATCATTTCCATCGTCAAACTTGCCTTTGCCAGCAAAGCAATCAATATAGAAAATCGGCTTCCCTGAAACAAGGAGCTTTTGGAAATACTGGGGCAAGTAGCATCTAAGAAGCGTATCCTTAATTTCAGACCACTCGTTTTTCTTCTTGAAAAAATCACGTTGATTTTTCGCCATACGAACCTCTCTTTTAGGATTCTGGAGCTTCCTCCGGTAGTAGCTCCATGATGTCTCCGATGTCGCAGTTGAGAACCTTGCAGATTTTCATAAGGACTTCCATGCTGACCGTTTCGCCCTTGGACAGCTTTGTCACGGACGACCAACTAATTCCTGCCGCCGACTGCAAATCTTTCTTTTTCATATCTTTATCGATAAGCAGTTTCCACAGTTTTTTATAACTTACTTCCATAATGGTCACCCCAAAATAATAAACCTGTTCCTGTACATCGAGCCTTGGTTTCGCCGAAATCTTATAAGTGTGCTTCCATGATACCACGTTCCTGTCGAAAAAACAAGATAATTCTCTGTAAACGCAAGAATATTCTGCGACTGTTATTGAAAGTTCTCCGTTTAGATGCTATAATAGATACGCTTTTCGACAAACGGTGGATTACAAAAGTAACTTCCAGTTTGCACGATTAACTTCCGGGTTTCCAAAAGCCTCGCAAGATTAAATTCCGGGAAAGTAGTGCCGCATGTGAAAAGCCGGAAGTAAGTTTTACAAACATTGGCCAAACCGGAAGTTACTTTTACAAAGGGAATTGAATATTGCCAGCGGATGTGTTAACATCCTGTCGAATGAGAAATACAAGGGCTGCGCTCTCCTGCAAAAAACCTACACCGTCGATTACCTGACGAAGAAAAAGAAGGTCAATGAGGGCGAAATCCGGCAATACTATGTGGAGGACAACCACGAGGCTATCATCGACCCGGACACCTTCGAGATGGTGCAGCGTGAGATGGAGAAGCGCGGCAAGGGCCGGAAATACCATAGTGGCGTCCACACCTTCTCCAGTAAAATCCGCTGCGGTGAGTGCGGCAGCTGGTACGGCTCAAAGGTATGGCACTCCAACAGCAAGTACCGGAAGGTCATCTGGCAGTGCAATCACAAATTCGACGGCGACAAGCATTGCAGCACTCCGCACCTGACCGATGACATCATCCCGCAGGCTTTCCTGTCAGCGGCAAATAAGCTCCTGGCCACCAAGGATACAGTCATCGCAGATAGCCGGGAAATGATGACCCTGCTCTTTGACACCACCGACTTGGAGCGAGAGCAGGAAGAACTCCAGCAGGAGACGCAGGTGGTCTCCGATATGGTTCAGCAGTGCATCTACGAAAACGCACACGTTGCCCTCGACCAGACCGAATACCAGAAACGCTACGACGGCCTGACCGAGCGATTCGAGAAGGCCAAGGCCCGACTGGACGCGGTCACAGCGGAAATCCATCAGATGCAGACCCAGCGGGCCAGCATTGAGGATTTCCTGAAAGCCTTTGCAGCCATGCTGGATAAACTGACCGAATTCACGCTGGAGAGCTGGCACGGGCTGGTGGACTACGGCACCGTCTACGCTGCCGACGACATCCGCTTCACCTTCAAAAACGGGCAGGAAGTCAAAGCCTGACCCCAGAAACGAAAACGGCTCCCTGCCGCTGGAGGTTATCTCCGGTAGCAGGGAGTTTCGTTGATTATTTAAGCCTGTTTTCTGTAGTCGCTCAGGTTGATGACGTTTGTGTTTTCCACCTCGGCTTCGAGTAGTTCAGTCGCCTTGATGGTCGCTTTTGTTTTTGACGGATTCAGCCAGGAATGGACTTTCCCCGAAAGGAAGGGGTAAACTTCTTCATGGAAGAGGCGCTTCACCATGGGCAACCCAATGCCAAAGACAACATAGTCGGTTGCACCAACAGCCATGTCCGCGCCAGCCCGCTTTAATTGTTCCTTGATATGATTCTTTTCCCTGTAAGAGGGCTGTTTAGGCCAATATGACCCCTTGGGAGAGCGGAGACCGTTGTTGTCGATTGCCTGACCACTCTTATAGGCCATGTAGGTTTCCTCGTCTAAGACAGCGTCCAGGACGTATTCTTTTTTCTTGTTTTTTCCCATCTGTACCTCCGTTATTGTGGTGATATTTTAATTTCTTCCGAATCGAACGCTCCAACAGGGTATTCGCTTATATGGCCCGACACTCTGAAGAGCTTCCCACAAGATGAGCACTCGCAATCTTCAATGTCAAATTCATAGAGGATTTCTTCGCCCATCTGCCTTTCATAGGAGCTTTCACTACAATCATCGCTCAGGTCAATTCTGTTGGGCGACCCGCAGTGCGGACAATCCACTATGCGTTTTAAGGAAATGTGGTCTGTTGTCCAGCCCTCTTCCTCATGCTCATCCGGCGTATATTCGTTTAGACGAACGTTCTGATAGTATAGCGCCAGCGCTCGTCTGAATACGTCGGATTTTTTTATTCCGATAGCGGAGCAGATGTATTCTAACATCTGTTCCTCCTCGTCGTTGACCCGCACTCGGTACAATTTGTCTCTTACGTCATCTATCTTAGGACGACCTCGCATATCCATCACCTCTTTTCGTGGCCACATTTAATCGCTTCGTCCATATAATAATCGTAACCACGAAAATTGTCAAGCTATATTTTTGCGTTTTGCGCAAAAAAACAGCGCCGGTTCCTGAAAACCGACACCCCTAATCAGACCGACACCCCTTTGACCCCTGCGACACCCCTTTGGTCAGGCCGCTGTGCTTTGTATCAAATTTTGCGTCTTAATTTCCAACAGAATGCCGCCGGAGGGTTCCAGCACATTGACGATCATCTTGACCAGGGACTTGGGCGTGAAGAACACGCCATCGTCCTGGGCGATGTTCTTTGCAAACTTATTGAGGAAATACTCGTAGATGCGATCGATGACATCACCGCCCACCTCATCCAGAGCACTGTTATTGAAAATGCGCAGCAGCTCCGCCAGCAGTTCATCGGAGAAGATGGTGTAATCCTTGGGCAGCACGCCGGTAAGCTGTTCGGACTGCGCTTCCACCAACTCCATGGCGTTGTTAACGACCTCGCCCAGACTGTTCATTATGTGGCCGCTCTGGTTGGCAAGTCCGGCAGATGCAATATCTGCGGGAAGATTGACCAGGTACTCATACCGCGCTTCTCTGGGCAGGAACAGCGCACTCTTGGAAGCAAAGTCGCTGGCCTCCACGGGTAACACCCGGCCACCGCGTGCCGGACGATCCTTCAAGATTTCCGTTTCCACCATTTTGAAACGGCTATAAGCATAACGCAGGAAAATCAGGCCCAGTACAGGCATACAGTATTGGTTAGAGGTCAGCTTGGAGCCGGCGCGGAGCAAGTCCGCAGATTCCCAAAGTTCTGCCTCGAGTTTTCGAATATTGACCATTTCAGTTCCTCCTGAATGTATTTGGAGTGTTCGTTTCCAAAGCCTTATAGTTCCATTGCAGTCTCTTCCAGCAAGAACCGTTCGATGCCGATATAGAGTATCCCATTTTCATCGTGCCATGGGATGATATTGTCCTTCACCACCACGATCTTCTTAAAGGAGTCCCCCACGCGGTTGAGGGAGTTTACTTCCTGCGCCCGCTTTTCCTCGTCCGCCACGGTCAAGGCAGATTGGATATAATACCGGCGGCTCCCCTTGTTTGCCACAAAGTCGATCTCCAACTGCGTGCGCTTGCTCTTTTTCTGCTCATCCTTGTAGCAGTACTCCACTACGCCCACATCCACATTGAACTCACGACACAGAAGTTCATTGTAGATGATGTTTTCCATGATATGATTTTCTTCCTGCTGGCGGAAATTCAGTCTGGCATTTCGCAAGCCCACATCGCTGAAATAATACTTCAGCGGCGAGCCGATATATTTTCTGCCCTTCACATCATAGCGGTCTGCCTTGTAGATCATAAAGGCATCCACGAAAAACTCCAGATACCGGCTGACAGTCTCATCGCTGATGTTGACCTGCCGCTCGCTGCGGAAGGTCTTGGCAATTTTACCCGCGTTGGTCAGGGAGCCGACCGAGGAGGAAATGATGTTCAGAATATCATCTAAAACGGACTTATCGTGCAAGATCTTGTTCCGTTCGATGATGTCGCCAAGATAAATCTTATCAAACAGGGATTGCAGGTACTTTGCCTTTTCCTCGTGGCTCTTTTTCATCATCACGAGGGGCAGGCCGCCGTAAGTATAATACTCCTGCCAAGCGTCCCGCTTGTCGCCCTCGTAGGCATGGTAAAACTCTTCAAAAGACAGGGGATTGACCCGGATCTCATCGCCGCGCCCGCGAAATTCGGTCAAAATATCCGAGGACAGCATTTTCGAGTTGCTGCCCGTCACATACACGTCAATATTATCGTGTTTCATCAGGCCGAGGACCACGTCCACAAAGCCGATCCTATCCTCCGCGCCCTGAATGTAGGGGTTCTGAATGGTTACGACTTTCTGGATCTCGTCGAGGAACACATAATAGGTCTTGCTCTCATCTGTGGTCATGCTACGAATGTGTTTGCCCAACTCCAGCGGATTGCGGTACTGGATGTTTTCGTCATCGTCCAGCGCAAGGCAGATGATCTGCTCGTCCTCCACACCGATGGATTTCAAATAGCTCTTGTAGATATTGAACAGCAGATAGGACTTTCCACACCGCCGGATGCCGGTGATGACCTTCACTAAACCGTTTTCTTTTCTTGCGATGAGCCGTTCCAGATATTTTTTCCGTTCAATCATACCCATACCTCACTCGGGAATTTTGCGTAATTACGCATTTTTCTTGACCTCATTATATTGTACTCCCGAAAGCAAGTCAATATTCACTTTCGGGGATTTTGCGCATTTACGCAAATTAAAAGGCCGCACGGTTCGACCGTGCGGCCTTTTCTGATGTAGTTACCACCCCGAACGGCGGGCTAAGTCCAGCATGGCGAAGCTGAATCTCTCCCACCGTGCCAATGTCATCTCCAACGGGTCGCCCTCGCGGATACGCATGGTGCGGCGGATCTCCTTGGGGATGACAACACGGCCGAGGTCGTCGATCCGTCTGACAATTCCGGTTGCTTTCATCTATCAAAACTCCTTTTATACTCGATAAACTGCACTTAGTCTTTGGAAAAGCCGCCAATTTATCCAAAGGCGGCGTTGGAAGATTTTACAGCCTGCGGACAAACCACCGAATCAGATGTTCTCTGATCCGGTGGTTTGTAATTTTTGCCGAATCTCTTCCTCTGCTTTTCGATCATACCGCCGAATTCTTACGCATCACTTGCGAAAACGGAGCAAACCCATTATAGTTAAAATGTTATATTGTGCGTTGCGTGGCGCGGAATAAAAAAGGAAATGGTGCGATGTGATGATGAAGAGAGCAAAGCTGACAGCACAGCAGCAGAAAAAACGGGACGTCCTGTTGGACGTGCTGACGGTTCTGTTTGCCTGCCCGCTCATCTCGGCGGCGATCGCGGTATTCAATGTGCCGAACGATATTGCGCCGGGCGGCGTAGCCGGTCTTTCCACGGCGCTGGCAGAGGTGTTCCCGCCCATCAGCGTGGGCGTGTGGATGGTCATGCTGAACACGCCGCTGCTGCTTGCAGCATGGCGCAGATTCAAGCGCCGCGCACTTGTCATGACGCTTGCGGCCACGGGTTCCGTCGCCGTGCTGGTAGACGTTTTTGGAATGCTGCTGCCGGCCTACTCCAATAATCCTCTGCTCGCGGCGATCGCGGGCGGCACGTTCACGGGCCTCGGCGCGGGACTGCTGCTGCAAAGAGGGATCAGCACCGGCGGAACAGATCTTCTGGCACTGCTGCTGCGAAGGATCTTTCCGAATCTGCGCACAGGAATGCTGATGCTCTGCATCGACATCTCGGTCGTCACCTTTGCGGTCATCGTCTTTAAAGATATCGAGGTCGCGCTGTATTCGGCGATCGCAATTTTCATTGTTTCGAAGATCGTCGACGCCATCGCGCAGGGTGTGGACTATGCCAAGGTCATCTACACCGTGACGGAGCACGGCGACGAGGTCTCGCGCGCAGTTACGGAACGCGCCGACCGCGGCACGACGATCGTGAAGGCGCAGGGCGGCTATGCGCGCGGCGACAAGCAGATCGTTATCACCGTTGCCCGCCGCAACAGCCTCGCGCAGATTCTGCGGATCATCAAGGAGACCGATCCGGGCGCTTTTACCTTCGTCACCGACTCGACCGAGGTGCACGGTCAGGGGTTCAAGGTGCAGTAGAAGTTCTCTCAAGTCAAATAAAGCATCTGCGGAAGCGCGCTGTATCCGGATCATGGCGGCTGCTTTTCGTGTGATAAAAGGAAAAACCACGTGCCGCGGCACGTGGTTTTCGGTTGCTTCGCTTACAGCAGCGGGGCGATGATGCGCATGGCCGGACCAATGAGCTTACGCAGGAACGGATCGCTTTTGAGCAGTTCGTAGTCCGCGCGGACGCAGTGCGTGAGCGTTTGCTGAAAATCGCGCTCGATGTTGGCGACCTCCGGGGCCTCGTAGAGGTAGGAGGCGCACTCAAAGTGGTGGTACAGGCTGCGATAGTCGAGGTTGATCGTGCCGACGATGGCCTTGTGGTCGTCGCTGACAAAGACCTTGGCATGCACAAAACCCGGCTCATACTCGTAGATCTGCACGCCGTTTTCCAAAAGGCGGCGGTAATAGGTGTGCGCGAGCGAGAAAGCGATCTCTTTATCAGGCACATGGGGCAGAATGAGCTGCACCTCCACGCCGCGGCGCGCGGCGTAGGTCAGCGCCGTGACCATCTCGTTGTCCATGATGAGATACGGCGTCATGATGTGCACGTAGCGGTTGGCGCGGTTGATGATGTCCAGATACACCATTTCGCCGACGAGGTCACGGTCGAGCGGACTGTCGCCGTAGGGAATGACATAACCCGGCGTCTTTTCGCGCGGCGGCTGCGCAATATCGAGATACTGCCGGTAGCTTTCCGGCGCGAAGTGGAGGGAACTGACGTCCCACATCTGCAAAAACATCAGCGTCAAGCTGCGCACGGCGTCGCCGCGTAGGGCGATGGCCGTGTCCTTCCAGTGGCCGTAGCGCGAGGAGAGGTTGATGTACTCGTCGGAGAGGTTGATGCCGCCTGTGAAACCGACCTTGCCGTCGATGACCATGATCTTGCGATGGTCGCGGTAGTTGTAGTGCGTGGAGACGAACGGGCGCAGCGGGGCGAACATCTTGCAGGCGATGCCGAGCTTCTGGAGCTTTTTGGGATAGTTATAGGGCAGCAGCGCCACGGCGCAGGTGCCGTCGTACATGACGCGAACCTCCACGCCGGCGTTGACCTTTTCTTTCAGAATTTCCAGCACGCGGCCCCACATGTAACCCTCTTTAACGATGAAATACTCAAGGAAGATGAAATGTTCGGCCTTTTCAAGCTCATCGAGCATCACGTCGAATGCGTCGTCGCCGAGCGGAAAATACTCCGTCTCGGTGTTCCGGTAGCAGGGAAAGCCGCAGGAACTGAGATAGGTGGCAAGATTCCGAAGCCCTTCCGGCAGCTCTTCGCTCGGGCAAGCGTCAGCACAGGGGGCGAGGTCTTCCGTCTGCGCCAGGATGTCGTTGTAGCGGCGGATCATCAGCCGGTGGCCAAGGTCGGTTTTGATGTAGATATACAGGATCAAACCAAAGACGGGCAAAATGGCGAGAATGAAAAACCACGTGAGCTTGATGGTCGGGTTGTCGTCGTTTCCGAAGAGGAACAGCACGACCGCGGCGGAGAGCAGCGAGCTGCCGCCCCAGAAATAGGGGAGGAAGCCCTCCAGATAGCGGAAGCCGGCAAACAGAAACAGGATCTGGACGATCAGCGACACAATGATGATGCCGGTGCGGCCGAATACGATCTGGATCAGCTTGCGTTTGCCTTTTTCGAGCAGCAGAATGCGATTGTCTTCTTTTTCCATAGATGTCCTTTCTCAGATTGACCGTGCCTGCGGGGCGGCGCGGGGCATAACTCTATACTAAAGGTATATTTACTTCATCATAGCATGACTTTTGAAAAAAGCCAACCTGTTTTCGCGGGGAAACGGGCGCGGCGGCGCGAAACGGCACTTGGCGATTTCGCCTTCCTGTGTTAGAATAAGAAAAAAGGAAAAAGGAGCGGGCGGATGGAAAAGGCAACACAACTCCACAATATCCCACCATTGTACGATAAGAGTTCCCGCGTGCTGATCCTTGGCTCGTTTCCATCGGTCAAGTCGCGCGAGGCGGCATTTTTTTACGCGCATCCGCAAAATCGCTTTTGGCCGACACTCGCCGCCGTTCTGGACGAGGCGACGCCGAAAACGGTCGAGGACAAGCGCTCTCTCGTTCTGCGGCATGGCATTGCCCTGTGGGATACCATCGGCTCGTGCGAGATCGCGGGCTCGTCAGATGCGAGCATCACGAACGTTGTGCCGAACGATCTGCGCGTCATTCTGGAGACGGCGGATATTCAGGCTATTTTCTGCAACGGCGGCACATCGTACGCAAGCTACAATAAATACTGTCGCGCGATGACGGGGCGCGAAGCGGCCAAGCTGCCGTCTACCTCACCTGCAAACGCGCGCTGGACGCAGGATAAGCTCCTGCACGCATGGCGTGAAGCGCTTTTACCTTACCTGTCGGAGGTTTGACAAAAGTTGACAAAACGGGCGCAAGGGGATATGATACAGCGCGCGTAACGAAAAGGAGAACGATCCATGGCAGATAAAGCAGTCTCTCTTCGCGGGGAGCAAACCGTATTATTCACGAACCGTCAGCTTGTTGCCTTGATGTGGCCGCTGCTGCTCGAGCAGTTTTTGGCCATCACGGTGGGACTTGCTGACTCGCTGATGGTCGCGACCGTCGGCGACGCGGCGATCAGCGCCGTATCGCTGGTCGATTCGATCAGCAACCTGATGATCTATATTTTCTCTGCCATGGCGACCGGCGGCGCGGCTGTCGCGGGACAGTACATCGGGCAGAGGCAGAAAGAGGACGCCTGCCATGCAGGCCAGCAGCTCATTGCGCTGCTGGCCGCGGTGTCGGTGTTCTTCGTGGCGCTGCTGTACCTGTTCCGCACGCAGATATTGACCGTGATGTTCGGCCACATCGAGCCGGACGTCATGGCGGCGACGAACACCTATTATTTATATGTGATGGCGTCCATTCCCGGCATTGCGCTCTATAACGGCGGCGCGGCGCTCTGGCGCACGATGGGCAGAAGCGACATTTCTCTCAAGGTCTCACTGCTGATGAACGGCATCAATGTGGCGGGCAACGCCATTCTGATCTTCGGCTTCGGCATGGACGTGGCGGGCGTTGCGATCCCGACGCTCGTGTCCCGCGCGGTTGCGGCGGCGGTGATCCTCGGCATGCTCTTCAATGACAAGCTGACGCTGCACCTCTCCAATGTGCGCGCATTCCGTCTGGACATGCGCCTGATGAAGAACATCTTCTACATCGGCGTGCCGAGCGGCGTCGAAAACGGCATGTTCCAGCTGGGACGCCTCGTGCTCTTCAGCCTGATCTCGACGTTCGGCACGGCGTCGATGGTGGCGAACGCCATCGGCAACACCATCGCAAACTTCAACTGCTTTGCCGGTCAGGCCATCAACTTGGGCCTTGCCGCGGTGGTGAGCCAGTGCGTCGGCGCGGGCGAGTTCGATCAGGCGCGCGCCTACATGAAGAAGATCGTCAAGTGGACCTACGGCATCATGGCAGTCGTCAACCTGACGATCATCGCATTGCTGCCGCTCATCATGCGCGTTTACAATGTCTCGCCCGAGGCGGAAAAGCTTGCGGTCACGGTTTCGTTGATCCACGGCATTTCGTCCATTTTCCTCTGGATCCCTGCTTTCACGATCCCGTCGTTCCTGCGCGCGGCGGGCGACGCTCAGTTCACGATGCTCGCCAGCATGACGACGATGTGGCTCGTGCGCGTGCTGCTTGCGTATGTGCTGGGACGGTATCTCGGCTACGGTGTGGTCGGCGTGTGGTTTGCGCATGCGATCCTCGACTGGCTCGTGCGCGGCTCAGTGTTCATCTTGCGCTACCGCAGCGGCAAGTGGGAGAGCATGGGCATCAAAACATAATGATAAAAAAGAGTCCGCTTCACGAAAGCGGACTCTTTTTTACATTTCGACGGTGATGTTGTCGGTGCCGTGCTGCTCAAATTCGCCTAAGTAGGTGTCCATGCGTTCGCGCAGCTCGTCAACATTTTCAGGCGTGGGCGCGTCGCTGTCCATATCGCGCAGGGCAAGCTCCTGAGCGAGGATCTCGAAGAACATGGTGTCCTCGTAGATGCCGCCCTCGGCAAAGGCACGCGAGGGGATCAGCTCCCCCTGGTAGGCCTCGACCAGAGGCACCATGCCGTGGGAGAGGCAGTGGGCAAAAACGGCGCTTTCCACATCGTCGTATTCTTGAATGCGGTCATCGCCGCGGGTGGAGTTCATCACCCAATTGCCAACGTAGACCAGATCGAGAAGACGGCGGAATTGCTTTTCCGTCAGATCAATTTTCATAGTGATGCCTCCTTCTGAAGCTCCTGAAATCTGCTTAGCAGAGATTATAGCACGCACCGCTGTGTTTTGCCATAGCAAAAACAGGGAAACGCACAAAAATTAAAAATGCGCCTTGTGCCTTTTCCTGCGCCGTAGTATGATGACAAAAACAGGATAAGAGAGGACAGTATGAAAAAACTCGTTTGGCTCACTGTACACGGCGAGCAGAAATATGAAGGCATGAGCGCCGACAGCTCCGAGCTGCGCGTGCGCGGCACGATGGAGACAACGAAAGACGGCTATCTCCTGCGCTACGAAGAGGCAGATGAGACCGGCAGAGTGACCACGGCGACGCGCCTTGCGCTTGCACCGGACTGCGTGATTCTGACGCGCACGGGCGAGATGACGAGCGAGATGGTGTTTGAGGCAGGGGAGGAGCACACCTCATTCTATGCCGTACCCTACGGAACCTTGCCGATCTCGGTGAAGGCAGAGTCGGTCAAATGGAAAATTGAAGAGACCGGCGGTATGCTTGCCCTGCGCTACGCGATCAACATCGGCGGGCAGAGGGGCGAGTGCGCCCTGCGCGTCCGCGTGCGGACGGAAGAGGAATAAAAAAGAGGACTGCTCGGCGGCAGTCCTCTTTTTTACGCGCCGAAGAACAGGCGCACAAAAAATGCCGAAGAGAGGAACATCGCTGCGTCGGCGCAAAGGGCGGCGGGAATGGTGTAGCGCGTTTTGGTGATTCCTGCCGCGCCGTAATAGACGGCAACAGTGTAAAATGTCGTTTCGCTCGAGCCGAGCATGACCGCCGCTACGCGGCCAATATAGGAATCCACGCCATGCGTGCGCATGATCTCCGATCCGACGGCCAGCGCGCCGCTGCCGGAGATGGGGCGGATAAATAGCAGCGGCGCGGTTTCGGCAGGAATGCCGAGCGCATCGAGCGCGGGGGCGAGAAATGCGCCGAGCGCTTCCGTTGCGCCGGAAGCGCGCAGCATATAAACGGCGCTCAAGAGCGCGATGAGCGTGGGTAAAATGTGCAGCAGCACGGCAAGCCCCTCCTCTGCGCCCTTGGTGAGCGCAGCGTAGACGTCGACGCGCTTGCGCGCGGCGAAGCAGGCGGTGAAGGCGAGCAGTACCGGCACGATCAGCGTAGAGAGCGGCATAGGCTAATCCCTCCAGAAGCGGGAAAGCAGCTTTGCAGCGAGTAGTCCTGTGAGGACGGAGAGGAGCGATGTGAGCCATACGGCGGGCAGGATGTCAAACGGGTCGCGGCTGCCGAGCGAAGAGCGAACGCCTGCGAGCGTGGTGGGCAGGAGCTGAAGGGACGCTGTGTTGAGCACCACGAACAAACACAGTTCGTCTGACGCTCTGCCGCCGCAGCCGCGGCTCATGCGGCGGGCTGCGCGGATGCCGAGCGGCGTTGCTGCGTTGCCAAGGCCGAGAAGATCGGCCGAGAGGTTGGCGGAAACGGCGGCGAGCGTTTCGCTGTCACGGCTCGAGCGCGGCAAAAGCCTTTTGAGCAGCGGGCGGAACAGGGCGGCAAGGCGGTCAGTGAGCGCACACTGGTTCATCACTTCCATCAGCCCTGTCCAGAGACACATCACGCCGCACATCGCAAAGCACAATTCGACCGCACTCTGCGCCCCCTCAAGCGCGGCGGTGCCGAGCGCGTCCCAATTTCCCGTCCAAGCGCCGAAGAAAAGAGATACAACCACCATTCCCGTCCAAAGGTAAGCCATTGCCATGCCCATCAACTCCTTTGCCCTTAAATATATCAGTGGGAGAGGGAGAATATACCGCGTGCTGTGGGCGAAATTGTCTGATTTGGAGAGCCTTTGCACCGATGAAAAAATTTCTCGAAAAAATTTAAAAATTGTCTTGACATGTGCAATTAGTTTTGGTACTATATGCAAGTCCGCGATTGGGCGCATCCTGCCCTATTTGCGCGATATTGCGATGAACCGGGAGATTGCTCAGAACGCTGAGGTAACTTTCGGGGAGTATGTCCGAACATCGGGCGGCTGAGAGAATATCTGTACGTTGCGTAGATCGCTGCGCCATGTGTAGACCGGCCGTTTATTCGTGCCGGTTTTTCTATGAGCCGGAATGATACGCACGGATAAGCGTACAGGAAAAACTCTCACCGTACGGCTTCGACAATGCAAGAATACCGTACAAAATGAAGGAGAAACCAAAATGGCAAAAGAAATGATCCGCATTCGTCTCAAGGCCTATGACCACCAGGTCATCGACCAGAGCGCAGAGAAGATCGTCGAGACCGCCAAGCGCACCGGCGCTGCCGTCTCCGGCCCCATCCCTCTGCCCACCAAGCGTGAGATCGTCACCATCCTGCGTGCCACTCAC
>ERZ827520.1335-NODE-1335-length-29385-cov-6.414729_pt1 | contig 29385 bp, 20 predicted proteins | sample MGYA00519581_ERZ827520 | MGnify/ENA primary metagenome ERZ827520 (study PRJEB31778, sample SAMEA3449339) | human gut metagenome | biome: human gut; feature: human-associated habitat; material: faeces | place: United Kingdom | collected 2010/2012 ...
GTGCCAGATTCTTGTTCAGTTCGTTCCTGTTGTTGGCCATCGCCAGCCTTTCGTCAAATCGTATTCCACTCTTCTACAGAGCGGATATCTCTTGACACAGATACTAACGATTTTCCGTTACAAAATCATGTGAAATGAATATTTGCACGTCTCAAAAAGTTGCTTTTCTTAAATTTTGACAATCATTTTCATGATTGTTTCATTTTCTTACGATTTCGATTCCGTCGACGATTCCACGATTTCGCCCGCTTTTCTTACCTGTCATACGTTGTTTGCTTTCGATTCGTGCGCACAGTGCCTTTCGGCAGCGCTTTCGACGCACGTTATAAGAAATACGGATGACGCACGATTTTCATACGACCACATTGCGGACAGGGGTGCGATGCGCACGTACTTGCGTAACACTGCATGCCACCGCACACGCCGCATAATGCTGCGAAGAGCTCTAGATACGCAATATGCGATCGGCGACGCGCATGGTGGAATCGCGGTGCGACACCAGCACGACGGCACTCCCCTGCTCAGCTAGATTGTTGACCGATCCAAGAATCACCGACTCGTTATAGGCGTCGAGACGGCTCGTCGGCTCGTCGAAGAGCACCAAATCGGCGTCACGCAGGAACATGCGAGCCAATCCGATGCGCTGCTTTTCGCCCTCCGAAAGGCGGCCGCCCAGCTCGCCGACCTGCGTATCCAAGCCGTTCGGCAGCGCATCGACCAACTCGAGCGCGGATGCCTTGGCGAGCGCCTCGCGCAATACGGAATCGGGGATGGCGGACGCTGCGGAATCGGCAGAATTGCAGGCAATGGTGAGATTCTCTCGAATCGTACCGTCAAAAAGGTAAGTTTCCTGCCCCATCATCGTCTGCACACGGCGACGCCAGCCAGCGTCAACCTGAGGCAATGGAATATTCGATAGCGAAATCGTGCCGGAATCCGGATCCCAATAGCGCATGAGCAGCTTCAGCATCGTTGATTTTCCACGGCCGGACGGGCCTTGAATGCCAAGAATGCCATGCTGTGGAACATCGAGTGAAACATGGTCGAGCACGGGTTGAGAGGCACTGTCGGAAGTGCGGACGCCGGAAGTATGGGCACTGGAACCGTAGCCGAATGTGACATCGCCCATTGTCATACCTTGATATTCCGGGTGTTCGGCACCCTGCTCAACCACAGCGGGAGTCTCATCCATCAACGCAAACAGGCGACGCGCCGAAGCGAACGTTTGCGTCAAATTCGCCGGCAGCGCGCTCAATGCAAGCGTCGGGCCAAACGAGCTGGTAAGCAATACGAAAGCCGCAACCAACGCAGGAGCGTTCGAATCCACGGAGCCCATCCAAATCAGGCCTTCCGGCATATCGGCGGCAGTGGAAACCGCAGTGCACAACGTCATCACAAGGAAAGCAGTAATCGCGGTAAACAGCATCACCAATACCGCACCCAATCCTGCAAAACCACCATTCTTCGCACTCAATCGCAAACGTTTGCCCCACAACGAAAGGGTGCGCCGAGCGATGGAAGCGAGTCGGGCACTACCCTGACCGAAGCGGATGATTTCGCCGATACCACGCATATCGTCAAGCATTTCGTCGTCGAGGGCAGCGGATTCCTTGCGAAGTTCCGGACCGATGCCTCGCACCGCCGACGCGAACAACTTTGGCAGTACGACGCCGACTGTGAGGTGCGCGATGACCAGCGTCACCGCGAAGGGTGCACTCAGGGTGAGCAATGCGAGTGTGTAGACGACGGTGGTCACAACAGCGATGACGATCGGGCTGATGGTGTGCGCGAAGAAGATTTCCAACAGCTCCACGTCGGTGGTGACCAGCGCGATCAGGTCGCCCTTACCTTTGCCCGCAAGTTTGGCCGGGGCGAGACGCCGCAGGGCCGCGAAGGCTTTTGTACGGAACAATGCGAGCAGCCGGAACGCCACATTGTGGTTCATGAACTGTTCGGCATAGCGCATGCCGCCGCGGATCAGCGCGCAGACGGCCATGGCGATGAGCGCTGCGGGAACGCTGAGATTCCAGATGGGCGAGCCGACGGTCGCGAAAGCCGCCGCAATGCCGAATACCGGCAGGAAAGTGGCGGCGAGGTGGCCGAGCGTGCCGCAAACGCATGCGACGATCATGTACTTACGCAGCGGCCCGACTTCCTTCAGCAGCCGCGCGATAAGGCGCGACGTAGGCACACTCTGTATGTCCGATTCACCAGAATCGGACATACAAGGCACGGTTTCGGTACGCTGTCTGTCCGATTCGGGAGAATCGGACATGTTGGGTGCGCAAGCTGAAGTTACGTCGGTTGCGGATGTGAGCTGTTGGGTTTGCGTCCGCATTCCTACGTTTTCCACGGTTTGCTGGGCGTGGAACAGTTTGGTGTATGTTCCATTGGCACGCATGAGTTCAGCGTGCGCGCCTTGTTCCGCCACGCGCCCGCGTTCGAACACCACCACATGATCGGCGTCGGCTGCATTCGCCATGCGATGTGTCACCATGATCACGGTTTTACCGCGATTAGCAAGCGCACGAATGGTTTGCAGAATCAGGGTTTCGCTTTCCACATCAACGCTGCTGGTGGCTTCGTCGAAAATGTAGACGGCAGACTCCCGCAGCAATGCGCGTGCGATGGCGATGCGCTGTTTTTGACCTCCAGACAGGTTGCTCGCGCCCTGTTCGATGGCCAGATCAAGTTCTTGCGATTGCGCACGCACGAATTCGTCGATATGTGCTGCCTCCAGCGCTTGCCACAGTTCGCTTTCGGTGGCATTCGGCTTGGCCATCAGCAGATTGTCGCGCAACGTTCCTGCAAAAAGGTGGCTTTGCGCCGCCACGATGGCGATTTCCCTCGTAAGGGATTCAATGGAAAGATCGTTGATTTGGTACCGTTGCGTCGAGCTTTTTCCTGCATTTCCGGACAGCAGCCACATACATCCTTCATATCCGGAAAGATTTCCGGAGAGCAGTTCGACGGCGGTAGATTTGCCGGATCCGGACGGACCGACGATGGCGGTCACCTGCCCACGCCGCGCAGTGAAAGAGACGCCATGCAATGCGACGACCGAACCATCGTCATCCTTCGACATGCCTGTTTTTCCAGCACCAACCACACCGGACTTTTTCCGGGGTTTTCTAGTTTCCCCAGTTTCCGCATCCGCCGTCGCAGCCGTATCCGCAGCCACACTCACAGCCGCCGCAGCGTCCGCGCCCACGTCCACATATCGGAACGACACGTCATCAAAGCACACGTCTACACCGTTATCGGAAGCACCGAATTCCGGCATTTCCTGCATACCATGCGCAGGAATCGGCGTATCAAGCAATGCGAAAATACGCTTGGTTGAAGTCATGCCGTTCATCGCAACATGGAAGAACGACCCCAATTGGCGCAGCGGAATGAAGAAATCCGCGGAAAGAAGCACTATCAGCAGCACGCCGGCAAGCGGCAATGCGGCACCGTTCGCATACTGCCAGATCGCCACGCCCACGCCGGCCGCAGCACCCCCGTATGCAACGATGTCCATGGCGGTGAGCGAGCGCAGCTGAATTTGCAGAACATTCATGGTCATTACACGGAATTGTTCCGCCTGCTCGTTCATTTTCTTGGCGGCATGCGCATCCGCATCAAAAGTTTTCAGCGTTTCAAGACCTTGTACATTGTCAAGAAACACAGATCCCATGTCAGTGTATTTTCCCCAATATTTTTTGAATACTCGGGATGCGCGCATTGCGACCATGCCAACAATCAATACAATCAACGGCGCGCATACAAGCAATGTAGCAGCCGTCAGCATATTAATCGGCGCAACTATAAAAAATAACGTTACCGGCGCGAGAATCGCATAAAACAGTTGCGGCAGAAATAATTCGAAGAAGCTTTGGATTTGTTCGATGCCTTCACCGGCAGATTGCACCACGTCGGCAGTACTGATATGTTGCGAATATGATGGTCCGATCGCAAGCATTTTATTGAATAATTGTTCACGTAACGCGAGTTTGACACGCTCGGCCGCTTCCGCGCCGAAATAGGCCGCGGCGCGCATCATCAGAAAACGCAGCACCGCGCAGACCACGATCGCCAGTACGCATCCGACGTACGTTTCCGCGCTGAAACCGCCGTAGCCAAAGCCGACGAACAGGCGGGAAATCAGGCCACTATCACCCATGGAGAACATGGGATCGAACGCCGATTCCACCATGGCAAGCGCTGGTGAAAGCATGAGCACCATCGTCACCACGAACACGACGTTGGACAGTAACCCGATCCATTGGCAGAGCACTTTCGCCGCAACCAACCGTCCTACGCCGGGAGCGAGGGAAAACAGCCGTTTGTCAAACATCGAAATCCTTTCCTTCACATTCACGCGGTTCAATTTGCGCGCCCGCATCACCATGTCTCTCAATTCAGCCTATCCGCCCGGAAACAGAAACGTCAAGGGCTCATCGCACATAGCAATCGCAAACGCATCTCCAGCAAAAACACACGAACCAAGCACACGTGCGGCCCATGCCACACGACCAGCGAAACGGCGAAAGAGTAAAAGGCTGGATGTTCGCCGTTGAGCAGGCAGCCCTCTGACGCAAGGGGTAAATTGCGTCACTCGTGAGTGTACTCGATAAAAATCGCTCGCACCACCATTTCTTCGTATTTCGCTGGTTTTACGGTCATTTCGGGGATATATGGGAAGCATGGCAGCTCCCCCGCAACCGTTACGTCAAGCCTTTTTTCGAACGGATATAGCGCGACATCAAACACTTGATTTTTGACGGAATATCACCATTTGTCAGTTCATACAAAGTTGATGAAATATTTCTTGTCGCTTCTTACAATGCAGACTTACGGTCCCGTAACTTAGAATGTGCGAGGTGCGCAAGGGGTAGGAAACGCGGACACACGGTTTGCATCGCTCCCGCACGCATCACAAGCAGAAATACGCGGAAATAACGCAAAAACCGCGAGAAAGAGAACGCTTCATGCTCACCGAGTACACCGCACCGGGCGAATCCGTCGAGGTCGGCGACGACGAATCCATCTATTCCCTGCTTACCGGACGCATCGCGCGCACTGGCGAGGATACCGTGATCGCGGAACGCAAAACCGCCCCCGGCCAATGGATGAAGGTCACTACCGGCGAATTTCACAAGGATGTGATCGCCGCCGCCAAAGGTCTCATCGCGTTCGGCATCGCCAAAGGCAACGCCGTCACCATCTTCTCCACCACCCGCTACGAGTGGGGTGTGCTCGACTTCGCACTGGCCGCAATCGGCGCGGTCAATGTGCCGATCTACGACACTGATTCCGCAGCGCAAGCCGAGCGCATCCTCAACGATTCGGATGTGAAACTGGCCATCGCCGACAATCGCGAGCGCTTCGACCGTCTCGACTCCGTAATCGACCGCTGCCCGTCTCTCAAGCACATTCTGATGCTCGATTCCAACGCCATGGGCGCGTTGGAAGGCTTGGGCGTCACCGTGTCCGACGAGGAGCTGGAAGCGCGCATCGATTCGGTGCATGCAGACGATCTGGCTACCATCGTGTACACGTCCGGTTCGACGGGAGCCCCAAAGGGCGCCGAGCTATCACACCGCAATTTCATATCGATCACGCGCGCGGGCAGTCTGGCGTTGCATGAGATCATTCTCGAAGATCATCCGCGACTGCTCCTCTTCCTGCCGCTCGCCCACTGTTTCGCACGGTTCATCCAGTACGCGTCGATTGCTTCCGACGACGGTGTGGTCGGCTATCTGCCGGATACAAAGACGCTGCTGCCCGATTTGCGTTCCTTCGAACCGACATATCTGCTGGGCGTGCCACGAGTGTTTGAGAAGGTGTATAACGCGGCCTCCCGCAAGGCCGGCATGGGTTGGAAGGGACGCCTGTTCCTCAAGGCTGCCGAGGCCGCACGCGATTGGTCGCACATGCAGCAGGCTGGTGAGAAGCCGACCATGAAGCAGACCGCCGAACATCTCTCGTATGAGGCTTCCGTATACCGTACCGTGCGTGGCGCCCTCGGCCCGCGCATCCGCTACGTGGCATGCGGTGGCGCTCCTCTGGACGTGTCTCTGGCGCATTTCTTCAACGGTATCGGCCTGCCGATGATTCAGGGTTACGGTATGACGGAAACCGCTGCGCCGTTCGCAGCCAACCGCGTCACCGACAACGTGATCGGCACTGTTGGCCAACCGGCTCCGGGATCGTCTGTACGCATTTCCGATGATGGCGAACTACAGGTCAAGGGACCAAACGTGTTCAGAGGCTACCATAATCTGCCTGAGAAGACGGCGGAAGCGTTCACCGAGGATGGATGGCTGAAGACGGGCGATTTGGCGTCGATCGACGACGAGGGACGCATTACGATCACTGGCCGTAAGAAGGACATCATCATCACTGCCGGCGGTAAGAACGTCTCCCCGATTCCGATGGAACAGGAGATCGTGAAATGTCCGATTGTGGAGCATGCGGTAGTTGTTGGCGACAATCGCCCGTTCATCGGTGCGCTGGTCACACTGGATCTGGAGGGATTGGCAGCTTGGCTGCCGTCCGTGGGATTGTCTGCAGACACTCCGCTCGACCGCATCGCGACCGTCGCTGCCGTACATGATGAGATTCAGAAGTATGTGGACAAGGCGAACGCAACGGTTTCGCGCGCCGAATCCGTACGAAAGTTCGTAGTGCTAGATACCCAGTTCACGCAGGAAAACAAGTGCCTGACCCCGTCGCTGAAAGTGGTGCGTCCGGCAGTGAACCGCGTGTTCGCACAGGTGATCGATCAGCAGCTGTACTCCGGCAAGCGCTGAATGGGGCGATCGTAGAGAAAAATACGGGCCGTCGTTGGGATTTCCCAGCGGCGGCCCGTATTTTTTATTGCATCTTCGATGACGCTCGCAGCGTCATCGAAGATAACGTGCGCAACGCTCCGTTATTTCAGTGACGGTTGTTGAGACGGTGGTACATTTCGCTCAGCTGCAGTTCCTTCTCGAACTGGCGGGCGGTGGTGTTCTCGTCGATGACGGCGAGCTCGACACCGGCGATACGGGCGAAGTCCTCCCAAGCCTCACGACCGACGGAGGTGGTCATGCAGGTGTGGTGGGAGCCGCCGGCCGCGATCCAGCACTGCACGGCAGTCTTGAGGTCCGGCTTCGGCTTCCAGACAGCACGTGCGCACGGCAGGTTCTTGAGGGAGCCCTGCGGCTCGACGATGGAGACCTCGTCCATGAGCAGACGGAAACGTTCACGCTCGTCGGCCATGGAGATCACCACGGCGTCGGCCGGCTTGCCGGAGAACACCAGACGGACCGGATCGGACTTGCCACCGATGCCCAGCGGATAGATGGCCAGCTTCGGCTTTTCGATGGTACCGATGGACGGGGAGACTTCCAGCATGTGGGAACCCATATCGAGCTCGTTGCCGGCGGTGAAGTTGTAGGAGTAGTCCTCCATCAGGGATGCGCCGCCTTCGAGGCCGTAGCCCATCACCGCACCGATACGCACCAGCACGGCGGTCTTCCAGTCGCCTTCGGCGGAGAAGCCCCAGCCGTACTCGGACGGGAATCGCTGCGGGCCGACACCCGGCAGCTGCGGCAGGGCACCAAGGTCTTCGAAGTTGTCAACGCCGGCGGTGCAGCCGTTTTCGCGCATCATGTTGACCATGGCGCACTCTTCCTTGGCAGCGATGAAGAGCTCGTCGTAGCGGGAGTCGAGCAGCTCGGGAGCCACGTCGTACTTGGCCTTGTAGTCCTCGATGAGGGCCTTGACCTGATCGTCCTTGACCTTGTCGTAGGCAGCGACGAGTTCGTTGACGGCCCAGGTGTTGATGGAGGCGCCGAACACGCGTTCGGCCTCGGTCTTGTCGCCCTCGGTGACGGCGACGTTGCGCATGTTGTCGCCCCAACGCATGACCTTCATGTTCTGGGATGCGTTCCAGCCGGCGCAGGCGCGTGCCCAGGTGCCGACCTTTTCGGCGACTTCCGGATCGGTGTAGTGTCCGACGACGATCTTGCGCGGAATGCCGAGGCGGGACACCATGTAGCCGAACTCACGGTCGCCGTGGGCGGCCTGGTTGAGGTTCATGAAGTCCATGTCGATGGTCTCCCACGGAATTTCCTTGTGGTGCTGGGTGGCCAGCTGCAGCAGCGGCTTGGTAAGCACTTCGAGGCCACGGATCCACATCTTGGCCGGGGAGAAGGTGTGACACCAAGTGATCACACCGATGACGTTCGGGTTGGCGGAGGCTTCGGTCATGAAGGCCTTGACGCCGTCGGACGACTTCAGGGTCGGCTTAAGCACGATCTTGGCCGGGATCTTGCCGGTGTTGTTCAGGAAGTCGACTATTTCGCCGGTCTGCTGAGCCACCTGGCGCAACGCTTCCTCGCCGTACAGGTCCTGCGAACCGACGCCGAACCAGATTTCCTTACCTTCGAACGGGTTTTCCATTGCCATCGTTGTTTCCTTACTTCATTGTGTTGGATAGAGGTATGTGTTATGTGGCAGAGCGGAACCATGCAGGATCCGCTCCGTCAAGTCAGTGCTGTCCGTAGACGTTGGTGTAACGGTCGTTAAGCTTGTCGATGTCTTCCTGGGCAATCGGGATGATGTCGCCGATCTGCTTGGCGGCCCACATGGTGCGGGCGACCTCTTCGGTCATAGCGGCCGCCTTGACGGCGCCTTCAGCATCCTTGCCGATGGTGAACGGGCCATGGTTCTGCATGAGCACGGCCGGGGACTTCGGATATTTCTTCAGGGTTTCCACCACGCCTTCGCCGATAGCTTCGGAGCCGATGAGACGGAACGGACCAACCGGCACCGGACCGCCGAATTCGTCACCCATCATGGTCAGACCGCAAGGAATGTTCTGACCGGTGGCCGCCCATGCGGTGGCGTAGGTGGAGTGGGTGTGCACTACACCGTAGACGTCGGGCATGTGGCGGTAGATGTAGGCGTGGGAGGCGGTGTCGGAGCTCGGGGCTTCGGAACCGTCCACCACGTTGCCGTCGAGGTCGCAAACGACCATCGAGCTCGGGGTGAGGTACTCGTAACGCAGGCCGGAGGGCTTGATGACCATCAGGTCGGCGGTGTGCAGACGCTGGGAGACGTTGCCGGCGGTCCACACCACGAGGTTCCACTTGATGAGCTGCTCGTGCAGGGTGGCCACGACTTCGCGCACCTGCTTGACTTCGGCGCGTACTTCCGGGCCGTAATCAGCCAAAGTTGCCATGATATGTTTCCTTTCTACAAAACTTACTTGGTTTCCAAGGGAATATTTGCGATTGCCGTGTGTTCAATCGCCAGCCCCTTGCGGAAGCGATCGAAGAATTCCTCGAATCCTGCAACATCGCTTTCATCCGGATTTTCCGTAGTGGACGCGGCATCGGCGAACACGCGAGCGTCAAGGAATTCATCGAGCGGCTGATCGGCGTGCCACAGATAATCGGCGAGCACTGCCATGCCCCATGCGCCGCCTTCGGCAGCCGTAGACATGACCTTGATCGGGGTGTTGAATGCGGCCGCAAGAATCTTCTGGGCGACCTTCGGGGTGGTGAAGATGCCGCCATGTCCGACGAGGGAGTCGACTGCGACACCTTCGTTCTTGGTCATGACGTCCATGCCGATCTTGACCGGAGAGAACGCGCTGAACAGCTGGGCGCGCATGAAGTTGCCTAGACTCATACGGGCTTCAGGGCCACGCACGAACAGCGGGCGTCCTTCCGGCAGACCTGCAAGGAATTCACCGGAGCGGAACGGATAGTTGATGAGCCCGCCGCAGTTGGCATCGACATCGTCCGCGATCGCGGCACGGAACAGCGTGCCGTACAAGTTGCCCGTATCGACGCGTGTTCCCAAGGCGGCCGCGAACTGGCCGAACAGACCAACCCACGCGTTGAGGTCGGAAGTGAAGTTATTGGCGTGGCTCATGCCAGCGAGATCGCCGGCCGGAGTGGTGACGAGGTCGACTTCCGGGTGCAGAGCCTTGAGCTTGTGCTCAAGAACAACCATCGCGAAGATGGAGGTGCCTGCGGAGACATTGCCGGTACGTACGCGCACGGAGTTGGTGGCGACCATGCCAGTGCCCGCGTCACCTTCCGGCGGCGCGAGGACAATGCCCGGCTGGAGGGTTCCGGTCGGGTCGAGCAGCTTGGCGCCTTCGGCGGTCAGCGTGCCGGCCGGGGTGCCTGCGACCAGCGGTTCCGGCAGCAGGTCAGAGAGGTTCCACGGCTGTTCGGCGACTTCCGGCAACACGCTGAACTTCTCGATGAATTCGGTTTCGTAGGCGTGGGTGGTCGGGTCGATCGGGAACATGCCGGAGGCATCGCCGACGCCGAGAACCTTCTTGCCGGTGAGCTTCCAGTGCACATAGCCAGCGAGCGTGGTGACGTAGTTCACCTTACCGATGTGCTCTTCCTTGTTGAGCACCGCCTGGTACAGGTGGGCGATGGACCAGCGTTCCGGAATATTGTACTGGAACAGTTCGGAAAGCTTCTCGTGCGCTTCGGAGGTGTTGGTGTTCTGCCAGGTGCGGAACGGCACGAGCAGCTCGCCGTTCTTGTCAAAGGCAAGATATCCGTGCATCATGGCGGAGAAACCGATATGTCCGACTCGCGCGAGCTTCTCACCGTATGCGGCTTCCACATTCTGAGCCATCGCCGCGTATGCGGTCTGCAGACCCTTCCAAATCTCTTCCTGGGTGTAGCTCCACAGACCGTTCTCGAGGTGGCTGGCCCAACCGTAATCGCCGGCGGCAATCGTATGGTAGGTATCATCGATAAGAACGGCCTTGATTCGGGTGGAACCGAATTCGATGCCCAGACTCGTTTTGCCGGCCCGAATCTTTTCGGCAGTCAACGCAACCTGATCGTCAAGTTCTTGCTCTTGCGCCATAGTGTCAAACTCCTTGTGTCCAAGCGCCTACACAACCACTCTGTCAACCGAATGTTAGCGCTCACTGTTAACGCTCACTATTTTAAACGCAAATTACGAACCGCACAAACTCGCGTGTCAAAGAAACAATCCGTCAACGCAATCGCCCAAAACAGCGAACCGGTGCCGAGTCCGCACTCAGCACCGGTTCACGAAATCACAGGAAGAGAACAACCGACCATCAACGCCGCCGCACGGGGCCGATTGAACTGCGCTTGATCAGTTCCGCCGACACCAAACCGACACCATGCCGGGACGCAGCGAACGAATTCTCGTCGCTCTCCCCCAACAGATACAACGCCTCACGCATCGCAGCCACACCCAACTGCTCGAAACCAGGACGAACCGTGGTCAGCGGAGGGAACATGTTGTCCATCGCAGGCATGTCATCGAATCCAACCAAGCTCACATCCTGCGGAATCCGTACGCCATGCTCATGCAATGCGCGTGCCACTCCAACAGCCTGACTGTCGTTCGCACACACCATGCAAGTTGGCAAACCGCCGCCGGCGCGGCCGACGTTGTCGAGGATATGATTCATCTTGCCGTACGCCTCGGAGGGTTCCCAGGTCTCGCACTGCACCGTCACGGAATTGACCGAATTGGCCGCGCACAGCTTGTTCCATGCCACCAATCTCGTAGCCGCATCACGCCAATCCTTCGGACCGGCGAAATACAGTACGGAACGATGCCCGTATTCCACGACGAGACGCATCACGTCGGCCATCGCGGACCATTGGTCCACGCCGACGACGGATACGCGACGGCGATCGGCGGAAGACATCAACCGCAAACCATCCTGCACGCCGATACTGCCATGCGTGGAAGTGACGATCACACGCGGCTGCATGACCTGCGTACGGCAAGCCGCCGAAAACATGACGTCAGTCGGAGTGAGGAAGATAAACGCATCAACGTTCATCTCATCGAACGTACGGCATAGGTCGTCGAACTCAGCCTGCGTACACAAAGCCTCGTGCACCATGCTCACCGTCATGAACAGACCATGTTGCCGAGCCATCGATTCTATCGACGAAATCGCGGAAATCGGTCCGTAAAACCGTTGACCGCCAGCGATGAGCCCGATGGTGCGGGAACGATGCGACGCAAGTGCGCGGGCAGAGTTGCTGGGACGATAGCCAAGTTCGTCAATAGCCTTCTGCACCTTCTCACGCGTCGCATCGGAAACGTCCGGCGAATGGTTGATGACCCGGGATACGGTCTGATGGCTCACTCCCGCGAATTTTGCCACTTCGAACATCGAAGGACGTTTTTTGCCTGCATTGCGCCTGCCTGCCATGCCCCGTCGCCTTTCGCACATTACCGTTGTTACTTTCGACTTATTCTACACGTAACTTCAGTTAGCGCTAACAGACGCTATTTTTCAGCCATTTGAGCGAGTCGTGCTGCGAAGTTGGGCCAGTCGGTACGCATGGCGGTTAACAGTTTACGATTGGGGACTTCCTCAATCGGCACCCATTCGATTTCCATGCTTTCGTCGTCGTTGGCCTTCGGCTCCACGCGGTGTCCCGGCTTTTCGAAAGCGAACACGGTGGTGTAGGCCCACGGTCCGTGGTCTTCGCAATACGAACCGACCACGTCGATATCTTCCGGCGTGATGTTGGCTTCCTCGTACGATTCGCGCAGCGCGCCCTCGATCGGGCTTTCACCGTCGGCGGTGGCACCTCCTGGAATGCCCCATGTGCCACCTTCCGCGCTCCACACCGCGCGATGTTGCATGACAACGTGCGTCACTTCGCCGGTCTGTTCGCTTCGGCGGGCCAGCAGCACACCGGACGCGCCGTTCGTGCCCCAATGCTTGCGGCCGCAATCGCAATCAATCCAACCATCACCCGGCTGATGCACGTTTTCCTTGGGAGGAAGCGGTTTTGCGGCACCGGTTCGCGAATCGTGTTCAACGTCCGGTTCTTGATCGGCTCGCGTCACGTTCCACAGATCAGTCCATTCCACGCCAAGCTCGGCGGCCAAACGGCGCGCCAGCGGAAGACTCAGTCCGATAATGCCGTGCGGATCGCCTTCGATGGAGTCGATGAACGCTCCACCGAAGCCCTCAAGTGTGAAGGAACCGGCCACTTCCAACGGCTCTCCGGTAGCGATGTACCGTTCGATATCGGTGTCGGAATATTCGCAGAAGTGCAGCGTAGCCCTGCTCGCGCCTCTCGCGATACGCCCGGTGGCGAAGTCGATCAAGCAATGGCCCGTCCACAGTTCGCCGGTGGCACCACGCATGGCACGCAGCCGTTCCCGAGCCACCTCAACGCTATGCGGCTTGCCGTAGCATTCGCCGTCAAGTAGGAACATGGAATCGCAGCCAAGAATCAGCGGGCCGACTTCCGCACGGGTCAGACTCGGCTTGCCATCAACGAAATCGGCAATCGATTCAGTGATCGTAGGAATAGTGATTCCCGAAAAATCGCGGGTATTTACGTCGGAGGCGGACTGCACTTCGTCCGCACGCAATGTAATACGAGGATGTTCTAAAGATGCAGAATCTCCAGTATTTTCAGCATTATCTGAATGTTCGGAAGATTCGGCAACGGCTTTCAGCGGATATCCGATTATGCGATTGCCGTGCGCCGCCGCAGCGGTGGCGGCAACGTTACGATACGCCTGATGCACGGCTTCAGCTTTGGCCGTAGCGAGAATCATCACCCGCTGCTCCACGCTCAGATCGCTTACGGCAACGCCCATGGCGGCTGCCTCACGTTCAAGCGCTGCCGGCTCGTCCACGTTCGATACACGAATCGTGGGGCAAATACCAGCCGAGAAAAGCACGTCACGGCGAGGCTTGGATTTGGAGGCGAGAATCAGCGGAACGGAGTTGTTCATACGCGTTCCACCTGCACGCCCTTGGTGTCGACGCCCAAATGCAGCACACGCCAATGGCCGGAAGCGAGCTCTTCGGAAGCGAGCTGCTCCAGCTGTTCGTGGGCGTCGCCATGATGCAGCACGAGCACGCATGGGCCGGCACCGGAAACCATGGATGCGAAACCATGGGAACGTAGCTTTTCGATCAGCGCCCATGACGGTTCCATCAAAGGAGCGCGATACGGCTGATGCAGACGATCCTGCGTAGCTGCGAACAGCAACGCATTGGCGTTCTGATGCTGGCCAGCCGCCAGCATCGCAGGATTCATGGCGGCCGGCAGTAGGCTCACACGAGACACATTGTGCACGGCATCCTTGAACGCCAGCTGACCCGGCAGCGCCTGACGCGCCTTTTCGGTGGACAGCTCATAATCCGGCACGAACACGGCTGCGGTCAGATCGTCGGCAACACGATAGTTGATGGTGTGGAAGCCCTTGTGCAGCGGCTCGCCGCCCGGAATCGGCACGGAACCGACACCTTCGGGGGTTTCCATGTCCCAAGACATGGTGAGGCCGCCATACACGGCAGGAGCCACATTGTCCGGATGGCCTTCGATGGCGGCGGCAAGCTCGAACACGGCATCACGGTTGAGTTCGTCGTCCTGCGCGAAGGCGGCCGCGGCTGCGATGCCCGCCACAATGGCCTCTGCGGAAGAGCCCATGCCTCGTGCCTGAGGAATGTTGTTGTGAGCCTGAAGAATGAAGCCTACACGGCCCAGCCCGAAGGTCTGGCATGCGCGGCGGAACGTGGAAACCACCAAGTGGGTTTCGTCACGCGGGAGGGTATCGGCGCCTTCGCCTTCGATCATCACCTGAGCCGCAGTGTTCACCGGATCGGCGCTCAGTGTGAATTCAAGTTCGTCGTGGTAGTCCAGAGCGAGTCCGACCGTATCAAAGCCAGAACCAAGATTGGCGCTGGTAGCCGGAACACGCACGCGTACTTTGCGAGTAACTGGAGTCATATCTCGTCGTCCTTCGTCGCATCTTCTTTACAAGTCAAGCACCGTATACCCGAAAGGGTCCAAGAGTCAAATTCAAACCCATAATCGGCAGACAATTCAGTAAACAATCGGCAAGCAATTGCCTAAAACAACAGCCGGAATATGAACAAAGAGACGGCCACCCAATCGCAACGATTTGAGCAGCCGTCTCATAACTGTTAGTTGAGTACGCGGAGGATGGAAGGCTCGCCGACCACGCAGTCGAGTGAGCACACGTCCTTCACGGTTTCACGCAGGGTCAGCTCGTCAGTCATGTGCGTGACAAGGCGCAGCTGCTGCAGTTCGCCGTCGTAACCCGGATCCTTCAGCGTGGGCTTGAGATCCTGGTTCACACCGTTGATGGACACGCCATGCTCGGCGAACTTGGCCGCAATGGCCGCAAGCACGCCCGGATTGTCGTGAATCACGAAACGCACCGCGAACTCGGCCTTGGAAGCCTCGATCGGAGCCTTCTTTAGATCCTTGTACAACGGAATGGTCGGTCCGGTGCAGCCCTGAGCGATGTGACGCGCTTCGGTCACCACATCGCCGACCACCGCGGAAGCGGTCGGAGCGCCGCCAGCGCCACGGCCGTAGAACATCAAATCGTCGGCCGCTTCGGCCTTCACGAACACCGCATTGAAGGAACCATGCACAGAAGCCAGCGGATGCTCGTTGGAAATCAGCGCCGGATACACGCGGGCAGACACTCCGGCCTCGCCATTCTCCACCACGGCCAGCAGCTTGATGACCTTGTTTTCGGCGGTCGCGGCGGCAATATCGTCGGCGGTGATCTTGGTGATGCCCTCAACGGACACGTCGTCGATGGTCACATTGGTGTGGAAACCGAGCGTGGCCATGATGGCTGCCTTGTTGGCCGCATCGTAGCCTTCGATGTCTCCGGTCGGATCCGCTTCGGCGTATCCCTTAGCCTGAGCGTCCTTCAGCACGTCGTCGAAATCAAGACCCTTGGTGGTCATTTCGTCGAGAATGTAGTTCGTGGTGCCGTTGACGATGCCAAGCATGCTCGTCACCTTGTCTCCGACGAGGGATTCACGCAGTGGCTTGAGGAATGGAATAGCACCGCCCACGGAAGCCTCAAAGTAGATATCGACGCCCTTGGCTTCGGCGGCCGCATAGATCTCCGGACCATACTTGGCCAGCAGCGCCTTGTTGGCCGTGACCACGGAAGCACCGGATTCGATGGCCGCAAGCACGAACTTGCGGGCCACGCCGGTTCCGCCGATCAGTTCGACCACAATGTCGGCATTGGTGGCCACGCTCATGGTGTCGGTGGTCACCACGGACTTGTCAATCCACGGGAACGGGTCGGTTTCCGCTGGATCAAGGCAGGCGACGCCGGTCAGTTCGACCGGTCGTCCGATGCGTGCGGCAAGCTCATCCTTCTGCTCCACCAGCAGACGTGCGGTCTGAGAGCCGACCGTGCCCGCGCCCAACAATCCAACGCGAATCGGCGCAACATCTTCCTGTGCCAAGGCATCCTCCCTTGAATGTGAAGTATTGGTGTAACCCTGCCTATTGTACGGTCCCGATATGACGTAAGACCGCGAAATCATACGAAAATGGACGGTTTCTGAGCTTTGCCCAGAAAACCGTCCATACAACATCCATGTTGCGTCCGCAATTTGAGACGAATCACCATGAACAATACGAAACACGAGCGAAACGCCACGAATCGCTATTCGCTCACATCCCAATCCAGCAGATCTTCGACCGTCTGACGGCGAATCATCACATGCGCGCCTTGCTCGGATACGGCAACAACCGCAGGAATCAGCGCCTGATTGTAGTTGCTGGCCATCGTACGACCGTATGCACCCGTAACAGGCACCGCCAGCACGTCACCGCGCTGAATATCGGCAGGAAGACGCACCTCGTTGACGATGATATCGCCCGATTCGCAGTGCATGCCGACCACACGGCACAGCTTGGTTTCGCTGGACCCCTCACGATTGGCGATTTTCGCAGTGTAATCCGATCCGTACAATGCCGGGCGAATATTGTCGCTCATACCGCCGTCGACAGACACGTACACGCGTTCCGTAACCGGATTGCCAGCCTTGTCTTTCGCGGTTCCGGCAAGCTGCACCGGCTTAACCGTACCCACGCGGTACAGGGTGACGCCGGTCGGGGCGACCGTCCAACGGCCCGGTTCGAACGAAATGACCGGAGCGGGCATGCCGAGCGCACGGTTCACGGTGGTGACCGCGCTGGCAAGACGAGCAAGTTCCGTATCGAGGTCCATGGAATCCTCACCATCGGTGTAAGCCACGGAATAGCCGCCGCCCAAGTCAACCTCCGGCAGGGTGTATGCGTCGGTAGCGTAGAAGGTCTTGCGTAGCAGCATCATGCGCTTCGCGGCCTGAATAAAGGCGTCCGCATCGTGAATGTTCGATCCGATATGCGAATGCACGCCGACCAATTCGAGCACGTCCTGATGACGGTAGATCTCCTTCAACACGGCGAGCGCGGGGCCATCAGCCACCATGGTCATGGCTTCGGCGAGTTTGCGGTCGCCTTCGGAAACCTTCTCATGGCTCATGTCGTACGGGTATTTGATGTCGTACTGCAGCTGGCGTTCTGCGTTTTCGCCCGGAGTGGTTTCGCTTTCACCTAGGCGTGCGTTCGACCCCGCAGGGGTCACGTCAGTCAAATCGTCAAGCACGTTCAGCTTGCTTGCATCGGCACCAACCGGCAGCAAGGCAACACCGAACTTCTGGTCCTCATGCGCGGTAGACACGAACTCGTGGCCGCCCGCATGAATACCGGACGTAACACGCAACATCACGCGAGCGCGCTTGCCGAGACGCTTGGCGATTTCGGCGATACGGGCCGGCTCGTTCGGCTCGTCCACCACGATTTTGGCGAAGCCTTCGGTAATGGCGAGTTCGATTTCCGCATCGGACTTGTTGTTGCCGTGCAGCACGAGTCGTCTTCCGGGAACGCCTGCGGCGAGCGCGATGCGCATCTCGCCCATGGTGCATGTGTCGATCAGCATGCCGGATTCGGTGACGATACGGCAGATTTCCTTGGAAAGCAGTGCTTTTCCTGCGAAACTGACGTGGGTTACGGTGTTGTTGAATGCATTTGCCGCGGATTTGACGAATTTGGTGGCACGGGCTCGCACGTCATCGGTGTCGATGACGTAGAGCGGTGAGCCAAATTCGTTCAGCAGGCTTTCGGCAGTGCGGCCATGGAACGTGATTTCACCTTGCTCGTTCACGTTGGAGCCGGCTGGCCAGATGGGGGTGACTGCCATGGCGATCACATCCTGTCTGGGGCTGCGACGCCAAGCAGGTCAAGGCCTTCGGCGATAACCGTCTTGACGGCGTCATTGAGCTTCAAACGTGCGGCCGCACGAGCCGGTTCCGGAGCCTTGGCGATGCGCAGGGCTTCGGCCTGTTCGCCGCGAGCTTCCGGCTCGGTGAGTTCCATGGGAACCACGCGTTCCACGTTGTACCACTTGTGGTAGGTGGCTGCGAGGTCTTCCAAGTAGTGGGCCACACGGTGAGGGGCACGCAGGTCTCCGGCTTCGCGCAGCAGGGCCGGCCACTGGGCGAGTGCGGCAAGCACTTCGCCGTCGGCGGCAGTGTCGAGCAGGCTCACGTCGGCGCCCTCGTAGGTGATGCCGGCAGCAGCCGCATTGCGGTCCACATTGCAGGAGCGGGCGTGCGCGTACTGCACGTAGTACACCGGATTCTCGTTGGAATGCGAGGACAGCAGGTTCAGGTCGATGTCCACCGGGGAGTTGTAGTCGGTGCGGGCCAGCGAATAGCGGGAGGCGTCCACGCCGATGGCGTCGGTCAGATCGTCGATGGTCACCACATTGCCGGCGCGCTTCGACATGCGCACTGCCTTGCCGTCCTTCAGCACGTTGACGAGCTGGCCGATAAGAATCTGCATGTTTTCGCCAGGTTCGTCGCCGAACGCGGCGCACATGGCCATCATGCGGCCGATATAGCCGTGATGGTCGGCACCCAGCATGTAAATGGCGATGTCTGCCGGATCGTTGTCACGATGGCGCTTGTTGCGATAGTAAGCAATATCAGCTGCGAAATACGCATAGTTGCCGTCTGATTTGATGATCACACGATCCTTGTCGTCACCATGCTTGGTGGACTCGAACCAGGTTGCGCCGTCCTTTTCGTAAATGTCGCCACGTTCGCGCAAATCAGCGATCGCCTTGTCGACTTCACCATCGGAATACAGGCTGTTCTCATGGAACCATACGTCGAAGTTCACACGGAAATCCTTCATGGATTTGCGGATTTCTTCGAACATCATCGGTACCGCACGCTTGCGGAACTCCTCACGCTGTTCGGAATCGCCCTCACCCAACGGATTGCCATCGTTGTCAACGCCACCGTCGACGCGCGGCAGGTCGAGAATCGCAACACCGTCGGCATTTGCCTCATCGATAACGCGACGCGCGATCTCATCGATATAAGCACCCTTGTAGCCGTCGATCGGGGTTTCCTCACCGTGAGCGGCCGCAACCAGCGACTTAGCGAAACGGTTGATCTGCTCGCCGTGATCGTTGAAGTAGTATTCGCGCACCACCTTGGCGCCGTTCGCTTCAAGCACGCGGGCCATGGAATCACCGACCGCAGCCCAACGGGTGCCGCCGATATGGATTGGACCGGTCGGATTGGCGGACACGAATTCAAGATTCAGGGTCTTGCCGGAAAGATGGTCGTTCTTGCCGTAGTTCGTGCCCTCGCCAAGCACAGTGTCAACCACGGCTGCGGCGGACGCGGAATCAAGCACAATGTTGATGAAGCCGGGGCCGGCCACTTCCACGGACTTGATGCCATCGGCATTGGCAAGTTCCGCAGCGAACAGTTCGGCGAAATCGCGAGGCTTCATGCCGGCCTTCTTAGCCAGCTGCATGGCCGCGTTCGACGCCCAATCGCCGTGCGCGCGGTCCTTCGGACGCATGACGGCGAATTTGGCCTGCGGAGGGATGAGATCGGTGGTCAGGGTGCCTGCCTTGCCTTCATTCACAAGGTTGTTGGCAATATTGAAAATCAGTTCACTAAGCGCTTCTGGACTCATTCCTCCAAGTCTACCGATTATGCAGACAGAATCAGCCTTGCGTACCGCCCCGCGTACCATCCTGCAGTTCGCCATGCTTTCTGCGCCAAGCCACGGAAGCGTAATAGCCGATATAGCAGATTGCAACGAACGGAATCATATACAACAATGTGGAGCGCTGCGACGGATCGCAAATCACCAAAACTAATGCGCCAATACACATCACAATCGCAGCGATCGGCACGAACGGAAAACCGGGGGCACGATACTTCAAATCGTCAACCGAATGGCCTTGAGCAAGCCACTGCTTGCGGAAACGCAAGTGGCAGACGGAAACCGACGCCCACACCACCAGCGTGGCCAAGCCGGAAACCGCAACCAACGCCAAATACACCGTCGAAGCGGCAACCACAGAAGACAGCAACGCCAACAACGATCCGGCCATACTGAAGAGCACCGCGAACACGGGCACACCATGAAAATTCGTCTTGCCGAGCACGCGCGGAATCATACCCTCCTGCGCAAGCGACCAAACCATACGCGAACACACATACAAGCCGGAATTCGCAGCGGACAGCACCGCCGTCAACACCACGAAATTCATCACATCGCCGGCAAACGGCATGCCGATCGACTGGAACACAAGCACAAACGGACTCGTGTCGACACCCGACTGATGCCACGGAATCAGCGCGGACATCACCGCAATCGAACCGATGAAGAAAATCGCAAGACGCAACACCGTGGTATGCACGGCCTTCGGAATCGCCTGCGCCGGATCCTTCGTCTCCCCCGCCGCAACACCAACGACCTCAGTGCCCGAAAATGCGAACACCACCGTCAGCAGCGTCGAAAAAATCGGCAACACACCATTCGGGAGCCAGCCGTCATTATAAAAATTCTCAAACAGCGGAGCATGATCGTAGCCGGCAATCGGAATCGCACCAAACATGGCAAGCAAGCCGACCACAATGAACGCGATAATTGCAAACACCTTAATGGATGCGAACCAGAATTCCGACTCGCCATACAGCCTCACCGACAGAATATTGAGCATGAACACCACCGCAATAAAGGCAGCGGACCAAATCCACGCGGGCGAATCAGGAAACCAACGTTGCATCAGCAGACCGGCCGCCGTGAATTCCGAAGCGAGCGCCACCGCCCAATTCAGCCAGTACAGCACGGCAATGGTGAACGCGGTGCCAGGGCCGATGAAACGCTTCGCATACAGGTGAAAACTACCCGCATACGGCATAGCCACCGACAGTTCGCCGAGGCTGAGCATCACAAAATACACAAGCACGGATCCGATGCCATACGCAATGATCGCGCCAAGAGGGCCGGCTTGGTGAATCGTGTAGCCGGAGCTGAGAAACAAGCCAGTGCCGATCACACCACCCAACGAAATCATGGTCAGATGGCGGGTTTCCATCTTGCGTTCAAGACCACCCTGCTCGGCTTCAGCGGATTCAGCGGCGTCAGTGCCTGCAGTGGATGCGTTGACTTGCGATTCGGCCATGCGCGACTGCTCCTTCATATTTGGATGGGCGCGTTCTTGCGTTCTTGCGTTTGCACAATACCCAAACGCATTACTATACGGAAATCGGTGGAATCATGTTGACTGCTGTTCACTTTTACGGCAATCCTGAGGTTGCATAAACAAAGCAGGCTCGCATGCAGCGTAAGAAACCGCATACGAGCCTGAAAAGGATTTCCTGGAGATTTGCAATCAGCGCACTGAAATCAGAGCACAGCGATGGCGTCGATCTCAACGAGAGCGCCCTTCGGAATGTTGTTGCCGCCGAACGCGACGCGGGCCGGCTTCACGGAGCCGATGAAGGCCTGCGCATACACGTCGTCGATCTCGTGGAAGTCTTCGACGTTCTTCATGTAGATGGTGGCGCGGCAGACATGCTCGATGCCGGTGCCTGCGGCGTCAAGAATGTGCTTGATGTTCTTCAGTGCCTGGGCTGCCTGCTCGCCGGCGGTTTCGCCAGCCAGTTCGCCGGTGGCCGGGTCGATGCCCAGCTGGCCGGAGACGAACACGAAACCGTTGGCCTTCACGGCCTGGCTGTATGCGCCCAGTGCAGCCGGGGCTTCAGAAGTCGCAACCGCTTCCATCTTCTCGCTCATAATGTTCTCCTTTGAAGAACGTGTTATTGCATCTTGTTTGCGTTCAGGCCGTGGCAAACCACGACAACGCAATCTCAAGCAATCACTGTACCCATGGAATCGACTCGCATTGTCCCATGTTCCAAATACCGGCTCTGCGCCCCGGCCCTTCACATATCTTTGTGGTGGGCTTGATGGGGATCGAACCCACGACCTTCTGTTCCGGAGACAGACGCTCTATCCACTGAGCTACAAACCCGTGCGTCAACCTACTTTACACTGCCTTGAGATGAAAGCGACACTTTTTACGGAAAAATGGTCTTTGAATCTCAATCATTATGTTGGCAAAATAAGCATGGATGGGGTTTCGACAACGCACTCAACTATGTAGGGGATTCGACGGGTGCAGAACGGGGAACGAAGAGTATTACATCATAATTTACGGCGCAATAACGCTATTTACCGCGTCTTTTCCACTAGACTGAAAATATGGTTGAGGATTCAGGTAGAAATATAGGCGATTTCGAATACACGCGCCGTTTTTTCTGCCGTGCCCTGCCGACGCAGTTGGATGACAGTGACAATCCGACATTAATCGTGCAAAGTTATTACGTTCATCAGGATAATTACGCGCTGCGCGTGCGATTGAAAACAAAGTCTGTTCGCATCGCCATGACTCCGGACCTCGACCCGCTGGCCGTGCTCGAAAAGTATCGCGACGAATTTCGGATTGGATCAGTCACCGTGAAAGGGCCGTCCGTGGGAGGCACGCGCTATGAGGCGAGCCGCGACTTGGATTCACGCATCGCCGGGGAGCTCATCAAACGCGGCGGACACGTAACCATCAAAAACCGTTTCACCGACTGGATCGATGAGGACGGCTGGAACATCGACGTGTTCGGAGGCACCAACGCTCCCCTGATCATTGCGGAAGCGGAACGCATCGGTCCAGTCACCAATCTGGTGATTCCGAAATTCTGCACCACCGAAATCACCGACCAATCGCGGTTCAGCAATGAAGGGCTTGCCGCGAATCCATATTCACGATGGAAATCCGAATTCGAAGACGAACTGGAAGCAGACGGACCGCAATTCCTCGACTATTTCGGCACCAATCGTATGGAATAAGTTTTTAAAAAACAACCGTAGACCGCAAAAAACGATTTGGTTGTGCAGCCTACGGTTGAACGGTACCTAAAACGGCATCTAAGTCAATAAACGAATCAGTACATGAGCGTGGCAAGGCGACGGCGGGCGCGCTTCAAACGCTCGTCGGTCGGCTCAGGAATCGTGAAATATTCCAACAGACGCTTGCGAACAGGCTCAATATCGGCCTTGTGACCGGCTGCGACGAAATCAAGCAAACGGTCGAACGCATCCTGAATCTGACCGCCGATCATATCAATGTCGGCGACGGCAAGCTGCGCTTCAACATCATCGGGATTGTCAGCAGCGGCGGCACGCACCTCACGCACGTTCGCATTGGCGGAACGGGCCAACAGCAGCGCTTTCGCACGCTCGCGGGCGGCACACGCATCGTTCGGATCGGCTTCAAGCACCTTCTCGTACGCGGCTGCGGCACCAGCGTAATCGCCCTGCTGTGCCAACATATACGCCTCCTGATGCTCCGGAGGCACCTGCTCCTGGGCGCCGGCGGCGGAATTCGCCGCATCGGAATCCGGATCGCCCGAATACGGCGCGGAACCGGTCACGCCAGCCTGTTGGGCGGCGGCAACCAGATTCGGAATCACCGCGTCCACAAGCTGCTGCATTTCCTCAGCGGACGGCAAGCCCTGCAGAATCGGCATCGGACGGCCGTTGATCAACGCGAACAAAGCGGGAGCACCCTGCACTTGGAACGCCTGCGCGATCGACGGATTCGACGCGATATCGATACGAGACAGCTGAATCTGGCCGTTCAGCTGGTTCACGGCATCGCCCAACTGGCGTGCCATGTCGAACAGGCGATCATCGGTCGGCACCCACAACAGCAGCAGAATCGGGAACGTGGCCGACGTCTGCACCATGGCCTGGAACGTATTCTCCGTAGTGTCGATCACGTAACCGCCGGCGGCCGGAGCGCCTCCAGCCTGCCCCGGCTCAGCCTTCACCTGATGCTTCAACGCTTCAAGATCGACGGCTCCCGCCAAGGAAACTCCCGGATTAAACGGCCTTTGACCTGCCATGCTTGCCTCCTAAATATCAACAATCAACAACATTAAGCGCCCAGCGCAACACGCATTGCAAACGTTCGCCTCAAGCTTACGCGCAATCGCGCAACCGCCACGATTACAGCGCCTCAACCTTGACCGGCTGACGTTCGGAACCGACTGCGGTGATCTTCTCGCCGGAATTCGCCGGAGGCACGTACAACGCGATCACATTCACATACGTGGTCTTCATGGTGCTGGTGGCCCGACCGTCGCCAAACAGCGCTTTTTCCGCATCGGAAGCGGGCTGCGACTCACGGCCGGAGCCAGCTGAGCGCGTCCATTCGGAATTGATCCGCGCCACTACCAAGTCGCCACCATCCGCGGAACGCATAACGCTGACGGCACCGTCAACCGGCGTGAACACCTGCTGCTGCGATCCCTCGTTCAGCTCCATGGCCTTCTGCACCTGTCCGGTCAGATCGGCAAGCTTCGCACGCAAATCGTCGTCGGCAAACTTCTGCGCATACTGGCTGGACGCACCGTTCTGCAACACGTCGGCATATGCAGCAACCGCATCCTTCGGAGTCATGACCAGACCGGTGTCTTTTTCCGTTCCCTGTGCGCTACCGGTTTTGGAAATCTCAAAACTCGGCATTTTCACGCCCGAGAACAGTCGTGCCACACCCCACAATTTGTAGTTCTGGCGTGCGGAATCCTGGCGGAACACCAGCAGACGCTTGGACTGCTGGTCGTCTGTGGTGGAAGTGATGGAAAACACCGAACGCGGCCATCCACTGTCCGTGGAGATCACGGCCTGTGCCAAATCGGTTGGAATCGCGGTCTTACGATCAAGATTGCCCGTGACCTGCGCCACATGAAGTTCGCTTGTGCGAATCTCAAGTTCCGGCCCCTCCAGAATTGAGCCGAGGGCGTCGATATTGCGATCGTTATTGCACTGGTCAAGCGTTTTGAGAATATTCGTACGGATGGTCTTCTCCTGCTTGGCGGTCAGATTCGGCGCATCCTGATGTTGCGTGGCTTTCGGCTGCGGCAGCTGCCCCTCGCATCCGCACATGCCAACGACCATTCCCAATGCGAGCACGGCCGCCGCAATTACGTTGAAACGCTTCTTCATCACTTGGCCTCCTCGTTGTCGGATTCGTCGGATTCGTCGGATTCGACCGGCTCGGCCGTTACGGCCATTTCGTCGACTTCGTTGGGCACGTTGATTTCGTCGGATACCGCGAATTCCACAGATCCTGAGGACGCTGCGGCCGCACTGCTTTCCTCTTGTGCGAGACGTGCGAAATATGCGGCAAGCTCGTCTTGCGAGATCACGGAAGTCTGTTCGAAATCGTCGTTTTCATCAACGCCATCAGTGGCAGCATTCTGCTGGTCGGCAACCAAATTTCGCGCGGAAGGATCGACAATCGTAGGTTGCGCCATCTCGTTTTGCATGTTTTCCGAACCGGTCGCACGATGGCTCGCATGGCGACGACGCTTACGATTCGTCCCACTCTTATCACTACGGGCGGCACTCGCTTCGGCGTTCTTCACCCATGCGGCAACCTCGTCATCGTCACCCTGCGTGGAACCTATGCCGTCAACCATGGCGAACGCGCGTTTGTTACGGCGCTTATGCGGAGGCATGGCGAACACGGAAGCCGAAAGCACCGCAAGTATCGCCAGCAATCCGCCGGAAAGATAGAACGGCATGGCGAAATTCAGCATCGAACTACGGGTCCAATCAAGCGTGACCGAGCCTCCCTTGCGATTGCCGTAATCGATAATCGCAACGGAATCCCCGGCATTGTTCGTATTAGCGCCCTTGATCTGCATGTCAACGGAACCGGCATTGCAGTTGACGGTGCGCCACATGTCGGAATCCTGGAACGCGACCTGGCCTTCGGAATTATCAGCAGTGCCCTGAGCTGTGGCCTTCAGCGTGGACAGGGTAGACCAGTCGGACAACCCGGTGACGCGCACGTATTTGGATCCCGCGATCCATCCGGCAACATCACGGGCGGAACCGATGGCGATGCAAACGTTCGCGGATTTGTCTCGGGACTTCGCCGAAATGGTGACGCGATCATCAACCAATTGCAGCACATTCGGATCGGTGACCACATACTGTGGTCCCGTGACCGTGGCGGACGCCGAGACCTGTGTCGAGGGCTTCCAGATCGTCGCATTCAAGACGCCAAGCACGATGCAAGTAATGGCAAGCAAACCGAAAATAGGCGTGACAATGCCGCGCATGATCTTGGCGTGTCGCGTGGGACCCACCTTGGACTGCGGCTTTTCCTGTTCTTCCTGCAATAAAGTCATAGCATTCATCATTCTACATTGCCCCTCTGCAAAAGCCTGAAAAAACTATGAAAATCAATGATTGCCACTAAGGTGGAACCTATGCGCAAATCTACTCTTTTCAAAGCCGTCGCAGCCGCTTGCACAACGATCATGTGCCTGGGATTCGCGGCATGCGGAAGTTCCAACGCGAAGTCAGATTCATCTTCCGATTCGTCATCGTCTTCCTCCAACTCCTCGTCGAAGATGAACCAGATTGCCGGCGTGACCGCCACGGGCGAGCCTGGCAAAAAGCCGACCGTCTCCTTCAAAACCCCTATGACGGTGGAAGACAACAGCTACGTCGTACTGCAGAAAGGCAACGGCGACCAAATCGAAGACGGCGACCGCATATGCACGCAGGGCATCGCCATCAATGTCAAGGACGGTTCCGAATTGGCGAGCACATGGGAGAACAATACCCCCGACTGCTCCACGGTGGTCACTTCAGACACCAGTCAGATGACTGAGAATTATTACAACATTTTCAAGGATCAGAAGCTTAACGCCACGATTGCGTTCGGTGTGAACGATTCAAATTCCGCAGGCACATCATATTTGATGGTGCTCACGATCGTGTCGAAGTCGAAGGATCTGACGAAAGCAACGGGCACGAAGGTGCATAATGTGCCTACCGATCTACCGAAGGTCACGCTTGCAAAGAATGGCAAGCCGTCGATCGACATGAACGGTTACAAGGGTTCCGACACGTTGGTTTCGCAGGATTTGATCAAGGGCGAAGGTGCCGAGGTCAAGGATACGCAGACCGTAGTGGCGCATTACACCGGCTGGCTGCTGGACGGCACGCAATTCGATTCCTCGTGGGATCGTGGCAAATCCTCCACGTTCTCGCTTGACGGCGTGATCAAGGGATGGAAGCAGGGTCTGGCCGGCCACACCGTCGGTTCCCAGGTGCTGCTGGTGGTGCCACCGAGCCTCGGCTACGGCAGCGAGGCGAAGGATAAGATTCCGGCGAACTCCACGCTGGTCTTCGTCGTCGACATCCTCGCCGCCTACTGATCTACATCACGATTCGTGCATAAAAAACTCCCTGCATAACAACAGGGAGTTTTTTATAAGCTAGAAGAGTCGTAAGGAGTCGTCTTCGGTGCCCTTCATCTCGTCATAGTCGAGGATCAGGCAGTCGAAGCCGCGGTCTTGGGCAAGCACGCGGGCCTGCGGAGTGATAGTCTGCGCGGCGAAAATACCACGTACGGGAGCCAGCAGAGGATCGCGATTGAGTAGTTCGCAGTAGCGAGTGAGCTGCTCGACGCCGTCGATACCACCGTTTCTCTTGATTTCGATGGCAACATGCTTGCCGCTGGCGTCGATGGCCATGATGTCGACCGGTCCAATGGCAGTCGGGTATTCGCGGCGCACGAGCGTCGCTCCCTCGCCGATGCGTTCGATCTGTTCAGCCAAGTATTTTTGCAGATGGTCTTCGACGCCATCTTTGATCAGTCCCGGATCTTCGCCCAAATCGTACGTTTCATCGGAATAAATATGCTGCAAGGTTACTTCGAGCACGTCATTGGATTTATCTGCCGAAGCGCGGATGACTTTCTGTGGAACTTCCGTTTCGACATCGTCGTCGGCATGGTCCGGAGTGATGTCTTTGATGGTGCAAGGCGCTGCCATCCAATTAAGCGGCTTGTATGATCCAAGTTCGGAGAAAATCAGCAGACTGTTGTCGGCTTTGATGAGCAACACGCGCTTGGCAAGCGGCAGGGACGCGTTCAAACGTCCGGAGTATTCGGCAGAGCAATCAGCAACAATAATTCGCACGAGGCACTACCCTACCATGATTGCCGTAAGCCCCGAATCAGTGATAAGGCAATCTTTTTTTTATTTTGATTAATACCGTTTTTTGAAAAGAAAAAACGGCCTGTCCACTACAACTGCATCACTCGCAATCATATGCAATTGCTGCAATCGCAACAGACAGGCCGTCAGAAGTATGCTACCGAGTGCTACTCAGTCATCTTGACGTCACGTCCACGCTCAACCGCAACGGTGAGCTTGTTCGAATCGAAGGAGATGAAACCGTCGGTCACTTCGAAGGAGCGACGGCTGCCATCTGGATCCACCACAACGATGGTTCCTTCCTTGATTACGGTCAATACAGGCTCGTGGTTGGGCAGGATGCCCATTCCGCCTTCAAAAGCCGGAATGGTGACGGACTTCGCCGTACCGTGCCACACGGGGTGGTCGGCGGCGACGATGTTCACCTGCATTGTCAATCCGGCCATCACGCACCGTATTCCTTCTGCATGTCGTGCCACTTCTTTTCGAGGTCGTCGATGCCACCGATGCCGGAGAATGCCTGCTCCGGAACGTCGTCGTACACACCGTCGCAAATACGGGTGAACGCTTCGATGGTCTCGTCGGCCGGCACGTAGGAGCCCGGGCGACCGGTGAACTTTTCAGCGACGTAGAAGTTCTGACCGAGGAACTGCTCGATCTTACGAGCACGGTTCACAGTGGTCTTGTCTTCTTCGCCGAGCTCATCAATACCGATCAAGGCGATAATGTCCTGCAGTTCCTTGTTACGCTGCAGGATCGCCTTGACGCGGTTCGCGCACTCGTAATGAGCCTGGCCCACGTAACGCGGATCAAGGATTCGCGAGGTGGAGCTCAGCGGGTCCACTGCCGGGTAGATACCCTTGGAAGCGATGTCACGGGAAAGCTCGGTGGTTGCATCCAAGTGGGCGAAGGTCGTTGCAGGAGCCGGGTCGGTATAATCATCAGCCGGCACGTAGATGGCCTGCAGCGAGGTGATGGAGTGACCGCGGGTCGAAGTGATTCGCTCCTGCAGGGCACCCATTTCGTCAGCCAAGTTCGGCTGGTAGCCCACTGCGGACGGCATACGGCCGAGCAGGGTGGACACCTCAGAACCAGCCTGGGTGAAACGGAAGATGTTATCGATGAACAGC
>ERZ827520.1345-NODE-1345-length-29207-cov-6.643729_pt1 | contig 29207 bp, 21 predicted proteins | sample MGYA00519581_ERZ827520 | MGnify/ENA primary metagenome ERZ827520 (study PRJEB31778, sample SAMEA3449339) | human gut metagenome | biome: human gut; feature: human-associated habitat; material: faeces | place: United Kingdom | collected 2010/2012 ...
CCTCGGGTAAAACCTTTTTCCACCGTTTTGCTTGCCATATATCCATAGTTATCACTTGTACTTTCTGTGGCCTCTGCCGGGAGTGTGCTTTTTCGGCGGTGCGGGCATTCCGTCTCGTCTGTTGTTACGCGGTTTAAAGTTTTCATCTAGTTTCTTCTTTTCTTTTGTTTCGCGGTTCTGCTTCTTTTGCCCCGGTCTTTTGTATGGATCGGGGTCATACGAATTTTTATTATTTTTCGATTTTTTTGAAAATTCGACAACCGATTCGCCGGCTTCCGCGACAGCCGCTGCGGTACCCCCGACAGCGGCAGTTGCAACTCCGACAACGCCAAGACACTCGACGGCGAGAGTTAAAGCAAGCGGAACTGTTCCTGCTGCGGCACCGCCCGACATGATCGTTCCGGTTATTGCTCCGCCGACTGCTGCAACGGCAGTTGCGACCATTACAACGGCAATACCTGCTTCACAGAAACTTTTTCCGATTTCTTTTAACTCTTTCCAAAATTCGCCTTCGGAATCAATTCTGTTCACGGGATCATTACCGCAATACGCGAAGAGATTGAGGTTGGTGGTCGCGTCGTTGAGGTCTATGCGTCCGTCTGTGGAAATAAATCTACATATCGCAGGGTCATAATACCGGCTCTTGAGGTAATAGAACCCCGTCTCGCTGTCGTAGTAGTATCCGCGGTAACGTATCGGATTTATTACGCCGATGTGGTTTGATACATTAATGTCATTTCCGTTGGCGTACTTGATAGATACAACCTTGCCCCATGCGTCGTATTCGTAATTCGCAACAACGGTGTTGTTGACGTTGCGGATTTGCAACACATCGCCTTGCAGATTCTTTATGAAGTAATATTTCGCGTATCCGCCCCCGGTCGCACTGTACGTTATCGCATAGGGACTGCCCGTCTCGTCGTAGTGGTAGAGAAGGTACGCCCCCGTGCTCCACTTCTCGGCGATAAGACGGTCTCCGTCATAGTAGTAATTCTTCGTCACACCGCCGGAGGTTTTCGTCTTGCGAAGCCCGCCGAAGAAGTAGGAGAAATCTACGGTCGTGCCGCCCACAACGGCGCGCGTAAGCTCGGAACATGTGCCTCCCCATGTGAGGTTGTACGTCCGTCCGTTCTGATATACGGAGGGAAGTCCGGGCGAGCTGCCGTAGTACTGCAGGCTTGCCCCGTTCACCTTCATGAGGCGGTCCTTCCAACCGGAGGAGGTGTCGTACTCGAGAGTTACGGTTTCCGTCGTGCCGTCCTTCGTGTTTGTGATCTGCGTGATGTTTCCCGTCGCATCGTAGGTGTATCTGCCCGTTCCGGCGGCGGTCCTGGCGATGGTCAGCTTTCCGAATCCGTCATAGCGGTACATTCCCGCGATCTCGGGAGAGCCTGTGCCGGCGGTTTCCATTACCGTTGAGATGCGGTTGCCCGCGTCGTAGCCGTAGGTGTTGCGCAGATAGAGCGCGGTCGTGTCCGACGCCGTGTATTCAAGCTTGTCGGGGAGACTTGACGTGCGCCCCGAGGAGACCTCGACGTAGGAATAATTTTTGCAGAACGGCTTGTCGTTGTGGTCGATCTTGACGCTTGTGACCTGCTTCAGCCCGTTGTACGTCGGGGTGAGCGTGTCCGTGTTGGTGGCAGTGACCGACGTGAGAAGTCCGTTCGATGCGCTGTATGTGAAGGAATTCGAATACGGCTTTCCGACGGTGAAGGGGAAGGAGGTGACGCTGCTCTTGAGCCGTCCCGCCGTGTCGTAGACATAGCTGCTGTTCTGACGCAGTGCGCCGTCCGTTCTGTTTCGGACGGACACATTCGACAGTCTGCCGAGGGAGTCGAACGTATTTACGGTTACGGCGTTTCCTCCGGCTGTGAAGTCAACGGTCTTTCCGATCTCTCCCGATGCGGTGTAGAAATTTTCGAAGAGGCGCGTGCCGTTGGAGATGCTGTGGCGTATGTCGGTGACTCTGCCGAGGTTGTCGTAATTGCGGTACAGGATTGTACCGCCGGGTGTTTTCGAGGTGATCAGCGCTCCGGTGTACTGATTGTACGTATTTTCGGCAAGGATTATGTCGCCCACGCGCACTTTTGTAAGATCGCCCCAATTATTGTATGTGAAGCGGTAATACTGATTTTTTACGGTATCGGTCTGCGAGGCGGCAACGCCCTGTCTTATTTCGGAAAGTCTTCCGGCGGAATATGACAGATTTGCGTTTGATTCAAATGCCGAAGCCGAATCGGCGGTGTACAGGAGTTTGAGCCTGCCGTTTGACGTGATTGTATCGCGGACGGTTTTTGAGCCGTCGGGATGCTCGGTCAGGCGCAGCGTTCCGTCGAGGGTGTTATAGCTGTATTTGGTTTGGTTTCCGAGCTGATTTGTTTCGGCTGTAAGTCTGCCGTAGGAGTCATATGTTGCGGTGGTGGAGATCGTTTGACCGCCGCCGCTGAGCGTGCTTGAGGCGGGAAGTCCCGCGGCGTTATAGGTCAGGGAGTTCGTCATGCCGTCCCATGTGACCTTTGTTACGTTATGTGCGGAGTCGTATGTATAATTGAATGTTGCGCCGGTGCCGGATGCGTAGCGGGTCAGGTCGGCGCCGCTGTAGGTTGCGGAAACGGGGGATTCCTTTGTGCGGTTGACTGCGGTCACGTTTCCGTTTGAGTCGTACTCGTAGGCGGTGCAGTTGTCCGCGACGAGAGAGACGTTATCGAAATATGCTGTGTTTCCGTTTTGGCTGTATGAAACATAGAGTCTGATCTGAGATACGGTTTTAGAGGGCTTTTTAGGCACGATGGGCATTGAGAGGAACTGCCATTCGCGGCAGTCCGCGCTGAACGCTTTGCTGTGCCATTCCGTTGTGCCGTCGGAATATGTTATGTGTGCGACAAGCTCGAACTCGGGGGAGAGCGAGGGCTTAACTCCGCGTGTGAGGGGGACGCTTGCTGCTTTTGCCCAACCGGAATAAATGTAGGTGTTCTGACCCGCAGCGTTGATCGGTACCGTATAGTTTGCGCCCCGGGACGCAAGCGGCGAAGCAGTTACCTTGATGCAGCGCGAATTTCCGATTCCGCCGGTTGAGGAGTACTCCGCGCCGGAGGTCATCGTCCAATTGTTTGTAGTTCTTGTGTTTTCGAATCCGCCGTTCGGAATGAGGCTGACCGGTGAGTCGCAGCTGTCGGAAAGGACAAGCTGGAAATCGTCGAAGCAGACCGTCCCGGAGGCGTTCCGGATTCCGGCGCAGAGGTTCATCGTCGATTCGACAGCGGTGAAATTGACGGATATCCTTATCCAGCCGCCGTCGCTGCTTCCGGATTTAGAGAAATATTCGCTGTATACGGGGCTTTGACCCGATGTGGTGCAGGCGCGGAGATAATAGCCTCCGGTGTCCGAGGCGGACAGGGAAGAGGCTTTGGCGTATGCTGACAGGGTGTAGTTTGCTCCGACCGTAAGGCGGGAAATCTGCATCCATGTGTATGCTTCCGATGAGACCGCAGCACTTGAGCTGACCTTCATTGAGGCGCTTCCGCTGTGGCTGTACGCAGTGCTTCTTTCAACCGTCTGACCCGAGGCGAGGGATGAGCGGTAGAAATATTCGGCAAGCGTTGAATCGCTTGATTTGACGGTTTCGGCACTTGTGTTGAGCAGCAGATTCACCGGCTGCGCGCCGGTGGAGGCGGCGATTCCGATTCGGTTTGTGCGTTTGTCCGTTTTCTGTGACGGGGAAGTGTAGACGGCGGCGGCGGAGCCGAGAATGCGGTCGCTTGCGGACTCTGCGGTGTGAAGGTTTACGCATCTGCCTGCATAGTCGAAAAGATATATGTTTGATATATCGTCCGAGTTTCCGATTGCTCCGTCATTTCCGCTGAAGCGGACAGTCGTTTTTTCGCTTCCGGCATATGAAACACTTAGGCGGCTGCCGTTTACGGTACTGACTGAGACATTTTCTTTGATTGCCGAGACTCGTTTGCCGGACGGCTCATAATCAATTCCGACGGATGATGAGCTTTCGTTATCGCGTATTACGGCAAGCTTGCCTTGAGAGTTGCTGCTTCCCGAAAGGTCGGAATAATCGTATGAGGCGTATTGGTTGTCGGGGTATGTTATTTTAACAAGGCGTGACGAGCTGTATGACAGTGTCGTTTTTCTTCCGAAGCGATCCGTGATGCCGGTCAGATATCCGTCGCTTGAATAGATGAATGAAGCTGCGACGGCGTAACTGCCGCCGTCGGTTGACACGCCGATGCTTTCAAGTCGGCGGACATCGGCTGCGGTGTCGTAATTGTAGGTGATTTTGTTTCCGTTTGCGTCGGCGGAGGATATAATGTATCCGTAGTGGGAAAACACAGTGACACTGCCCTTGTCATCGGTCATCTTATATTTTCCGTACGTTATGTCGCTCAGCACTTCTATTTGCAGTCCGAGACCGTCTTCGTCCTTGTAGATGCCGCTTCCGGCGGTGGACTGCGCAAAATAGTGTTCGGTACCGTCTGCATCGCAGTAAATCAGATACCGTGAGTCACTTCCGTTTATATAAGACGGAAGAGTGATTTCCTTTACACTCGTCTGAGAGTTCAGCTTCCATCCGTATCCCAACTTCATTTTTGTATAGTCGGCGGTATGTATATTTGCGGCGGCATTGTTGCTGAACGCGGTTTTGCTGTATGTGGAATTATATATCAGACTGACGGTATAAGGCAGAGCAAGGTTGTCGGATGTGAAAAGGTCGTTCACAAGAACCGTCTGTCCTGTGTTTGCGTTGAGGTAAAGAGTGCCTGCGCGGTCAACGTCCGCACTTTCATATGCATAATATCCTTCAAGTCCTGCGGTGTGTCGGTATGTGACGATGAAGCGCGGCTGGTACGTTGTGAGGACACTGTCCGCGGCATAGCAGCCTGCAAGGCGGACATTGGCATATGAGGATGCCGTGTTGTTTTCGGCTTTTAAGAGGATACCGTGATTGCTTGAAGAATCCGAGTACCACTTGCGCGCAAGTTCGGTTACTCCGTATTGAGAAAAATCGTTTTCGTTTGAAGCGGAATAAACGGCATAATCGTACATTACCGAGGACGCGGCGGTGTAGGCATCCGAAGAGGATGACTCATACAGTCCGACATAAAGCTCGGGCAGGGCAAGTGCGCTGTACCTCATATTATATACGAGAAAACTTGCGTCACATACGATACAGTTGTCGGGCAGTGCCGGCAGAGTGTTGACCTTCATGTGCGCATAAAGATCGGAACCTCCGGACCCGTCATGTCCGATGTAAATGTGATCGGTTCCGTCCAGCGTTCCGACAGAGGTGTTCAGATATTCGGTGTGTATGTTTCCGCTGAAGCTTCCGGAGTACTTGTTCAGGATGACGGACGGATCAACATAAACGGGGAATACTCTGTCCTCGTCGCTCACCCAATCGGAATCGACCGTGACGGTGAGAAGGTATTTTTTATCCTTTGTCTGCTCGAGGGAATAAGTAACCCCTTCCGATGTGTTTTCGGAAGAATACTCATCCGAGGAGTCGTACATATATCCTTTGGGAACTGTGAATACAACGGTTCCGTCGGCTTTTGCAAAAACAACGTTTCCGCTTTCGTCGATTGACGGAGTGACGTTGTTGACTTTTATTTCAAATTTGTATTCAAAGACGGAGGCATTTTCGGAGAGTACAAAATATTCTTTTATGTCTTCGCCGTTGAGAATGTAGACAAAATCCACTCCGCTGAATATATTCGGATAGCGTACTTCGGATTTGACCTTCGGAAGCGCGAAAGGATCCCCGTCGGCAAAACTGCCGGAAGTCATGATCGGCTTGGAATTGTTTGCGCCCTGAATTCCGAAGGATATTTTGCAGTCTTCGTACTTTATTTTCAGAAGATTCGATGAGTTTGTGTTTTTTGCAAATTTGATATCCGCTTTGTTTTTCTTCGGCTCATATCCGGCAAAATCGTCGGGATCGTCTTTCAATACGGAATCGTCGGATATCATCGTGTTGTCGAAGTCCGTCCATTTTCCGTCTCCGTCCGTGTAATGAACGGGAGCTCCGTAATCCACGGCTGCGTAACGTCCGTCTGACAGGCGGTAATGCTTGACGGTTTCGCTTCGCATGGACTCGACTTCGCCTGTAACTTCGGCGACACTTTCGGCAGTTTCTTCGTCAGATGTGTCTTCAGCCGGCTCGAATATTTCTTCCGGAAAATATTCACCGAGTTCGAGTTCCGAGTTGATTTCAGATGTCCACTCTTCATCGTCTGCCGCAGCAGATGTGAACGGATAAACGTAAAGTGCGAGGAGGATAGCTAAAAAGGCAGAGAGCAGTTTGCCACTGAAAGATATGCTTTTTTTCATGTCGTGTCCTCTTTCATTATATATCGGCACACAAGACAACGTGCTGCTTTCATTTTAACACAAATGAGAAAACATGTCAAACAAAAAATAATATTTTGTCGAATAATTGTTCAAAATACCAAAAGCATTGTCCGCACGAAGACGCCGGCATATCCGGCATACCGATTCCCCGGCGATCAGGCAGCAGTCGCCGACCAGCTCATATTTCAGCCCTGTGCGTTCATCCGTGATAAATCTTTCCATTCGTATAGGCTCCTGTTCCTTTCCGCAATCATTGCAGCAGGAGGAATAGCGGAAATCGAATGTATGAATGGCAAAAAAGCGCCGTCTCGGGATCACTCCCAAGACGGCGCTTTTCTGTTGTGGATCAGAGCGAACACTTTACGGCGAAACCGCCGCTGAAGAAGTTTGTGTTCGTCCGATACCTGTTTGGCAATGCGCTACGAAAAAGATATTTTCGGCACTTTTGCGTATGAATTCGAACTCTCGCAGTTTTTTAGTTGGAACATATATCGTTGAAAAATGCGATCAGTTTATCCATCAGTTCAATCCTCATACCTTTTAATGATGGAATATGAATGAAAACTGTATTAGGATTTTTCTTTAGCATATGATAATACGCCGCATTACATAGATAACGGGTCGGTTTAATTGATATGGTGTAAGAGATGTCTGCGCTTCTAAGCATTGTTTCTAAATAATGTACATTAAAATCTGTACAAACCGTTTCATCATTGTACTTTGCACACGTTTCGATTCTGACTTTATCTATCAGTTTCTTATCGACTCCAAACATATACACTATGCTATAATCGCTACTGATAAATGAAATGTCTTTTTCCAATCCTTGAAAACTATTGGTTAATAAAATATGATTCGCTGCCGTTTGATCCACTAACTGAAAAGAAGTGTTGTGCACGCCTTTGAATGCAGTAAAAAGAATCTTCATTTATTTTCCTTTGCGGTATTAAGTGATGCAATCAGCATCCTCTTAATTTCTTCTGCAAGAGAAAGGAGTTCATCAAAGTTATATTCTATCAGATTTGTTCTTTTCAGAAGCGTGAGCCAATATATGCTTTCACCGGTTTCCTTAAGTGAAATATGAAGCTTTGATATAAAATCCGCTTTGCTGTTACCGTATATGGCTTCGTTTATATTTGCACCAACACTTGTAGCAGAACGAAGTAACTGTTTTGCGATTGTTGTATCTTTTTTTGTTTTAGAAAAATCCTCGTAAAACAATACTACCTGTGTTGCAAAATCAAGAGATTTATCGAGCAAAGGACTGTTCATTCGTCATCACCTCTGATTGAATTATACCACAAATTATTATATAATTCAACGCTTTGCGAAGCAAAGCTACCTTTTCTCTTCTCTTTTCACTCTTATCTTTTCTCTGGAAACGACAATTTAAGAGAAGAGAGAAAAGTGAAAAGATAAAAGTGAAGAGAACAAAAAGAAACGACAATCTTCCGAAAGAAAATTGTCGTTTCTTTTTGGTGGAGGCGAGGAGAATCGAACTCCTGTCCGAAAACCGCTCCGCGCAACTTTCTCCGGGCGCAGTCCGGCGTTTTTTATTCCCGGAGGAGGCGGCGCCGGACGCCGCGTTCCTCTCGGTATCCCTTTAATTTATGACGGCTTCAAGGGAAACGGGCCGTTCACATTTACCGCTTCATGACGCCCTGCACGCGATCGCGGTACTTCGCGCCGGACGAGCCGCACTTAGGCGGCTACTGCTAACTTATTGTTATCAGCGTTTAATTTTAAAATGGGCCGTATTATAGAGATTGCCCGGTCTCTGCCCGCTTATCGCACTTCATGATCCCCGTCGAAACCATTACGCCCCCGTAAATCACCTTGACCTTTCCTTCATCTCGCGCTCGATCTCGCGTCCCGCCTGCTTCTTCGCGTCTGCCTCGCGCTTGTCGTACAGCTTCTTTCCGCGGCACAAGCCGAGCTCCACCTTGACGTGTGAGCCGGACAGATACACCGACAGCGGAACGAGCGTGTAACCGTCGCGCGCGCAAAGCCCGCCGAGCTTCATTATCTCACGCTTGTGCATGAGGAGCTTGCGGTCTCTGAGCGGATCGACGTTGAAGATGCTGCCCTTTTCGTAGGGACTGACGTGGATCCCCGATGCCCACAGCTCTCCGTCCTCGACACGGCAGTACGAATCCTTCAGATTGACCGCGCCGGCGCGGATGCTTTTGACTTCGGTGCCGGAGAGGGCGATGCCCGCTTCGTACGTTTCATCGACAAAATAGTCGTGACGCGCTTTTCTGTTTTGCGAGATAAGCTTTTTTCCGCTTTCTTTCGGCATGACCTTCTCCTTTCCCCGTGATCGGCGAGGCAAACGCTTCTCCGCCGCCGCGGCGATGCGTGTGCGCTGCACCGTGCAGGCGTGTTAAAACCCTGCGGTGTGCCTATATTTTATCACATTTTCGCGCCGTATGCAACATGATTTTTGTCGGAGAAAAAATTTTTCCGAAAAAAGATAATATAATATTGAAAAAAGCCTTGCAATTGAGATTTTTATGTGCTATACTATTAACTGCTCATTTTATGAAAACTACTAACGGAGGTATATATAAATGGCAAAGTGCAGTATTTGCGGCAAGGGCGTTGTCTTCGGACAGAGCGTTTCCCATTCACATCGCAGAACCAACCGCGCATGGAAGCCGAACATCAGAAAGGTCAAGGCTGTGGTCAACGGAACTCACAAGACCGTAAGCGTTTGCTCCCGCTGCCTTCGTTCCGGCAAGATCGAGCGCGCGTAAATTCAATACGGTACGGAATCGTGTCTGCTTCGGTCAGGCACTTTTCTTTTTCCGGAGCGGCGGAATGTGTTCCGGAACGGACGGGCATGTGCACAGTTACGGTGTTGGGTGTGATTTGTGCCGGCTCGGCGGCTCGGCGCGCAGCGGCGAAGGCGGAGCGCTCGGTTTGAGCGGTATGCGGTTCGGAGGTGTGCGGTTTGACGGCGCGAGGAAAAACGTACTTGCGTTGGCGTGAAGGCAGGAGAGGCTGACCAAAGCGGGATCGGACGTGATTCGGCATGCCTGCGGGTGCGTGCCTCTGTTTGAAGCTGCACTGCCGGAAATATGGGTGCATTTGCGTTTTGCAAAATTATTTACGTTGTTAAAACAACGGAATTTAAGGTTTCGGTGCTGACGTGCGCGGCGCGAGGGGGAATTCGGCGAATTTGCGCTGAATTCCGTTGTTAAAACAACGTAATTTGAAAATCGAAAAGTCGAAAACACCTGTCATCGGCGAGCGATGCGCGGAGGGTGTCCGCCGGGCAGCCGTGGCGTTGGGTCACGGCTACACGGGTGCGCGACCGGGCAGAACTTACGGGAATGCTTGGGAAGAATCGGCGCGAGGGTGAATTCGGCGAATTTGCGCCGAATTCCGTTGTTAAAACAACGTAATTGAAAATCGAAAAGTCGAAAACACCCCTTCGCGGTGAGAGATGCGCTGATTTCGGCTGATTTTCGGTATATGCGGGAAGAGCACGGCGGGCATCGCGTATTGCAGCGGAAGATATACGGGAAAACTCCCGTCGATCGGTGGGATTGCCGCCGGGGCACATAAAGCAGCTTCCCGCCGCAAGAATCCGTTGTGCGGGTGCGGGCGGTGTTGGTGTGATCTGCGCCGGCTCGACGGCACGGTGCGGCACGGTCTGCGCGGGCATTCGGCGCGCAGGCGTGTACCGAGTACAGCGGGCATAGATGCAGGAAAGACCGACCGTATCGGATATCAAAAGGAGGAGCTATGGGCTATACCGTATGTTTCACGGGGCATCGCAGCATTCCCGAAGAGGCGCGCGCCTCGCTCGCAAATGAGCTTGACCGCGTGATAGCGGAGCTGTATTCGCTCGGCGCGGACACCTTCATTTCAGGCGGTGCGCTCGGGTTCGATCTGATCGCGGCATGCCGCACGGCGCGCTTTCGCGCGGAGAACGACGGCGTTCGGCTTGTGCTTGCGCTGCCGTGCCGGGATCAGACCGCGCGCTGGACGGATTACGATTCGCTGCGTGCGTACAAGATGCTCTTTTCCCACGCGGACGAGGTTCATTATTCGGATGCTTTCTACACTTCGGACTGCATGCTGAAGAGAAACCGATACATGGTCGGGCGCGCCGACGCCTGCGTTGCGTACTGTCTGCGCAATTCCGGCGGAACGGCTTACACCGTACGACGCGCGGAGGAGAAGCATATTCCCGTGATAAATCTTGCGCGCGGCGGGTGGGATAAGTCGGAATTTGAGGGATTTTGTAAAAAAATAATTAATGATTGTGTTGAAAAAATATTAATAAACTGTTGACAAATCCGTCTCGACTGTGGTACAATAGATGTACAGAAATATCGGGAGGAGGCTATGTCAGGATGATCAGGCAGATCGTTATACTTGCGGCTTTGGTTCTTGCGGCGGTATCTGCGGTGCTTTACCGTTTCGTGACCGAGCCGCATCTTCGGATGTCCCCGACGATGGGGGCTCTCGACATAATGATAACCGTTACGCTCGTGCTTATCGCCGCGTTTATTGTTTTTATAATTTATCGCAGGACGAAAAACGGCGGAGAGAAGTAGTAGGATGCCGGGGACGGAGGCAGGATGACGGGGGAACCCCTTTTGACAAAGGGGATTCCCCCGGACCCCTTCCCTAAAACCTTTAAACTGAATTGTATTGGTGAGTATTGTCCTTTCGGAAGACAGCTGAGATTTTTTGTTGCGCTTGCAGATATAGGCTTCACGTCGGAGTTTGACGCTCGTACAAGTTGTTCTCACGTTGGAAAACGGAGCGGCGCTCCGTTTTCGCGGACATGGTAAATAAACGTGCAGATTTGGTTTGACGTTATACCATGTCCTATTCTCGCGGACACGGTAAGTTGACGTACAATTACAGATTTATGTAATCCGTGTCCTTTTGCCCGCGGGGGCGTCCCCGCTCAGGGGTTTGGGGATGAAATCCCCAATGGGGTTTTGGGGCAACGCCCCAACATATAATGATCTTACATGGCGTTCGGAAGAACGCCATGTTTAGTTTTAGCTTCACGTTGGAGAATGGCACTCGTACAAGTTGTTCTCACGTTGGAAAACTGAGCGGCGCTCCGTTTTCGGGAACATGGTAAATGAACGTACAGGTTCGGTCTGACGTTATACCATGTCCTATTCTCGCGGACACGGTAAGTTGACGTACAATTACAGATTTATGTAATCCGTGTCCTTTTGCCCGCGGGGGCGTCCCCGCTCAGGGGTTTGGGGATGAAATCCCCAATGGGGTTTTGGGGCAACGCCCCAACATATAATGATCTTACATGGCGTTCGGAAGAACGCCATGTTTAGTTTTAGCTTCACGTTGGAGAATGGCACTCGTACAAGTTGTTCTCACGTTGGAAAACTGAGCGGCGCTCCGTTTTCGGGAACATGGTAAATGAACGTACAGGTTCGGTCTGACGTTATACCATGTCCTATTCTCGCGGACACAGTAAGTGAACGTACAAATTCGGTTGAACGCAATGCTGTGTTAGGAGACGAAGTCTCCGCTGCATCCGTGCAAAATCGCAAAAGCCCTTGACAAAACGCCCGCCGGAGTATTATAATGGAGTAAAGCAGTGATGAAGTCGGCGCGGCGATGCTCCGGACCAGAGAGGGATTCGGCTGCTGTGAGAATCCTTTCGGGCGCGTCTTTTGCCTTTCGCTTCGGAGCAGGTGCGGTGAACCCCTTGTAGCCGCGCACGTCGTTTCCGCGTTAAGGAGATCAAGGTGTCGGCGAAAGCCGGAAGCCGGGTGGTACCGCGAATCGTTTTCGATCCGTCCCGTTCATGTCGGGACGGATTTTATTTTTTTTGCCGCCGTGCTGCTGCACCCGCCGAGCCGTCCGAACGTCCCTTGAGATTTTGTCTGCGGGACTTTCTCCCGCGCACCGCGTAAACAAGTTAATAATCCCTAAGGAGAAAATATAATGAAAGATTTACTTGAACAGATCCGCCAAAGCGCCATGGAGCAGCTTTCGCGGGTCGACGCCGATCTTTCCGAGATCCGCGTGAAATATCTCGGCAAAAAAGGCGAGCTGACCGCCGTGCTTCGCAGCATGGGCTCACTCTCCCCCGAGGAGCGTCCCGCGTTCGGTCAGCGCGCCAACGAGGTCCGCGCACAGATCGAGGCGGAGATCGAACGCCGCCAGACCGAAATGAAATCCGCGATGCGCGACCGTGCGCTCCGTGCGGAAAAGCTTGACGTCACCGTACCCGGCGAGGACGTGCCCTTCGGTCACATCCATCCGCTCAGCCGCGTTCAGCACGAGATCGAGGACATCTTCATCGGAATGGGATACTCCATCGCCGAGGGTCCCGAAGTCGAGCTTGACTACTACAACTTCCAGGCGCTGAACATTCCCCCGGAGCATCCGGCACGCGATACGCAGGACACCTTCTATATAACGGACAACGTGCTGCTTCGCTCGCAGACCTCCCCCGTTCAGGTTCATGTAATGGAGAAGGAGCGCCCGCCGATCCGCATCCTCTCCCCCGGACGTGTGTACCGCTCCGACGCGGTTGATGCAACGCATTCGCCTCTCTTCCACCAGATCGAGGGCCTTGTGGTCGATCGCGGCGTTACGATGGGCGATCTTAAGGGAACTCTTGCGATGTTCGCACGCAGGATGTTCGGTTCGGACACGAAGATCCGCTTCCGTCCGCACCACTTCCCGTTCACCGAGCCGTCGGCTGAGGTCGATGTATCCTGCTTCGCCTGCGGCGGCAAGGGATGCCGCTTCTGCAAGGGCGAGGGCTGGATCGAGATCCTCGGCGCGGGCATGGTTCATCCGAACGTCCTCTCCGGCTGCAGCATCGATCCCGAAGAGTACTCCGGCTTTGCGTTCGGTCTCGGCGTCGAGCGCGTCGCCCTTCTGAAATACCACATCGACGACATGCGTCTGCTCTACGAGAACGACGTCCGTTTCCTCGGACAGTTCTGACGCACACCGAAATAACAACCGAAAGGATAATATAAATGAAGCTTTCAATGAAGTGGCTCGCCGACTACACGGACGTTTCCGAGTATTCGACGAAGGAATACTGCGACCGCATGACCGCCACCGGCTCGAAGGTCGAGGGCTGGGAGGAGCTCGGAGACGATATCTCCGGAGTTGTCGTCGGCCGTGTGCTTGAGGTAGCTCCCCATCCGGATGCCGACAAACTTGTAATATGCAAAATCGACGTCGGAGCGGCGGATCCCCTGCAGATTGTCACCGGCGCGACCAACGTGACCGAGGGTGCGCTCGTCCCCGTCGCAACCGACGGAAGCCATCTCCCCGGAGATGTCAAGATAAAGAAAGGCAAGCTCCGCGGCGCGGTTTCGGAGGGAATGCTCTGCTCCATCGCCGAGCTCGGGCTTACGCTGCACGATATGCCGCAGGCTGTCGAGGACGGGATACTCATTCTGTCGGACTGCGGTCTCGACACGCTCCCCAAGCCGGGCGAGAACGTAAAGGAGGTTCTCGATCTCACCGACACCGTTGTTGAGTTCGAGATCACGCCGAACCGTCCCGACTGCCTCTCCGTGATCGGACTTGCGCGCGAGAGCGCAGTTTCGCACGAGGCTCCGCTCCGCATAAAGAAGCCCGAGTTCCGCGGCATCGGAAACGGGATATCGTCCCTTCTCTCCGTTAAGGACGATGCCGTCGATCTTTGCTACCGCTACAGCGCAGCCGTCGTGAAGAACGTGCGGATCGCGCCCTCCCCGATGTGGATGCGCCGCCGCCTCCGCGCCGCCGGAGTGCGCCCGATCAACAACATCGTCGATATAACAAACTACGTCATGCTCGAGTACGGTCAGCCGATGCATGCATTCGACTACGCCTGCCTCGACGGAAGCGACATCAACGTGCGCCGCGCCGCCGACGGCGAAAAGTACGTTACGCTTGACAATATCGAGCACACGCTCGATTCCTCGATGCTCGTCATTGCGGATGATCACAAGCCGGTCGCGCTTGCCGGCGTAATGGGCGGCGCAAACTCCGGAATCTCCGATTCCACTGAGACGGTCGTATTCGAGAGCGCGGCGTTCTGCGGTTCGAACGTGCGTGTCACCGCGCGCAAGCTCGGCATGCGCACCGAAAGCTCCTCGAGATTCGAAAAGGGTCTCGATCCCGAGCAGACGATCCCTGCGCTTTACCGCGCGCTCGAGCTTGTAGAGATGCTCGGCGCTGGCGATGTCGTATCCGACGTGATCGACATTTACCCGAATCCGAGACCCCTTCCCGAGATAAAGCTCGACGCGGATGTGATAAACCGCTTCCTCGGCACCGACATTTCGGAGGAATTCATGAAGGAGACTCTCCGTTCGCTCGAATTCACCGTCGGCGATTCCACGGTGATCCCGCCGTCGTTCCGCGCGGACGTCGCGTGCATGAACGATGTTGCGGAGGAGGTCATCCGCATATACGGATACGAGGCGCTCACCGAGACGCTCACCTCCGGCGGAGTTACGCTCGGCGGACGGACGAAGAATCAGTCGTACGCGCTCTTCTGCGAGAATGCGCTCTGCGGAATGGGCATGAACGAGATCGAGACGTTCTCGTTCATCTCACCGAAGTTCTACGACAAGATACGTCTGCCCGAGGATAAGAGAAAGAGCGTTGTAATCTCCAATCCTCTCGGCGAGGACACCTCGGTTATGCGCACGACGGCGATCCCGTCGATGCTTAATGTGCTCGCCTACAACCAGAGCGTGAAGAATCACGCGGCGTACCTCTACGAGATGGCGACCGTCTACATCCCGACGGAGAACGTGCTCCCCGACGAGCCTAAGCGCATCGTGCTCGGCTTCTACGACACCGACCGGAAGGACGAAGCGGTGTTCTACAGAATGAAGGGGATCGTTGACGCGCTCATGCGCGCGTCGGGCATTGCGGTCAGGTACACCGCCGAAAGCGACAATCCCACGTTCCATCCGGGACGCTGCGCGGCGGTCAGCGCCGGCGGTCGTGTACTCGGCGTATTCGGCGAGGTTCACCCGGATGTCGCCGAAAGCTACGGCTTCATGCACCGAACCGCCGCCGCCGAGCTTGATTTCGACGCGATGGCGGAGCTTTACTCCACCGATTTCGCGTTCACCGCACTGCCGAAGCATCCCGCGCTCGAGAGAGATTTCTCGTTTGTCTGCGGCGAGGAGCTCGAGGTAGGTGCGATCGAGGATGAGATCGTCTCCGCGTCGCCGTCGGTAGAGTCGGTCAAGCTGTTCGACGTTTACCGCGGAGCGCAGATCGGAGAGGGTCAGAAGAGCGTATCCTTTGCGGTCAAGCTCCGTTCGCCCGATCACACGATGAACGATGAGGAGGCCGACCGCGCGGTCAAGAAGATACTGAAAAATCTCGCTGGAAAGTTCGGCATTACGCTCCGCTCGTAAGCGGACGAAGGAGGATTTCGTATGAAGTATACAATGAAGATTGCGGGGCTCGAGAGGTCGCTTCCTCTCTGCCCTCTGAACGACGATGTTTACATCGCCGCTTTCGTGATATTCGGCGATCCCGAGCTCACGACCGCGGCGGCGAAGGAGCTTCTTGCGCGCGCGCCCGAATATGATTACATCATAACCGCAGAGTCGAAGGGAATCCCGCTTGCGCACGAGATGTCCCGCCTTGCGGGGAACCGGAAGTATTTCCTCGCGCGCAAGGCGCCGAAGCTTTACATGGACGGAGTTTTCGAGGTGACCGTGCGCTCGATCACGACGAGCGGCGAGCAGAAGCTTTATATGGATAAATCCGATGCCGAAATGATAAAGGGCAAGCGGATACTGATCGTCGATGACGTGATCTCGACGGGCGACAGCCTTCGTGCGCTCGAGGAGCTTGTCGCCGAAGCAGGCGGAAAGATCGCCGGAAAAATGGCGATCCTCGCCGAGGGCGACGCACAGGACAGACACGATATAATCTACCTCGAAAAGCTCCCGCTCTTCGATTCCAAGGGCAACGTGCTTGAGTGAGAGGGATTAGGAGAGTACTGGGGAAACCCCTTTTGACAAAGGGGATTCCCCCGGGCCCCCTCCCTAAAACTTTTGAACTAAATGGGATTGGTGTTGGTCTTTCTCTCGAAAGAACACTTAAATCCGAAAGATAGCGCACAGATTTAGCCGAACTCTATAGACTGCCTGCGCGGGCTTCCGCGCCCGGGGGATTGGGGGCGACGCCCCCAATGGGGTTTGGGGTGAAACCCCAACATATAAAACTTTAACACGGCATTCGTAAGAATGCCGTGTTTTATTCAGTTTCACGTCGGAGAATGATGCTCGTGAAAAGTCAGTCCTTACGTTGGAAAACGGAGCGCCGCTCCGTTTTCGGGGACATGGTAAGTAAACATACATCCACGGTTTTTGTCATACCGTGTCCTGTCAGCCTCACGTTGGAGATTAGCGCATTGCGCTGATCTCGCAGTGCCCCCCAATACAAAAAACAGGAGCCGGAGGCTCCTGTTTTTTTGTTTCCGCGCGCCGTACGGCGGCGGGGGATTTTCCTTACTCCTTGCCTACGGTGCGGTCGATAAGCTCGCCGTACTCGCGCCAGATGTCCGCAACGCTCTCCCAATCGTCGTCTGAAAGGGTGAGCGAGGGGAATTCCGTGATGCAGTACAGATCGGGAATGCCGATCTTCGGTGCGAGGCGCATATATCTCATCGTGTCGCGGCGGGTGTTGTACGCGCTTCCGTCGGTGTCGAACAGCACGCCGGGCATTGCGATATCGTAGATCTCGCGGCGGAACGTGAACTCCTCATAGCAGCGGCGGAGATCCGGATAGTAGTCGTGGAGGCGCGCGTGATCAACATAATTCGTGAAGAGCGGGTGGCAGGGGGAAGCGGAGATGATCGCCTCGGGCTTTGCCGCCTTTGCGCAGTCGTGGATGAGTGCGATGTAATCGAGGAACAGCTCTACGCCGAACTTGCCGGAGTAGGACCTCGCATCCTTGCCGACCGGCTGAGTGAACGCATAGTCGAGCTTGAGACCGTATGCGTTGCAGCATCCCTCATCGGAGGAAAGCAGGCGGTGCATCGTCTCGCGGATGTACTCTCTGTACTTGGGGTTGGAGGGATCGACGCAGCGTCCGCCCTGACCGTTGTCCATGGTCATGTCGTCCGGGAGCTCCTCGCGGTCCCAAAGCTTGTACCAAAGCATGGTGCGGCAGTTGTAATCGCGGAGGGTCGCGTCGATCCAGCCGCGCAGATCGGGCCACTTCTCGGTATTGACGACTGCGGAGCCGTAGCCGGTCTGCCACTTATCGTCGATTATGATGATCTGCGGATGAAGATCGCGGCGGCGCAGCTCTGACAGCATATGGTCATATGTAGGCTGATATGCCATGTCGCAGTCCGCGCGGGCGATGTTCGCCTTGATGCGGTACGCGGTCTGCTCGATCCAGCCGCACGCCATCGGACCGTACCAGAAGCGCGGCTTTCTCTCGAAGGGATCCTTCGCGTCGGCGCGTCCGGTTGCGAAATAGTAATCGGAATAATACTTGAGTGAATCGCTGCGGCTGTCTGCGCCGTAAACGATCACCGAGGGGGTCTGCCACGTTCCGTCAACGCGGGTGTGTCCGGACTGATCGGTCCAAAGCCAGAAGCGCGCAAGGGAATTTTCGCGGCGCGTCTGATATGCGAACTTGGTGAAGTTGTGCTCGCCGCGGTCGGCAACGAGACCGAACGCAAGCTTCGGGATCATGCCGCGGATGTCGAACGTGTAGCAGAACATCGGCGGAACGGTCAGGTACGAGAACTCGTCGTAGGAGCACTGCGCGGAAAATTCGCACTGCGATGCGCCGTTGACCGTGGGGATGGGCATATATCCGGTGTCGAAGTCGTATTCGCTTCCGCAGAGCCAGTCGCCGCAGTCGCCGATGAAGTATTTCACCGAATCGACATCGCCCTTTCCGGTGACGCGGACGAAGTATTCAAAGCAGTTTTCCTTCGCGCGGACGACGTATTCCTTCTTCTCCCAATTTGCGCTCTTTCCCGTCCATGTGAAGACGTAGCTTCCGTCTGCATCTCTTTTATCGGCAAAGCTGCAGGTGAGAGCGCCTTCGGCTTTGTCCTCGCCGATCTCGCCGTCTGCTTTAAGCACGTTGACCGCGGAGCCCGGGCGAAGAAGCGCCACACGTTCGCCTGCGAGGATAACGGCGATATTCTCCGCCGTGACCTCGAGCGTATAGGTTCCGGCTTCTACCCGGATCTTTTCGTCGGTTTTTGTGTAGATCATGTTTTCTCCTTTATTTTACAGCCGGTGATCTCCGGCGTTTGTACGTTGTCTGCTTCGGTGTTATTTCGTGTCGCCGATCACGTCGGGGTCCTCGCCGATCCCGTTGTCGTAGTCCACGCGGATAATGAGTCCGTTTTCGAACACGCCCTGATACACTCTTCCGCTCGGCCATGTATAGGTGCCTTCGCCGTTCAGCGTATTGAATCTGAACTCTCCCTCATAGGTCTCTCCGTTCGACCACGTCATCTTACCCTTGCCGGAGCACATATCGTCGAGATACGTTCCCTCGTAGGAGTCGCCGTTTGCCCAGGTGTATTTGCCCTCGCCGGATTTCTTATCCCGCTCAAAGCCGCCGTCGTAGGAGTCGCCTCCCGCCGTGGTGAGCACGCCGTGACCGTGGCGCAGGTTCGCGTCGAACGTGCCCTCATAGACGGAGCCGTCCTGCCATGTGTATTTGCCCTCGCCGCTCTTCTCGGAATTGACGAAACTGCCTTCGTAGACGTCGCCGTTCACATACGAGTAGACGCCGTGTCCGTTGATCATGTCGCCCGACCACTCGCCCTCGTAGATATCGCCGTTCGCGTAGTACATCTTGCCCTGACCGGATTTGAGCAGTCCGTCAAGCCCGCCCGAGTAGCTCGAGCCGTCGGAATAGGATATCGTGTCGCGGTCGCGGTCGACGTCGGCGACAAGTCCGATCGAATAGACGATCTTTCCGCGCATCGGCGTGCCGTCGGAATCGACCATGCCGAAGAATTTGATCTTCGTGCCGTCGGCGGTATTGAGCGATACATATCGCAGACCGACGAACCACAGCGCGCCGACGATGACGAGCACCGACACGGCGGCGCAGATGAGCGCGGTCAGGAACACCGCGCGGAATGAGCGGCGCTTCTTTATTTTCTTATGGTTTCTTTTCTTATCGTACATATCGCAGACCTCCTATCGGTTGAAAACGGAAGTGAAAGCGCCGATCAGCTTCGGTGCGGCAAAGCTCAGTGCGGCGAATGCCGCTCCGAGGAGCAGCGCGTAGAGAATTATGCTCCATACGGGGGATGTGCGGGAGCAGAAGCGCTCCTCCGCTTCGAATTTCTTTTCCTCCGGGATATAGAATACGGCTTTATCCATATCGAGCGCGGGGGTTTTGTACGGATTCTCCTTCTCGGGATCGTAGGGAACCGTGCGCGCGTAATATTCGTTCGGACAGAAGATGAGCTTTCCGTAAAGCTGACCGCGGAGAACACGCGCGCTCGCGCCTTTCAGCCCGAGCGCAGATGCGCCGGCGGCGCTCTCGGGGGAGAACGCACCCGCGTCGATCAGCGCGCGCACCGTGCGCCCTGTTATGCGCTTTGTGACCGCCGATGCGATCATCGCGGCAACAATGCCGATGTAGATCCCCCATATTACAATGTTGAGGGACAAGAGCGGCAGTGACGAAAAAATCTTCATTTCGTATCCTTTCGGGGGGACGGGTGGTTAGGAAGTACCCGGGGAAACCCCTTTTTACAAAAAGGGGATTTCCCCGGACCCCTTCCTCAAAAATTTTAAAACTGAATTGTATTGGTGTGTGTCGTTCTCTCGGAAGATCACTTAGATTCGAAAGATAGCGCACAGATTTAGCCGAACTCTATAGACTGCCCGCGGGGGCGTCCCCGCTCAGGGGCTTGGGGGTGAAACCCCCAATATCTCATGTTTCCCGCATGGCATTCGGAAGAATGCCATGCAAATAACGTAAACACCGCAAGTGAACGTGCAGCCACGGTTTTTGTAATGCCGTGTCCTTGTCGGCTGCGGGCACTGCCCGCTCAGGGGCGTGGGGGTGAAACCCCTAATATTATAATGTCCCGCTTACTTTCCGATCACGTCGCAGCCCATGTAGCGGCGGAGCACCTCGGGGATTTTCACCGAGCCGTCCTCGCTGAGATTGTTCTCGAGGAACGCTATAAGCATACGCGGCGGCGCGACGACCGTGTTGTTCAGCGTGTGCGCGAAATACTTCGATCCGTCCGCTCCCTTTACGCGGATGCCGAGGCGGCGAGCCTGCGCATCGCCGAGGTTCGAGCAGCTTCCGACCTCGAAATACTTCTGCTGACGGGGAGACCACGCCTCAACGTCGTACGATTTCACCTTGAGATCGGCGAGGTCTCCCGAGCAGCACTCGATCGTGCGCACCGGAATGTCCATCGAGCGGAACAGCTCGACCGTGTATTCCCACATCTTGCGGAACCAATCCATCGACTCCTCGGGGCGGCAGATGACGACCATCTCCTGCTTCTCGAATTGGTGGATTCGGTAAACTCCGCGCTCCTCGATGCCGTGCGCGCCCTTTTCCTTTCGGAAGCAGGGCGAATAGCTCGTGAGAGTGTAGGGAAGCTCTTCCTCGGCGACGGTCTGTCCGATGAATTTGCCGATCATCGAATGCTCGCTCGTGCCGATCAGGTAGAGATCCTCGCCCTCGATCTTGTACATCATCGCGCTCATCTCGTCAAAGCTCATGACGCCCGTCACAACGTCCGAACGGATCATGAACGGCGGCACGCAGTAGGTGAAGCCGCGCTCGATCATGAAATCCCGTGCGTAGGTGAGGATCGACGAATGAAGCCGCGCGATGTCTCCCATGAGGTAGTAGAATCCGTTTCCGGCGACGCGGCGCGCGCTGTCGAGATCGATGCCGCTCAGACGCTCCATGATGTCGGTGTGATACGGTATCTCGAAATCCGGCACGACGGGCTCGCCGAAACGCTCGATCTCGACGTTTTCGCTGTCGTCCCTGCCGACGGGCACGCTGTCATCTATTATATTCGGGATCGTGAGCATAATTTCGCGGATCGATGCGGCAAGCTCGGTTTCCTTCGCCTCAAGCTCGGCAAGACGCTCGGCGGCGGCGTTGACCTTTGCTTTTGTCGCCTCTGCCTCATCCTTCTTGCCCTGCTTCATCAGCGCGCCGATCTCCTTCGAGAGGCGGTTGCGGTCCGCGCGAAGCTCGTTCGCCTCGGTCTGCGCACGGCGGCTCTCGACGTCGAGCTCGATCACGCGATCGACAAGCTCAAGCTTGCGATCCTGAAACTTCTTCTTGATGTTCTCCTTGACGATGTCCGGATTTTCACGCAAAAATTTAATGTCTATCATAATTAAGCCTTTCTTTGAGGTTGTTCGTTTTTTATTATTGTCGGTGAAGCGGCGGTGCATTCGTGCGCCGCGTTTGGTATGAATTGCGCTCTGCCTGATTCGGCTCGGCGGTATCTTCGGCTGACCGCGGAGAAACGCGGGACTGCGCGCGGGTTTGTTCTCCGCTTAAACCTGTGCGGGACTGTTCACTTGATTTCGCCCGCTGCTCTTCCGCCTGTCGTTCGGCGAGTGTGCGGCGTCCTTTCAGTTTTCCGATATGCCGTCGCCGCAGATTTTGCGGAGAAGCTCCTCGAGATCCTCATTGTCCGAGTATTCCACTTCAATTCGGTGGCGATTCTTTGAAGTCATGATCTTCACCTGCCTGCCGCAGAGCGAAGTCGCGCGCCGCTCGAGATCGGCGAAGTAATCGACCTTCAGCGGATACGTCATGTTGTCACCCTCGCGTTCGCCCGCCGCGGCTCTGTTCTCGCGGCGCACCGCCGCCTCCGCTTCGCGTACCGAAAGATGCCTCTTCACGATCTTCTGTACAAGCGGTCCCATGCGGCTCTTATCGTTCAGCGCAAGAAGCGTGCGTCCGTGTCCCGCCGAAAGCTCGCCCGACTTTATCATGCCGAGAACCTCGTCGGGAAGATCGAGCAGACGCATCGCGTTCGCGACCGCCGAGCGGGATTTGCCGAGCTGCCGCGCCGCGTCCTCCTGCCTCATTCCGTAGGAGCGTATCAGCTCCGCATATGCCATCGCTTCTTCAATGGGGTTCAGATCCTCGCGCTGTATGTTTTCGATCAGCGCCACCTGCGCCGCCTTCAGCTCGTCCGCCTCGATCACGATCACGGGGACTTCGGTCAGCCCCGCAAGCTTCGACGCTCTCCAGCGGCGTTCACCCGCGATGATCTCATAGAATCCGTCGCCGCTCTCCCTTACAAGAAGGGGCTGGAGCACACCGTGCGCCGCGATCGAATCCGCAAGCTGCGCGAGCGATTCGGGATCGAAATCCTTTCTCGGCTGATCCGAGCGCGGCTCGATCTGCGTTATTTTCAGCTTTGTTATATCGTTTCTTTCCTCGACGGCGTTGTCGCTGAATATATTTTCAAGCCCCCGCCCGAGGCCGCTTATCTTTGCCATATTATTATTCTCCGTTCCTGTCCTTGCCGTATAATTATAATTTCCGTATATAATACGATTTTTCCGCGTGCCGTTTTCCTCACGGCGCATCGCCGCATCCGCGGCGCGGGAAAGCTCCGTCCGCATTATGATTGCGGCGCAATTCATCCGATTCGGGATACAAGCTCCTTTGAAACCTCAAGGTATGCCTGACTTCCTTTTGAATACTTGTCGTAGTAGTACGCCGGAATCCCGAAGCTCGGCGCTTCGGTCAGGCGAACATTCCGCGTAATGACCGTCGAAAACAGCTTGTCCGCGTAGTACTTCTTCAGCTCGTCCATGACCTGCGTCGAAAGATTCAGCCTGCCGTTGTACATCGTCACAAGGATTCCCGTGATGACAAGCGACGGATTGTACAGCTGCTTGACCTTGCGGATCGTGTACATCAGCTGCGTCAGTCCCTCAAGAGCGAAGTATTCGCACTGCATCGGGATCAGTACGCCGTCGGCACTGCTCAGCGCGTTGACTGTCAGAAGCCCGAGCGACGGAGGGCAGTCGATCATTATCACATCGTAACCGTCGGCGATCGGCGCGAGCATACGGCGGAACGCCTTTTCGCGTTCGTCCATGCCGATCAGATCGAATTCCGCTCCCGCAAGTGAGATCGTGGAGGGAAGCACGGACAGATTGTCGTACTTCGTCTTTATCACGGCGCGAGCCGTGTCCGCCTGCCCGATAATCGCGTCATAGACCGAGATGTGGACGTCGCGCTTGTTGATTCCGCACGCGCTCGTCGCGTTCCCCTGTGGGTCGGCATCGACGAGCAGCACCCGTTTGCCGAGCGCCGCGGTGCAGGCTGCTATATTGACTGCTGAGGTCGTTTTCCCGACTCCGCCTTTTTGATTTGCAAATGCTATGATGTATGGCATGGGCGCTCCTTTTTCCGTCTTATCCGCCGCGCAAAAACGCGGCGAAAGGTTACATATATTATATCTCACGGAGAGCCGCAAGTCAATAGAACGGGGGAGATTCACAAAAATGTTTCACGTGAAACAAAATCACGGAGGAAATCAAGAAGTGTTTCACGTGAAACATTTTTGAGGGCGAAATGATGCAAAGGAGGCGGACACGGGAGAAAGCGGAACGGTCGATCGAGCAGTTGCTGCAGGCGCGAGACACGGCACACGGGAAAGAACGGTGCGCAAAAGAAAATCCCGTTCTCCGGAGAGAACGGGGGAGGAGCGAGCGGGCTTGCAGTTTTATGTACAGGTCGAGCGCGGGAGAAGTCCGGCGGTGAAGTGCGGCAAACGATAATCTGCGCGGCGGCAAAACGCAAGGTGTGCGGCTCCATCGAAGTAAAGCGCGCGTCACGAGCCTTTGTGTATCAGGATCCGCAGCTCCGTGCATTCGTCTGTCTCGATCCTGCGCGATTGAATTTTGATCCCGGCGAGGCGGACGATGTCCATCGCGTGCTCAATCGAGTTATAGAACAGGCGGATGTCCTTGAGCACGAAGCGGCGCTTGCCGTGCGGTTTATCCTCCGGGATTTCCTGCAGCGCAAGTCTGATCTCATCCTCTCTGAGCATCGCTTCGACAAGCTCCTCGGTCGCCGCGACGTTCATCTTGCCGCGAACGGCAAGCGAGATCGCGTGAAGGCGGCGTTCGGGATCGGAGAGGCGAAGGAACGCACGCGCGTGGCGCTCGGTGAGGGAATTTTCCGTGATGAGCTTTCGCTCGGCGTCGCTCAGGCGGAGAAGCCGAAGCTTATTCGCCACGCTCGACTGGCTGCACGACAGAATCCGCGCGATTTCGCCCTGTGTCATTCCGTGCTCGGAGGAAAGCGAGAAAATCGCCGCCGCTTCCTCGAACATATCGAGGTCGGAGCGCTGTATGTTTTCGATTATCGCAAGATACGCCGAGCGGCGGCGGTCGATCTCGCACACGATGCACGGCACCTCGGAAAGCCCGGCGATCGATGCCGCGCGGAGACGGCGCTCCCCGGCTACAAGCTCATATTCGCCGAGGCGGTCCGTGCGCCGCACCGTCAGCGGCTGAATGATACCGTGCTGCGCGATCGAATCGGCGAGTGCGGAGAGCGAGGCGGGCTCGAAGGTCACGCGCGGCTGTGAGGGGTTCGGGCGGATAGCGGATATCTTAATGCTTTCGACACCGCGCAGGGAAGGATCGGCGGTCGGCGCGGGTAGCGGAGGCGGAAGCTCAAGCTCCATGGGTTCGGCTTCGACGAAGTACTTTCTGCTCATTTTCGGGTACGTCCTTTCTTTTTTTCGCGCGGAGAAGGGAGCGCGCGGTCTTTTGCGGATATTATACATCGCGGACGGTGCGAAAACGGCAAAAGCACGGTGGAAAAATCCGTCTGCTTCTGTCGGCGCGGAGAGAACGATGCGGGGAAACGGGGGAACGGGGATGACGGAAGAAGATGATACCGGGGGAACCCCTTTTGACAAAGGGGCTTCCCCGTGACCCCATGCTTGCGGGGAACGACGCGGGACCTTTTTGAAAAAAGGTCCCGGCACCCCCAAAAACTTTTAAACTGAAGGGTATTGGTGTAAGTCTTTCTCTCGGAAGGCAGCGTGTAAGTTATCGCTGTACTTGACAGGCATAGGCTTTACGTTGGAGAAATGGGCGTTGCCCATTTCTCGCGGACACGGTAAGTTGACATACAGATTCAAGTAAAACGTAATACCGTGTTCAAAACGCCTGCGGGGGCGTCCCCGCTCAGGGGATTGGGGGTGAAACCCCAACATATGATGCTTCCCGCATAGCATTCTTCCGAATGCCATGCAAATAACGTAAATACGGTAAACTGACGTACAAATTCGGTTAAACGCCATACTGTGTTAAGTTTCCGACTTGACGTTGGAGAAATGGGCATTGCCCATTTCTCGGGGACACGGTAAGTTGACGTGCAGTTGCAAATTCACGTCATACCGTGTCCTTCGCCTCCTTCCCGGCAAAACAAAAGCACCGCTTAAAGCGGCGCTTTCACGATCTTTCTGTATCCGCGCGGGTAGCGCGCGGGTGTCGGCGATGTCTTTCGGTAAACGAATATCGCACGGCTTCCGCTGTCCTCCGGCAGCTCGTACCTCACGGTGTCCGCGAGCGTCAGCCCGAGCTCGCGCGCGGCGCGCTCCGACGAGGCAAGCTCCGCGTCCGCGTTCTTCCCCTTCATTGCGAAAAAGTATCCGCCGACTTTGAGAAGCGGTGCGCATATCTCGATCAGCACGGGCAGAGCCGCCACGGCACGCGCCGTCACGAAATCGAATGTGCCGAAAAGCCCCTTCGCCTCCTCGGCTCGGGCGCATACCGAGGTGAGGTTGGTGATTCCCGCGCTCGCGGCGCTTTCCTCGATAAAACGGCACTTCTTCGCCGTGGAATCGAGCGCGCACACCGAGATATCACCGAGCGCCGCTGCGATGGGGAGAGCGGGAAAGCCTCCGCCGCTTCCGACGTCGCAGAGCGTGAGCCTTCGCTCCGCGCCGGAAGAATCGCCGTCCGCGCCTTCGCCGCGCGCGGCATCGGCGTATCTTGCGACCGCCTCGGCGCAGCAGAGCGAATCTATGATGTGCTTCACAAGGATCCCGTCTCCGTCCGATATCGCGGTCACGTTGATCGGCGAATTCTCGATCGCGCGCGAAATTGCCTCCGCCTTGTCCGCAAGCGCGGGGTAAAGCGGAGATATCTCATGAGAATATTTCTGGAATTTCTGTATGTTCATGGACGCACCCTGCCGTAAGATTTTATTTTTTCAGATAGATGAGCAGCACCGAAATGTCCGCGGGATTCACGCCGGATATGCGCGACGCCTGCCCGATGCTTTCGGGGCGGTGTTTCTTGAGCTTCTCGCGCGCTTCGATGCGCAGCCCGCCGATCGCGTCGTAGTCGATATCCTCGGGGATCGCGCGTGAATCGAGCTTCGACGTGCGGAGCGCGACGCGCTCCTGACGGTTCACATACCCTTCGTACTTTATCTCGGTCTGGACGCAGGCGCACTCGTCGCGGCTGAGAGCGGGACGGTCGTGATCGACGGGCGCGAGCGCTTCGTATGAAAGCTCGGGGCGGCGCACAAGCTCGGACAGCTTGATTCCCGTGGTGATCGGCGATGTTCCCGCGGCGCTCATGATCTCCGAGAGAGCGGGGGACGGCGCGACCGTAGTTTTCGCAAGGCGCGTTTTCTCCGCCTCGATGCGCGCTCTCTTTTCGCGGAATCTCTCCCACCGTTCGTCGGAGATCAGCCCGACGCGCCGTCCGATCGGCGTCAGGCGCACGTCGGCATTGTCCTGCCTGAGCAGCAGGCGGTATTCGGAGCGCGAGGTCATGATGCGGTACGGCTCGGCGGTGCCCTTGGTCACGAGATCGTCGATCAGCGTGCCGATGTAGGACGAATGGCGGGGGAGAACAAGCTCTTCCTCGCCGAGGATCGCGCACGATGCGTTGATCCCGGCGACAAGCCCCTGCACCGCCGCCTCCTCATAGCCCGACGAACCGTTGAACTGCCCCGCGCCGTACAGCCCGGCGATGTTCTTGAATTCGAGTGTGTGGCGAAGCTCGAGCGGATTCACGCAGTCGTACTCGATCGCGTAGGCAAAGCGCATGATCTGTGCGGTCTCGAAGCCGCGGATCGAGGTGAGCATTTTATATTGGACGTCGTCTGGCATGCTTGATGAAAAGCCCTGAAGATATATTTCCTCGGTGTCGCGTCCCATCGGCTCGACGAAGAGCTGGTGTCTCGTCTTGTCGGCGAAGCGGATGACCTTGTCCTCAATCGACGGGCAGTAGCGCGGACCCGTGCCGTGGATCACGCCGGAGAAGAGCGGCGATCGGTCTATGCTGCTCCGAATTATCTCATGCGTGCGTTCGTTTGTATATGCGATGTGGCACGGCACGCTCTCACGCGAGTTCAGCTCGGCGGCGTCGGTGCGCGCGGAGAAGGGGGTGATGCAGTCCTCGCCCGGCTGAAGCTCGAGCGCGGAGAAATCTATGGTGGAGCGGAGAATGCGCGGCGGCGTGCCCGTCTTGAATCGCATCAGCGATACGCCGAGCTCCGCGAGGGACGCGGTCAGCCCTTCGGCGGGGAGCATTCCGTCCGGACCGGAGCGGGTGTGTATGTCTCCGATGTGGCAGAGTCCGCCGAGGTACGTTCCGGTGGAGATTATCACGGCGCGCGCGCTCATGTATCCGCCGGGGCGGCACGTTACGCCGCACACGCGCATTCTGCCGCCGGAGGAGCGTTCGACCTCGACGGAGGTGACCTCAGCCTGCACAAGGGTGAGATTTTCCTGAGTTTCGAGCGTGTGCTTCATAAGGAGGCGGTATGCGGCGCGGTCCGCCTGCACCCGCTTCGAGCGCACCGCCGCGCCGCGTCCGGTGTTGAGCGTGCGGCTCTGCATGGTCACGCGGTCCGCCGCGTAGCCCATTTCGCCGCCGAGCGCGTCGAGCTCGAAGACGAGATGACCCTTTCCGCTTCCCCCGACGGAGGGATTGCACGGCATATTTCCGACCGCGTCGAGCGATATTGTGAACACCGCGCACGAGAGCCCGCGGCGAGCGCAGGCGAGAGCCGCCTCGATTCCGGCGTGACCCGCGCCGACGACGATTACGTCAAAGCTGTTTTTCATCTGAGAGACACACTTCCTTTGTACCATTCATGTTACTTTACCGATAAAGTATACCACATTCCGACGGAAAACGCAATGCAGGACACGGTATAACGTTAAGTTTGTAATTGTATGTTATCTTACCGTGTCCCCGAGAATGATGCAGAGCATCATTCTCCAAAGTAAAACCGAGGTTGACAGGACACGGTATAACGTTAAGTTTGTAATTGTATGTTATCTTACCGTGTCCCCGAGAATGATGCAGAGCATCATTCTCCAAAGTAAAACCGAGGTTGACAGGACACGGTATAACGTTAAATAGTAATTGTACGTTTACTTACCGTGTCCCCGAAAACGGAGCCCGAGTACGGTAAGCAAACGTGCAGTTGCGAGTTCTGTAATCCGTGTCCTTTTGCCCGCGGGGGCGTCCCCGCTCAGGGGTGTGGGGGTGAAACCCCCGCTGGGGTTTGGGGTAAAACCCCAACATATAATACTCCTACACGGCATTCGGAAGAACGCCGTGTTAAATCTCAGTCCCACTTTGGAGTTTAGCGCTGTGCGCTAAACTCGCGGACACGGTAAGTGAACGTGCAAGTTCAAACATAACGTCATACCGCGCTCGGATTTAGTTATACTTCGGAGAATGGCACTCCGTGCCATTCTCGCGGACACGGTAAGATAACATACAGTTACAGCCATAACGTCATACCGTGCTCGGATTTAGTTATACTTCGGAGAATGGCACTCCGTGCCATTCTCGCGGACACGGTAAGATAAC
>ERZ827520.1347-NODE-1347-length-29178-cov-6.659170_pt1 | contig 29178 bp, 23 predicted proteins | sample MGYA00519581_ERZ827520 | MGnify/ENA primary metagenome ERZ827520 (study PRJEB31778, sample SAMEA3449339) | human gut metagenome | biome: human gut; feature: human-associated habitat; material: faeces | place: United Kingdom | collected 2010/2012 ...
ATTGTCGTAGTCGTGCTGGCGGCTGTGGTGCTGGCAGTATATAACCCGGTAAGGCAAATCCTCATGCAGCCCATTACTGCAACCATCAGTGAATTATAAGCCAGAACAACAGATGCCCACCAGCTTATGGACACCGGCTGTGTGGAGCTGCTGCTCCGGGATGGGAGAATGATCTCCATCGACTGCACCGGAATCGCGGATGCACTGGATGTGACCATGGCGCAGAGGTCAGAACTGGATTATCTCATCTACAATGACCCGCTGGGCTATGCGGATTTGATTCTGAATGGTGATCCGGAGAAATACTTGAAAACCGTAACCGGGAGCCATGGGTTAAAAGATTAAAGGCAAAACAAAAACAGGGTGCGCCCCTGAATAGGACGCACCCTGCCAAAGACCACAGACAATAGCGATATGTACAACAGGGCGTTCCCCATCGGGGAACGCCCTGTTTTTCGTTGTTTGCATGATGAGCCTGTTCGGCTTGCCCGATCATCCGGGAAGCCGTTGAGCCGTTAAAATCTGATGGCTATACGGCAAGTAATATGCTGCTCAGAAATGATGCTGAATCGGTTTTTTCACCCTTTAGAGCGCTGCATGCGGGAAGGTACCCGCGACTGGCAGAAAGACGAAAAAGTTCTGCCGCTTTTTGGCGGCACGAGCGATTCTGGAAAAAAAGTACGGCAAGATAGTACAGCGCACAGCCGCTGTTATTTTGTGCGGCAGCACCGCGAAGAAGCTCCTCCGCCATCTGGTGCGTGTTATCGGCCAGCGCTGCGGAACAGGCGCGGAGCAGGTGTGTTGCTTCGCTTTCCGGCATGGCGGCCATTAATTCGGGAGCGGGCTGGCGGCTCTGAGCAAGATCGGAAAGGAGCTGCTGTCGGATGCAGCGGAAATACTCCGCATCGCGCTGCATCAAAAGCCGGTTTACCTCGATCAGTGCAACGGCTGGGGATGGCCGGTTGCCGGGGGAAACTTCGGTCAGGCTGAAAAGGAGTTTTTTGATCTCTGAGCTGAACAGAAAATCGGTGGTGTTCTGCCGAAAGGCTGCGGGATCAAAGTAGTCGTCGTTCTCCGGGAACAGCAGATGGAACAGCATCACACCGGCGCTGTAAATGTCGGATCTGCCGGCAATAAGCTTTCCGCGCCGAATGATCTCGGGGGCTATGTGGTCGCTGGAACCGCAGACGGTGAAGAAACTTCGGTCGGTTCGTGTATGGAATGGTCTTGCCAAGCCAAAATCACTGAGCACAAAGCGGCTCTGGCCGGTGGCTGGATCGTGCCGCAGGAGGATGTTTCCACATTTGACGTCCCTGTGTACAATTCCTGCGTCCTCGGTCTGGCACAGTCCTTCCAAAACGTCTCGCATGATTTGCAGAACGGCTTTCTCCCGGTTTGCCGGGTCCAGTGCGGCCAGATTTTTGGGGTCAAGGGGTGTGAGCAGTTCCATCCGCAGAAGGAAGCACATGGGGGTGTCCTGACCGCGTTCGCAACTAAGGAAAATGGACGAGAAATCATATAATTTGCAAACGGTGTCTGTCTTGTCCGACAATTGCTTTTGATAACGAATTTCTGAGCGTCCACGGCGGTTGGCGTCCTTCCGGCGGGCGGGATCTCGATAGACAGAGGTGTCGATCACCTTCAGCGCTTCGCTGCGCCCATCGGCAAACACCAGTTTGTACACAATCGCCTGACCACCCCGCCCGAGAACCTGCCCGACCACAGGATGAAGGTCTGGCCAGGCCGTGTCCACGAGTTTCTGAACAAAGGTGCGCTCCTCTGCTTCTGTCTTGTTATAGACGATTTCCATAAAACTTCCCCCCTGCTGCTTTTATAGAATATCGATCAGTATAGCGGTGGCGTTATCACTGTGCGGGACGACCGTGGCGGCTTTTACTAATGTGTTTGCGGTGACCCACCGCAACCCCAGCAGCTTCTTGAGCAGTGCTTCCGGCAGCTGCCCATAAACGCCGTCGCTGCAAAGCAAAAATCGGTCGCCCGGCCACACATCGTCTATCGTAACGACTTGGATACACCGTGACAGCTCCAGCTTTTCCGCTGGCATTCCAAGAAAGGACTGTAAAATCCGCTTTTCGAAAACGCTGGTCGCAAGCCCCGCTTTCTTTCGGCTATAAAATAGGTTCTGCGGGTAATTAAGGAGCTGAACCGGTTCGCCCACCTGCCGGTGCGGTCGATACCAGAAACAGGCACTATCACCGACCGAGGCCATCGAAAAGAAGTGTGTGTGCGGCTGGACATCCGGGTCCGGGTTTGGAGCAGGGGCAGTCAGGCAGCAGCCGGTCAGTGTACAGCCGCCTTCTGCGTGGAGGGTCTGCAAAGCGTCGTATACGGTATGGGCGGCTTTCAGGACACCGTAATAAGGCAGATCAGCATGGAGTTCGCCGCCGCCCGGAATGTCGTAGAGAGAAACAGGGGGGACAGCCTCAACGGCCTTGGCAAATGTTTCGCAGGCAAGGCGCGCGAGGTACTGGCTCGCTGCGCCGCTGCCGATACCGTCAGAGACCGCGGCATAAAGGAAGGGAACTTCCACTTCCTTCCGGTCAGCCCAGAAGCTTGTCTGTTCCGGGCAAAGGCCGGTGGCACAAAGGCAGTCTTGATTTTCCATGTGGGAACCTTTGGCGGTGCAGGCACTGATTTTAATTTTCATGTTGTTTCCTCCCACGCGGGATGCAGGCGGTCGATGGCGGCAAGCAATTGTTTTGCCAGCGGCTTCAGTACACTGCTCATTTCACTGGACTTTTCCCGCATTAAAACGGCTTCATAGGCGTTGCCGTCCGGGTAGACCAGAGAAAACGCCAGATAGATGGTGTAAAGCCCGGAAGTGCCTACCTGCGCCGTTCCGGTTTTGCCGAATACGCGGGCGTTTCCTGAAAGGGCCAACCCGTAGGATTTTGCCGTTTCCGAAAAGACGTCCTGTAAGGTCGTCAGGGTCTCGGGACGGAGGTTCAAGCTGCGGTGCTCGACCTCGTATGCTTCCGGCAGAGGGGTCTCCTCCGTGCTTCCATCAGGCAGGGTGTGCTCAAAATGGTCTGCAATGCGGAGGGTCGTCAATTGGCCCGTGGCCACTGTACCTAGCCATGCCATAGATGTCAGCGGTGAGACCGAGAGCCCGCCCTGCCCGATGGCTTGGAGCCGTGCTTCACTGCGGGCAGAGTCGGCGGTCAGGGTGCTTTCTGCCGGGAGAACGGAGGTGCCAAGACGAAGAAAGTTCTGGTTGATGCCAAAGGCTTCCTGTGCGCGGAGCAAATCGCTAAGGCTCATTCTGTCCGCGAGTACCGCAAAATACGGATTGTTACTCGTTCTGGCTGCCTTGTACAAATCCAGAGAACCGCCCGGAGCTCGCGAGGCGGTGCGGATCCCTTTGTACTCCCCTGTGCTGTCCTCATACGTCAAATCCACGCCGGCTTCCACAGCGGCGGCACTTGTCAAGATCTTTGCCACGGAGCCCGGCGGGTTCACATCCAGCCATGGGGGGAGAAGATAGCCTTCTGTCTCTGTATATAACGAAAAGTTCTGCGAAAAATGATTTGCGTCAAATTCCACGTCCCCGTGGCAGGACGCCAATGCATAGACTTCGCCGGTCCGGGCATTCGCTACGCAGCACACGCCTCTTCCCTGCCCCTTTACCAGATCGTATGCGATCTGCTGGAGCTCTGCGCAAATGGTCATGACCAGACTGTCTGCGGTGCCGCCCCCCTCTTCCCGTGCGTAATAGAGTGTATCACCAAATTCACGGCGCAGACCGGAAGAGGAAGTGGAAGTCCTGTAGCCAACAAGAGAACTGTAGCAGAGTGCGGTCACCAGTGCGGGCTTTCCGGGCTCCGAAGCGCTTGTAAAAGGGACCCCATCGCGGGAGACGATCGCGCCCTCGATGGTGTTTGCTTTCCGGGCGGCTTTCTCAAATTCGGCGCGCTGCGCTTCGATCTGGGGCCGCTGGGCACTGTCCAGAAGCCCCAGACGTTCGAGCAGCAGCAAAACGGACCCGGACATCCCAACTGCCGCCGAGAGGGCCAAAAGCAGCCTGAGAAATAGACGGCGGTTCATCATGATACATCCTCCTCCGTGATTTGTGATGCAGCGAGCAGCTCCCGGCTGCCCTGCCGTGTAGGAATGGTGCTGCACAGCAACAGGGTGATTGATCCCCACGAGATCAAGAAATTACTGCCTCCAGCGCCTAAAAACGGGAACGGGATGCCGATGAGCAGAAGACTTGTGGCAGAGAAGAGATTAAGAATTGCGGACAAACCGACAGAACAGCCTGCGCCGGTGCCCACACAGCTCAGCCAGCCGCCGCAGCGCGTACTCAACAATAAGCTGGCTACAATGAGTAGAAACGCTCCGAACAGGGTCAGAAACAGACAGATCCAGCCGCCCCGGTTTGCCAAAGTGCAAAGAATCAGGTCGGAATTACCTACCGGGGTGCTGACACGGTAGGGGGCAGAACCGAAAGGGCGCGCCAAGAGCAACGAGCGCCAGGTGCTATACGCTTGGTACGCTGTGCTGCTAAGTTCTTTTGATGAGAGCGTGGAAAAATCGCTGATTCCAAAATAGTGCAGCCGGACTGCTAGTTTGCGGTATACCAGCTGGCCAAGCCGAAAAGGCCCTGCCGGGTTTTGCATCCCGCTGCACAGCTTTAAAAACGCATACCCTACCCCACCCGTCAGGGCACCAAACGCAACGAGGGAAAGCGTGTGCTTTATCGAACAATAAAGCAGCGCCATGACCCCAAAATCAAGGATGCAGACAAGCAGCGTGCCTAACTCGTTTACCATAAAAAAGCCTCCGGTGCACACGGCGAGCAGCAGCAGCGCGGCGCGGAACTGAACCCCTTCGTGCCAGGCTTCATTTGTCACGGCAGCGGAAAATCCTATAATGAGAATCAGCTTAACGACTTCGGTCAACTGGAAAGAGTGCCCTCCAACCGACACCCATGCATACGTGCTGTTGATGGGTTTAGAGAAGAACCGCAAAAAGAGGAAGGACACAGCACTTCCAGCAACACAAAAATTGTAGATAAGCGTCTGCTGCGGCAGTACGCGCAGCAGTGCAAAAACAAGGGCGGTGCAGATGCAGCCCACAAAGGACAGCAGGCAAAAAAGCTTCAGCTCATTTGCATTTGCGGGATGCAGGCTTACCTGCAAGGCCATGCCTAAGGCACTGAAGATGGCGGACACCCGCAGCGGAAGGGCTGCGCCACCGGCCCAGTAAACCAGCAAGGCCCCGCCGGCGCAGCAGACGGCCAGAGTGGGCCATACGGTGCGGAAAGCCGCAGCGGCTTCTGCGCCGTCCGTGCGGGCAACATAGCCTTGCAGCGCCACACAGAGAACGACAAAGGCCACCGTGTCGCGCAGGGCTTTGAATGCAGGGTGCTTATGCTTATGACGGAACATGCGGCCTTCCTCCTCTCGGCGGCGGGATTAATTTTTGAATGTCGGACGGCGGGACTGCTTTTTCGGTGCGGCATCGACACCGGCCTGCTGGAACAGGAGGTTTTGGATTTTGTCCCCCATGGAGCGTTTGGGCGGCTCGGTTTCAATGTTGTTGAGGTCTGCCTTCTGCGGCTCTGTCTCCGGTTCATCGCCGGGCAGCAGCACGAAGGCCAGCGGGCTGCCACACAGCGCAAAGAGCTTGGCGTGACTGGGGTCCTTGGTGAGCACTTGATCCAGTGCGATCTCATCCTCGATGACCTTCCCCTGAAAACGACTGGGGTTCTGGTTGTTTGCGTTCAGCTTCAAGTAGTAATGATCGTCTTTTTGGCTGCGATAAATTAAAAGGGGTGCGTCATGGGAGATAAACTTGGCATTATAACCGTCCCGCAAAGTCAAGTAATTACAACAGCCTTCGCTGGGCAGTCCGCCAAAGGGAATGATCGAGATGAAGTCGCCGCCCTCAGATGGAAGCCCGATGACCTGTGGAGGCAAAAACTTCTCGGGGTTCTTTGCACTTTTTTGGTACACCAGCAGCTTGTCCTGTTTGTCAAGAATGAACGTATCATCGTCCAAATGCACGGCATATTGAAGCCGGTTTTCGACGTCCTTTTTGAACTGTGCGCTTTTGCGCTGGACCTCAGTGCGACCGTTGCTGTGATACAGCATCACGAGTAGGACAAAGACAATAAGCAGGGCAGCAACGATACATACAACGAGCAACATTAGTTTCACTTTTGACCACTCCTTTTCCTTTTTTTGAATGGGATATACGGCTGTCAGGCAGCGCTTTCAGCCTTGGCGGAAGAAGCGCTGCTCTGGGCGATCTGTCGGCGGATCTCACGCGCTATGCGGAAACAAAGGATGGCAATTTTGTCCAGCATAACTGCCAGAATGCAGCCCGCAATGGAAGTGAGGTCGTGGTTATACCACAGCATCGTGATCGCCTTCTGCACGAGGGTGCGGTCGCCTTCCAGAATTTGCCGGGTCAGTGTGTCGATCGTCTCCATGTGCTTCGTCCGGGCGGACAGCACCGACCCGGCCAGCGCCGTGCGAAGGCTGCCGAGCTCGTGGCTCCACACATCTTGCACCTGCTGCCATGCAGCATCGGCATCTGGGTCGCCAGCGGCCTGCTCGACGCTCTCCAGCAATGCCGCTTCCGCAGAGACGCGTTCGGAGACCGTTCGGTTGAGCTCTGCAAGCTGAAGATAGCGTTCAAGGTGGTCCCGCAATGGGAGCGGGTCGGTTTTGAGCCCGGCGTTCAGAGCGGCGGTAATGAGCTTGTTGATTTGCTCGGACAATGCCGATGTATCAACACTGGCCTGTGCAAGGAGTAATTGGATGGCGTGAGCCGTCTCTTCTGCGGTGGTGGCGGCATCTGCGTTGAGAGCCTGCAACCGGATGCGGAGGGAGCGGACGTCGGCCTTCAGTTTCTTCAAAGTGGCGCCACTTCCCGCTTCTGCTTCAATGGCATCCATCAGGGCATAGGCTCGCTCAAGGTCGTTATTTTGGAGCAATCCAATTAGTTGGTCGAGTTCAAAGTATTCGGTCTGCTTCTTCTGGGCATCGTTATAGCGGCTGCGGATGAGGTCGTAATCCCCTTCGGTCAGCATGTTGTTGGCAGTGTTCTGTTCCTGCATGACCTGTGCTTCGGTGCGCAGGGCTGTCAGTTCACCGGAAATCGTGCTGTATAGGCTGCCCATGTCGGAAGAAATAGCGGACTGCACATCGGGCAACAGCTGAGTGGAGTAGGCGCTGTTTAATGTGGTCATGGCGTGGCGCATGTATACAGAGGTCGGTGTGCCGATGTTGATAAAGCTCATAGCACTGAATGCCACAGAGAGCAAGAACGCGGCGCAGCCGGCGAGATGGAAGCGCTCCGCACAGACCAGCTCGATACCCTGCACGAGCAGGCTGGCCAGCACCGCCACCATCGCCGAGCTTGGAAAAAACACGGTATGAAAACCCGCCATCGTGCTGAACAGGCTGATGCCCGCAGCAACCAGAAGGATGCCCTGCAAGACCCAGAGCTTGGCCTGCTGCCGCCAGCTGATTTTTTCTTTGTCCGTCATGATCTCCTCATGCTCCTTTCTGGATGCGGGTGGGTGGTTCGTCCACGTCCTGCGGCTGCGCGGAAGGGGCGGCCTTAAACAGGTCGTCCAGTAGACCATTCAGGTCGGAAGGAATGGCATCCTTTTCTTCCGGCGGGGCAGCAGGTTTGGGCTTCGGCTTGCCTTTGTCTGGCTCCGGGAACTGCTCGTTTTTATCGATCGAATGGATATCCAAAAAACGCAGGGCGATAAGGCCGTCCAGCAGCCTGTCCAGACAGTGGCTTTTCCAGAGCCGGCAGAAGAGCTTTCCGGCCACGCCGCAGCCTGCAAGAGCCGCCGTCAGGGTCAGGGCTCCGATCCCGGCATCCCGGAGCAGCGGCAGCATGGCGGGGAACGCTGCCAGCGCTTGCAGCACCTGCACAAAGCCTTCCGTGACCGGAAGGAAAAGGGCGGCGAGACACAAAACGCAAAACAAAAGAAGGCAGGTCAGCCAGCGCAGCAGAACCCCCGCTGCTGTATGGCCCAGCGCGATGCGGAACCGGTTCTGTTCCTGTGGTGCAGTGCCCTGCGCATCATCGTCGATGTTGTTCAAATCGACGGCCTCGCGGGGCATTTGTCTGCGGTCATGCTTCATGTCGGTTCGCCTCCTTGGCTCTCTGGGGTGGTTCGTTCACCCTCATGAACGAAATTCGACACAGAAGGATGACTTCTTACAAAAAACTTCACAGAAAGTTCACATTTTGCGCTGCCCGGCCAGCGTATCCAGAATCTGCTGTGCATCACGGAGAAGGTTCTGATCGGCATTCGATGCCCGCCCAAGCAGGATGCTGTAACCGGTCTCAGCGGAGGGCAGCTTGCAGTGCAGATACAGGCAGTGCATCTCCTCGCCGTTTTCTGTATGGCAGATGCCGGTGTCCACAGCCGCCAGCTGTGTGCCCTCGGGTGCACGCAGACCCAAACTCTCGGCCCGGTGCCGGAACACTTCGGCCAGCTGTGCCTGTTTTTCTTCCGGCAGCCCGATCTGCCGAGTGCTGTTGGCCGGGGTCGTGCCATGCTCTGTGCGCCGAAAATCGTTCGGCGCAAGGCATTCGAACTGAAAACGCAGGCAGCCATCCGCAACGCTTTCGATCCACAGCAGGGGCAGCAGCAGGCTGCACAGCACGGCACCATTCGCGATGCGGGAATAAGCGGCACGGAAAGCTTCCTGCGTGGCAAGATCTTCGTCGTTGAACAAAAAGCCGCCGTCTGTCTGCAAAAGTGCGCCGTTGGGCAGCGGGCACAGCAGTCCTTCCGGGGCAAGATAGCGCCGCAGCACATCGCAGTAGCAGCTGCTGTCCAGAGCTTCTGCCGCCAGTGCAGCTTTTTCCTCTGCGGAAGCATCCGGTGCAAAGGGGATATCATACTCCAGCAGTGCGGCAGTGGTGACGATCTCCAGAGCCCCGGACGCATTGCACAGGACGTTTGCACCCGAGGAATAGCTGACTGCGGGGCAGTAATAAAACAACAGGTCGTTAACGCTTTGCGAAAGAGAATTTTCTGCCCAAGCCTTCGTTTCGCCGGATTGGCGCACGATGGTAAAACAGCGGCAGACGCCGAATGAGGAGTCTTTTGGGGGCAGCTGATAATACACCAGATCCTGCAGCGGTTGGGACAGGCTCAGGCAGACCGGCTGGCCGTAGCCGTTTGTGCCCAGCTGCGGATCATACAGGGTGTCGTACAGGATGTGGCGCAGGCCGAAACCGTTGTCGGGATCGCCAAAATTGCGGCCCAGAAACCAGTCAAACGCCGGGTCCAGCGTCTGATTGTCGAATCCCGGGGAGGAAGTTTCGCCATCGGTAAGCGGATAGCCTTCGCAGCTGTAAATGATGCCTTCCCGTGTTCTGCGGAAGGACAGTTCACGGTTCAGCACCCAGTATTCAAAGGTGTGGCTGGCTTCTGCAAACGTCCGATGCAGCCCACAGGCCGTGGCGGCAACGGTGCCGGCAGCCAGAGCGGCCAGAAAATCACGACGGCGGATCTTATGCTTCGTCATAGCGGATCTCCTCCTCCATTTCAATTTGCTCCGGCAGCAAAAGCGGCTGCGCAGCGGTCTGCGGGGGTGCGATCAACAGTCCGGTAAGGAACATGCAGCCGCAGCGGGCAAGCAGTCCGTTGATCGAGTATTCGTCCAGCCAGGGCAGGCTCAGGCCAAGAAAGCTGGGCAGCACGCCTGTGCAGGCCAGGGTGTGCAGCAGCATCTGGGCGGCAAAAAAGCTCACAATGAGCACCGCCATGGTGCTGCGGCGGGGATCGCCGCGGTTTGCTGCCATACCGCCCAACAGCAGCAGGGCCAGCAGTGCGGCAAACAGCACCGCAGCAGCGGGCCCCAGACGATTTGCCGCGATCAGGATCTGCCCAAAGAAAGCCAGAGTGGTTTTGTTCGTGCCGGCGCTGCCGGAGCTGACGACCAGAAGCCAGTGCTGATTGGCGGCGACTTCCGACCATGTAGGCCCGCGGGGACCGACTGCAAACTGCCCGCCGCACCAGTCACAGAACGCGTTCCACAAGGCTGCGGCGTAGGGCAGAAGAAAGCCTGCTGCCCCGCCCAGCGCCAGAAGCAGGCCCGGATGCCGGACAGCGGGGCGCTTCCGGCGCTGCGGATGGGGCTGCGGTGCAGTGACCAGAAGAACCAGTACACAGAGCGCTGCGGTCAGGAGCAGATCTCCGCCGGAGCAGCCTCCGCAGTAAAGCAGGATGCAGTGGAACAATGCCGCAAAACAGGCTTCCAGCCGACGATGCCGGAAGGGCTGCAAAAAAGCAAGGGTGCAGAACTCCAGTACGATCAGAGGAAAAATCATGCTTGTGAGGAACAGGTTGATGCGCAGACCGGAAAGGGCAAGCATGCCATTCTGCCCCAGCAGCAGGAAAAGCAGATAGACGGCAATTTCTGCCAGCCGCAGCCGGCGCAACATACAAAACAGCGCGGCGTCATCTTCCATTTTTTTCAGAAAGGCAGGCCCCGCCGCTGCGCCCAGAAACAGGGCGGCAGCGCCAAAAACCACAGTCAACGGCACATATACGGCGTATGAGGTAAAACTGACGAGCAGCGCACAGCCTACTGCAAGGATGGAGAGCGCGCTCCAGATGATCACCAGATCAAAAAGGTTGAAGATGAAAAAGGAAGAGACAAAAAGGCACAGGCAGGTACACACGATCCACCCGACAGGGACAATGAGACCTTCGGCGCACAGGCTGTCAAAGGCGGCAGAAAAAACTGCGATGCCGGAGATGCTCAGAAAGAAAGCGACCATGCACAGCAGGGTGAACTCCAGCTGAAAGGAAGCAAGCCGGTCAAGGTGATGCTTTTGCTTGAACTGCTCCATCCGTTCGAACGGCGTATGCAAGGGGGTCTTGCTGCGCACAACAGCCAGCGTCAGCAGACCTGCCAGAATGCCGACAGCTGCTGGGGACAGATGCTCCGCAGCGAAAAAGACCAGCAGGTCGCCCAGTGCCGCGCCGAAAAACGCTGCCGCTGCCAGCACAGGCAGCCAGAGCAGAACGCGAAAAACCACGAAAACTGCGCCGGCAAGGGTTTCTTTGTTGAACTTCATGATGATTCCTCCTTTGCGGCAAAGGGGTCATGCGTCATCGGCCTCAAAGCCGAAGCGCTCCACCTTGATGTCCTCTTCTTTCAACTGATGATAGATCTTTTCCGCGTCGGCTTTGTCGTCAAACGGAAGTGCGTACGGCAGGGTCTCTACGGCGTTTTTGAGGTCAGAGAGAGAGGAGCTGTGATAGTGATCCTTCAGGATCTTTAATCCGCGCATAAAGCGACCATTCCAGCTTTGGATCACGACCTGATATTTCTTGCTGGGGTCGAGGTCGAACGGATGCTTCGGGTGGGAGTCCTGCAGGGAGCTGGTGATGAAAGAACAGAGGTCGTCAGCCGTGCTTTCATACTCCTCGATAAGGTCCAGCAAGGGGTCCTCTTTTCTGTCCACATAATGGACAAGATCAAACAGCTTCGGCTTCTGGTGCGGCGGCAGATCCTGCCGGGGCTGGGGCTCCTGCCAGCCGCTGGGGTCAAAGGCCATGGTGCAGGGAGGCAGTTCGGTCACGAACTTAATGCTTCCGTGCAGAATGACCAGTGCCTGCCCCGTTTTCAGGGAGGCCAGCTGTGCCGGCGTGATGAGCGAACAGGAATCGTGCTCCACGCGGTCGTCCGACACACGGTCGCCGCAGAGCTTGCTCATTTTTTCCAGAGTATAGAGGTCGTTGGTGCGGTACATCACCGTGAGGTCGGCATTGGAGCGGATGGTCTCCGCTTCGGACTCGCCGTAAATGGTCTCCAGCTGCTTGAGGCTTTGCAGTACGATGAAAGTGCGGATATTCCGGGAGCGCCCGGCTGCCATCATGCGGCTCAGCGATGAGATCCGGCCGATGTTGCCGGCTTCTTCCAGCAGAAAATTCATCCGCCGGGGCAGGCGGCCATTATATTTCTCCTGCGCAAGGCTGACGAAATGCCGCATGATCTGGTCGATGATGACTGCGGCCAGTGGAGAATACATCGGGTTTTCGTCAGGCAGAATCAGCCAGATGGCCAAAGGCTTCTGCCCGTCCAGCTCGTTGATGTGCAGATCATCGTTGGCAATAAAGCCGCGCAGCACATTGCTGCGCAGAAAACGGGACAGACCCTCCAGCATTGTGGAGCGGATGCCGCCGCGCGTATCCGAGGCAGTGCTGATATAGCTGTAAAGCTCACTGCTCACGATGGAATCTTCCGGCAGATGATGCATCAGGTGCTCCAGATAGGTGTCCCGGCCGAAAACGGTGCTGCCGTGGCCGGAATAGTGCCGGTCGCCCTGCATGATCAGGTTCTGGACACTGGCGATGTTGATCTCTTCCGGTTGGGCGCACTCCATCAGTGCATAGGCTGCGGCAATGAATACCGAGCGTGCACTGTTGATCCAGAAGGGATCGCTCTTGCTTTCTGCATACAGCGTGTATGCCAGATCTTCCAGCATTTCGCCGCCCTGCTTCATGCGCATGGGGTCGCCGGATAAGTACAGCTCCGCAGGGGCGCTCAGCACATTGACGCACTCGGATGCCAGCATATTGCGGAAATCGATGACATGTACGGTATAGTCTTTGCTCATCCGGCAGGCGTTGCGGCGGTAAAGCTCGCCTTTTGGGTCAACAGCCAAAAAGGACTCCTGCGCCTCGATCAGGCTGCGCACCAGATTCTGGGGGCCGCAAAAGGACTTTCCGGCACCGGTCACACCCAGAAAAATGCCGTTGCTCTCCCCGGCGTGCACCCAGCAGCGGTTGTTTTCGCAGTACAGCACCGGGCCGCCGCCCGCCTGCCCCGCCAGGGACAGCGCTGCTTTGATATTCTCCGGTTTTGTCCAGCTTTCTCCACGGATCATATTATCGAACCTCCTTTTTCAGAGAAGAATACAGGGTTTTCAGCTTCAGCAGCGGAATAAACTCGGAAAAATCAGCCTGCTGGGCCAGCGTGCAGGCCAGCCGCACTGCCTGACGCGCGTTCCGGGTGCCGGTCTGGTGCACCAGTTTTTGCAGGATCGCATCCGTTTCGGGAAGATCTTCCAAACGGATGTTCAGCTGATCGATGAGCGTCTGGCGGGTGATGCCGGCCAGCGTTTGCTCGGAATAGGGCGGGATCCGGACCCAGTGCATCTGATTCGGGTCCAGCAGGGCGCTGATCTTTTCCATCAGGAGCAATTGGCTGCGGTTCGGTGCCGACGGCAGGAAAAAGAGCAGGGTGGCATGCGCTGCCATACTGGGCAGCTCGCGGAAAAACAGCCGGGTCTGCTCTTCGCCGAAATGTGCGGCCAGAACGGTGATGTCCCAGGCAATGACACCCTCGTACTCGTTGGTGTACACGGCGCTGGCGCGGATGCTGCGCAGCGTCTGGCAGAGCTGATCCATGCTGCCGTCCAGCTGATATTCCAGCATCAGATCCAGTCCGCCAAAGCTGCGTACACCGGCCTGCGCAAAGGCACGGCTCAGGTAGTTGGCTGCGGTGGTGCGGCCGTTGCCTTCATCCAGTGTCAGGATGAAATGCCCGGGCTGGATGCCGAGACGATGATACTGCTGGGCGCGGAGGCAGCACTGCTGCACTGCGTCCACCAGAGGCTCCATGCCGATGGGTGCGGGAATTTGATTCATATTGCTGCCTCCTGTTCTTCCTTGCAGGGAAACCCGATGTGGTCGATCAGACCGTAACGCAAAGCCTCGCTGCTGTCCATCCAGCTGTCACGCTCACAATCCTGCTGGATGTCCTGGACCGTGTGGCCGGAATGGGCGGCGAGGCGCTCGGCCAGCTTGTACTTGGTGCGCTGGATATTTTCTGCGGCGATCTGAATGTCGGTGGCCTGCCCCTGCGCCATGCCCAGCGGCTGATGGATCATGACGCGGCTGTTGGGCGAGGCATAGCGGCGGCCCTTCGTGCCGGCTGCCAGCACCAGTGCCGCCATGGAGGCCGCCAGCCCGACGGCGGCCGTAGTCACCGGGCAGGACAGCGCCTGCATGACATCGTAGATGGCCAGCCCGGCCGAGACCGAGCCGCCGGGGCTGTTGATCACAAGGGTGATAGGCTCCTGAGAATTGTCCTCCAGATAATGCAGCTGGGTGATGATGCTCAGGGCGGCTTCGTCGTTGATCTCGCCGTTCAGATAAATGGTGCGCTTGGACATCAGATCGCGGCTCAGCACGCTCATGATCTGCTCCTTGCCGTTTACGCTGACGCTTACTTCCGGGATGTGGTACATAAAAAATCAACCTCCTTTTTTGCAGGGGTCCGGCCCGGCGGACTTCTGCCCGCCGGGGGAGTCTGTTCTCTGCCTTTCGCTCTCTATAACGCACAGCGACCCGGTTTTATCATCTGAACAGCAAAAAAGATCCCACTTCCGGTCGGAAGTGGGATCTTTTGCAAGAAACGGCTCAGATCAGCTGAGCAGATAATTCAGTTCTTCGCAGTCGGAGGGAACGTTGATCTTCGACTTTACGACAAGCCGGATGGCCCGCTGCTTTAAGGTGCTGCGGTAGGTGGAGTTCAGGCCCTGACGCAGGGCGGTCTCAAAGTCGGTATAGATATCCAGCACAGCAGCTTCGGGGTAGCCGTCCGTTTCCTCGTTCAGCAGCAGAATGGCAAACTTGGCAAGGCCGCTCAGGTAGGACAGATGCGCCTCGTTGACGCCCATCTGGGTCTGGATGGAGTCCCTCAATGCGCGCTGTGCGTGGCGCAGAGCCTCCTGATATTCACCGCGCTCAAAGAGCATCACGGCCAGCTGCATGGCGCATTTGGGTGCGACCTTCAACGTTTCCAGTGCTTCCCGCAGGACGGCTTCTTCCCGCCGGTGGTCATTGAAATCCCGGCAGACATCGGCTTCGCAGTCGTAACTGCCCTCGTCATCCGGGAACTGCTGGCGGTACAGCTTCAGCAGCTGATCGATCTCGGCTTTGTATTTTTCCAGCTCTTTTTCGCTTCCGGAAAGGGATAGCTGTGTCTCGTACCCGATTAAGAAGCGATAGCCTCTCCATGACCAGAAGAACTTGGGAATTTTTACCAGCGTCTTGCAAACGGCTTTGCAGCGTTCTCCCTGACCGCACTCCATGCCGTATTGCAGATAGTCGGCCAGAAGATCGACGCTCTTGGGATAAAAGTCCAGTCCGCGCTCCAGCGTAATGCAGGCTAAGTTATAGAGATCGCACTGTGCCAGAACGACGCATAGATTATGCCACGCATCCGCACTGCCGCTGATCTGGGGCTGACGCAGAAGCTGCTCCAAAAAAGTCGTGAGGTCTTTCAGGATCTGCTGCTTTTCCTCGGGCTCTGCCGTGGAAAAGTCCCGCAGATAACGGCTCTCCACGATATCGGTCGCAAGGCCGAGGGTCAGACAGGCCGAAGAATCCTCCTGAGGATCAAAGTCGGTGTATTCTGTCTCGTATGCCATGGTTTATACCTCGCTTTCGTTGTCAGATGGATCGGTTTTTTTGGCTTTTTCCTGTGCATCGATCTCCGCAATTTTCCGATTGATGTCTGCCAGCATTGCGTCCAGATCAAGTTTATCGGAGCTGGCAGACTTTGCGTCAGACTCGGGTGTATCGGAATCCGGGGAGAACGGGTCAAATAAAGGATTGCCGGAACCCGAGAACCGGTCTGACCTTAGTTCTTCTTTTTTGATCTCATTGAAATCCAGAGAAACACGAACACCTCTTGCCGGCGTTTTGATGGGAAGCACCGGATAGGCGGGGGCATAGCCCGAAATATCCAGCAGGTTGACGATGGCGGGCTTGCAGCGGGCCGAGAGAAGAAGCACTTGATTCTTTTCTTTGTCCAGCTGCTGGAGATCATAAACGGACAGGTTGGGGGTGTGGTCTTTCTTTTCGCCGCAGAGCGCAGAGATGTCTTTCAGCAGTTCCAGTTCGCGCGAGAACAGGTAGATCCAGTTGGTGCAGTTGGCGGTAATGGTCTGCGCATTTTCCTTGTAAGTGTGCACCAGCTGATTTTTGCTCTGGAGACAAAGGATAAAACGCAGATTGCGGGATCTGCCCGCAGCAAGATACTGAACAAAATCGCATCCGCCGATGGAAGGCAGAGAGCTGAACTCATCCAAAACATAATTGACCCGTCCGGGCAGCTTACCGCCGCTGCGGTCCGCAAATTGTACAAGCTGTTGATACGACTGTGAAATATAAAGAGACACAAGACGATGGTAGGTGGTTTTTTCGTCGGGCGTGAGGAGAAAAACGGCGGTTTTTTCCTGCGCAATACGGTCAAAAGAGAAGGTAGTGTGACTCAGCATGTCCACTAGCGAAGGAGAGATGATGAACATTTTCAAGCCGAGATCTAATACGGATAGTATCCCTTTCTGTGTATCGGAGGCCGTTTCTACCGTGCCGGTCATGCTGGCAGCGATGAGCTCGTCTTTCTTGGCCCACTCCCAAATGGGATTGTGGGCAGAAGAAAACCGGGCCTTTTGGGCGAACATTTCGCGACGTAGCGTGAGTAGGTTTCCGATGTTCACGGCCTCGTCCGGCTTATCGTATTCCTTGCAGTAGCGGAACAGACACAGGATCAGGCCGTACAGACAGGATGCTGCAGAGCTGCTCCAAAAAGGATCATCTGTTCCGGTGTTGGCGGTTATGGTACGGGCAACATCCTCGATGAATTCGCCGGCCTTGTCGAGGTTTCCCTCTTTGTAAAAACGATATGGGATCTCTAGGAAATTCCAGCAGTCGCCCACAGAGGCATCTCGGAAGTTTACCGTGATGATGTTGTAATCCTGATCTTCCAAAAAACGAGCCATGGTACGATATAGTTCGCCTTTTGGGTCGTTGATGATCATACTTTCCCCTGCAAAGCCCAGCATTCGGATGGTGGGCATGACGATACATCGCGTTTTTTTACTGCCGGTCGCACCGTAGACCAGGGTGTGGTTATCAGAGCTGTCCACGGCAACGGCACCGCGCTCCCGGTCATAGGCCAGCGGCGGGCCGCCGACGAAGCCGTCGTAGCTTTTGGGGCCGGTGAAGCGGTTCTGCTCCACAAGGAACCGAGAATTTTCACGCAGGATCGCAGACGGCTTTTCAAAATTAGGATTATCGAGATTCAGCATAAAAACTCCTTATTATAAGGTCAGCTTGGGGGGAGGATCGATGAGCTGATCGGTATTTTCGATCGAAATATTCTTGCGGTTTAGATGGTCTCTTATCGCTTTTACATATTCATCGTCGAGAGAACCAAACAGGTCCGTGAGAATCTCCTCAATCTCCTTTTCGGACTTTCCGCTGAGAATTTCTTTGAGCTTCTCGGCTACCTGTTTCGAGGGGGGCGTTTCAGACGGGAGCATTTTCTGAATACAGCGATCCAGCGCTTTTTGGTAGCGCTTCTTTTTCTGTGAAAACTTACTGGAATGCGCCGGGATCGCTCGGTCAAAAAAGAGCAGAACCAGTGCCGCAATATAGGCATAAACAACCTTTTTGCCGCCGTCCGTTTCCTTCTTGTCGCCGTTCTGTGCCGCATGGATGAGATCGGTATCACATTCCAGACTGCGCAATTTCTCGCCGCATTTTTCGGCTACATAGGGTGCAAGCCGGTTCAGTATATTTTGGTATCGTGCATCGATCAGTACCTGCGGATATTCGCTCAGCTTTATTTCTGCCATGCTGTACGGGATCTTATTATAATCGTTTGCGTAAGAGGTCGCACGGGAAGAATTGATCAGGTTCTTCCCAATAAATCCCACCAGTTCATCGGACTCCGCCCGTTTATCGGATTCCGCCCGTTTATCAGATACCACCAGTTCATCCCAAACCGCACACATCCGTTTGTAGTCAAGCTCTTCCTGATCCCTTTCTTCCGGGCTCAGACACTTGGAGAAAATGCATTCCGAAACCCGGTCATCGGCTGTGTTGCTGCAAAAAAGATCTGCAAGGAGCTTGTCTGGAACAGCTGTTTTATGCTCCATCCCCAGGAAACAGTCGCCTGTGAAGAGCAGCACCCGCTTGGTAAGCTGTTCGGTGCCGGTTTCGTCCTGAGGAAAAATGGAGTCATCTCCAGCCGTGACGAAGCGGAAGTCATCGGTGACCCGTGCATAGAGCTCTTCCAACGTTACATCGATCAAAATAGTAGACTTCCTCACGATATCAGAATGACAAAGAAAGGTCTTTTTGTTTTTCTGCCGAAGGATATTCTTAGAATCTTCTTCGGGATAAATCTTTGAAATGCATTTGCGAATATTTCTGATTTGCTGGGTAACATTCTGCAGGTCAACGTCTTTTGTCCAGCAGAGATTAAAAATTTCTTCGGTCGAGATGTCGCTGGTCAGGGTTCCGTCAGAAGCGGTCACGGTATGTTCCGCAATGCACCGCAGAAGGTTTAATGGTGCTGATGTCAGATTGGTCACCTGTTGGCCAGCGCAATCGTAAGCATTGCCGCTTTCCACATCGATGTAGGCGCCGTTTTCAAAGGTGATACGGATAATCTCTGACATGACGGTTTTCCTCCCTTCATTACTATTTCACACGGATTATTAAATTTCAATTAATTTTCTCATAAAAATAAAATTATTTTTTGCGCCGCCGAAATTAACGTCGAATTAACGATGTTTTTAATCGCTTTTTGGCAGAAATAGAGGCTATTCTATAGTCATGGTCGAACACACATTGAGTGCTAAGGAGGAACACCATGGCTACATATCATAACGAAAAACCTTTGTCCGAGATCGCCCTCGTCAACTGTTTTAACAAAATCACAGCAAACGGTATCCGCACGGCAGAACAGCTGCGCCAGACGGAATACTATCAGGAGGCCATCGAAGCGATCTATAATTTTGTGCGCGATGCTGCGCTCAAAACGAAGAAGTCCAAAGACATGCTCAAGGCATCGGGGCTGGAGGCTGATGATGTGGCCGGAAGCTTCATCATCGCGTGTATGGAGAAGGACGGCAAGATCAATGGCCTTTTGAACTGCCGGGGGAAGTATTCTGCGTACCTATGTCGTTGTCTTGCAAATTACATCATTGATCTTAGCCGGCACGGAACGCGCAAAACGAAAGACGGCGATGCAGAAAAGATCGTGACGGCAATTGACGATCAGACGCTGGAGCTGGTTTCTGCCGAAATGGAAGCGGACCCTGTTGGCTGCGAGATGATCGAATTTGTGCTGCAGAACGTGAATTTTAGCCCGGCAGAAAAGCTTTGCGGACTGTTGTTTTTGGACAACAGCTTTGGTGAATTGATGGCTGTGCACAACAGTGCACAGAGTGTGGAAGCTTTTGTAGAGGAGCTTGTTTCTGAGGCGAAGGCGATTTATGGAATTAACGTGAGTGATGCAGAGGAGCGCGGCGTGGTCCGTATGCTGAAAAACGCGGCGGATCCGCGGAAGGCGATCCTCTTGGCACGTCACAGGGCGCGGAAGAAGGTCTTGAGCGCTTTCGAGAAACGCTGCCGCAGCCTGAAACTGAAAAAAGTATCCTGAGTTATATAGTAAAACAGGCGCGCCTTTTTTTCAAGCGTGTTTGATGAATTGTTCTATCCATAGCTGCTTTTTGTCAATAAGGAACAAACCCACATGCCCGCCCACCGTGGTTTTCCACAGGTGGGCGGGCGTTCTTTTGTGCCTTTTTGGCATAAAAATACCCCCGGAGGATGCAGCGTTTTTTACGCTGTCTACTCTGGGGGCGGCATATTGGGCGCTGCGCGGCAGCTCCCGGAAGCGGACACTGTATTGCTGAAAAAAGCGCTTACTTAGTGCCGCTCCTCCGGCGGGCAGCAGCTCTCCCGGGGGATGAGCTTATGCGGCACGATGATCTTTGTGGCCAGAAGGTTCGGGTTCTCGATGTGGTTGATGGTCAGGCCGAGCGCATTATCGCCCTGCTGGGCGGTCGGGAGAACATCGTGCTGGTGGACGCCTGCATGACCCGTCTGCGCGTTACCGTAAAAGACCCCGCCAAGGTTGCCGACCTTGCCGCATGGAAGGCCGAGGGTGCGCTGAGCCTGCTGGTGAAGGGCGACGGCATTCAGGCCGTGTACGGCCCCAAGGCAGACGTTCTGAAATCTGACATCAACGATATTCTGTAAAAAACTATGAAACTGCTGACATTGAATACCCACAGCCTTATCATCCCGGAGCATGAGGCAAAGCGGGAGATTTTTGTAGACTTCATTGCAAAGGAGCAGCCGGAGGTGTTCGCCCTGCAGGAGGTGAACCAGACCGCCGCTGCGCCGCTGCTGGCAGAGGCTCCGGCGGGGTACTACCCCTGTCCCGGCAATATGGTGCTGCTGAAAGCGGACAACCACGCCGCAGCCGTAGCAAAAATGCTGGAAGCGCGGGGCGTGCACTATTATTGGAGCTGGCTCCCGGCAAAGGTGGGCTACGACATTTACGATGAGGGCGCGGCGGTGTTCAGCCGTGCACCCATCACCGACGCCGAAAACCTGCTGCTGAGCCAGATCAATGATTACAACAACTGGAAAACCCGCCGCACGCTGGGCGTCTGTGCAGGAGACGTCTGGTACTATACGGTGCATCTGGGCTGGTGGAAGGACGAGGTAGAGCCTTTCGCTCCCCAGTGGGAAAAACTTTCAAAGGCGGCGGGCGCAAAAAAGACCGCCTTTCTGCTGGGCGACTTCAACAGTGAAGCCGACGTGCGGGGCGAGGGCTACGACCTTGTGCTGGGCAGCGGCTGGCAGGATACCTACTGCTTGGCGCAGCAGCGGGACGCGGGCTACACGGTGGTGGAAGCCATTGACGGCTGGCGGGATGCCCCGGATGCAGCGGCAAAAAAGCGCATCGACCAGATCTGGTGCTCCAAGGCGGTGGCTGTCAAGAGCAGCCGGGTGGTGTTTGGCGGCCTGCAGGAGCCGCAGGTGCCTGACCACGCCGGTGTTATGATCGAGTTATAAAGGAAGGTAAAAGAAGATGCAGAGAAGTGCAGGCATTTTGCTGCCCATCAGCAGTCTGCCGTCCCCTTACGGCATCGGCTGCTTTTCGCAGGAAGCATACGACTTTGTGGATTGGCTCAAGGAAGCCGGACAGACCTATTGGCAGATCTTGCCGCTGGGTGTGACCAGCTACGGCGACAGCCCGTATCAGAGCTTTTCCGCCTTTGCAGGCAATCCCTATTTCATCAGTCTGGATGCACTGGTGGAGGAAGGCGTGCTGACCGCCGCCGAGTGCAAAAAGGCAAACTTTGGCCGCAAGGCGGACGACATTGATTACAGCCGCCTGTATACCGAGCGCGGCCGTCTGCTGCGGCTGGCGTACTCCCGCAGCGACATCGGCCACAATGCGGAGTTTGCGGCCTTCTGTGAACAGAACAAGTGGTGGCTGGATGACTTTGCCCTGTTCATGGCGGTGAAGGATCGCTTTGAGGGCAAGCCGTGGATCGAGTGGGCAGAGGATATCCGTCTGCGCTGGCAGCCCGCCATGGACTACTACCGCCGGGAGCTGTACTTTGAGGTGGAGTACCACAAGTATCTTCAGTTCAAGTTTGACGAGCAGTGGCGCAAGCTGAAAGCCTACGCCAACAGCAAGGGCATTCAGATCATCGGCGATATCCCCATCTATGTGGCGCTGGATTCTGCAGACGCATGGGCAAACCCGGGCCTGTTCCAGCTGGACAAGGACAACATCCCCACGGCGGTGGCGGGCGTTCCCCCGGATGGCTTCTCCCCCACCGGTCAGCTGTGGGGCAACCCGCTCTACCGTTGGGAAGCCCACCGCGAAACCGGCTATCAGTGGTGGATCACCCGGCTGTGGTACTGCTTTGAGCTGTACGATGTGGTGCGCATCGACCACTTCCGCGGCTTCGATGAGTATTTCTCCATCCCCTACGGCAGCGAGACTGCCGTGGATGGGCACTGGGAAAAAGGCCCCGGCATCGAGCTGTTCCGCGCGGTGGAGCAGGCGCTGGGCAAGCGGGAGATCATCGCCGAGGATCTCGGCTACATGAGCGACACTGTGCGGCAGCTGGTGCGGGACAGCGGCTTCCCCGGCATGAAGGTGCTGGAATTTGCCTTTGACTCCCGCGATACCGGCAGCGCCAGCGACTATCTGCCCCACAACTACCCGGTGAACAGCGTGGCGTATACCGGCACCCACGACAACGAGACGCTGGTCTCCTGGTACCAGACCATCTCGGACGCCGAGCGTGCCATGGTGCGGGATTACCTGTACGACTACGCCACCCCGGACGAACAGCTTTATAAAAGCATGATCGCACTGATTTTGCGCAGTGCAGCGGCAAGGTGCATCATCCCCATGCAGGACTGGCTGGGGCTGGATAATGCCGCCCGCATCAATAAGCCCTCCACCGTAGGCCAGAACTGGCGCTGGCGGCTGAAAAAGACCCAGCTGACCAAGAAGCTCCAGAAAGAGATCTGCCAGCTGACCACCCGCTACGGCCGGATGAACTGGGCGTAACCGCAAGAAACTTCAATACAAAGGGCAGGGCGGCCTGTGGGCTGCCCTGCCCTTTGTTGCGGAGTGCCCCTTGGCAAACCTGCCGTGATTGCGCTATAATAGAGCCGTAACAGTTCCACAAAGGTGTGGTAAGGGAGGTGCGGTCATGATCCGGGTGGCAATCGTAGAGGATGACGCGGAGGTACAGGGAGTATTGCAGGAGTATGTCCGGCGGTATACCCGGCAGTACGGGACAGAATTTGAGGTGTCGGTCTTTGCGGACGGGGTGGACATTCTGGACAATTACCGCGCGGTCTACGATATTATTTTTCTGGATGTGGAGATGAAGCATCTGGACGGCATGACCACGGCAGAGCGCATCCGGCAGATGGATGCAGACGTCATCCTGATCTTCATCACCAATATGGCGCAGTATGCCATCCGGGGCTACTCGGTGGGGGCGCTGGACTATGTGCTGAAACCGGTGCCCTACTTTGCCTTTTCGCAGCAGCTGCTCAAGGCCGTTTCCCGGCTGGAAAAGCGGGCAAAGCGCTACCTGACCGTGCCGGTGGAGGGCGGGCTGCGCCGGCTGGACACCGCAAGCATCTATTACTTGGAAAGCGAGGGGCACCGGGTGCACTTTTACACCGACGAGGGCGATTTTTCTGCCCCCGGCGCCCTCAAGACCTTTGAGGAAAAGCTGGCAGACTGCCCCTTTGCCCGGTGCAACAGCGGCTATCTTGTCAATCTGGCACAGGTGCGGGAGCTGCGGCAGAGCACCGTACAGGTGGGCCCCTGCGAGCTGCAGGTCAGCCGTCCCAAGCGCAAGGGCTTCCTTGCCGCCCTGACCGATTACATCGGAGGTGAGGGCTCATGACCGCGCTGCCGGATATCCCCCGGCTGTACACCGCCCTTGCCGAGTGTCTGTCGGTACTGCTGGTCACACCGGCACTGATGCCCCGCTTTTCCAAGGCAGTTACCGTGGGTGTCACCCTGCTGTGGGCGGCGGTGCTGTCGGCCTTTCTTGGGATGACCGGCAATGTGCCCGGCGGGTTCTGGATCCCCTGCATGGTAACGGCCATCGGGCTTTCCTACTTATATTTATGGGGTGTGTGGAGCATCACCCTGCTGGAAGCCGGGTATCACTGCGCCCGGGCGTTTATTCTGGCAGAGCTTGCCGCCAGCGTGGAGTGGCAGCTGCACTGCGCTCTCTGGCCCGCCCGCAGCCCGTGGGAGCCGCTGTCTTTGCTGCTGCTGGCGCTGGTGTACGGGGCGCTGTTCGGGGGGATGAGCTATCTGCTGCACATCAGACCCCAGCCTGCCGGGCATCTGGAGATCAGCGGCAGCGCCGCCCTGACGGCGGTCATGCTGGCGCTGACCGCCTTTGCGGTGAGCAATCTGGGCTTTTTGCCGGGCAGCGAGATCAATATGAGCATCTTTTCCATCCGCACACTGGTGGATTTTTCCGGCGTGTTGATCCTGACCGTGCAGCACGAGCAGCTGCGGGAGAACGCTTTGCACGGCGAGCTTGCCGCCATGGATGAGGTGCTGCACCGCCAGTACGAGCAGTACAAGCGCAGCAAGGAGGGCATCAACCTCATCAACCGGCGGTACCATGAACTGAAAGTCCAACTTGCCCGCATCCGGGAGGAGCAGGACCAGACCAAGCAGAACGCCGCCATTGCCGCCATGGAGCAGAACATCCGCCAGTACGAGGCCGAGAACAAGACTGGCAACCCGGTGCTGGATACCCTGCTCACCGCCAAGACCATGGAATGCCAGCAGGAGAACATCACCATCACCAGCGTAGCGGACGGCAGGATGCTGGGCTTTCTCACCATCCGGGAGCTGTGCACCATCGTGGGCGTGGCGCTGGACAACGCCATTGCCGCAGTGCGCGCCGAGCCGGACCCCGAAAAGCGGCTCATCAAGGTGGCAGTGTACAGTCAGGGCGGCTTTGCCATGCTGCGGTTCGAGCACTATACAGAGGCCGCCCCGGCACTGGATGCGGACGGTCTGCCGCAGCAGGGGTCGGACCTGAAAAGCGTCCGCACCACCGCCCAGCAGCACGGCGGCAGCATGACGCTGCACTGGGAAAACAACTGGTGCACCCTGCGGATCTTATTTCCGCTGTCAAAAAACAAATGAATTTTTACGGCAGGTATCCCCTGCCGTTTTTTGTTGTCTGGCAGGGTGCACAAATACAGTTGGATGAAATTTGTGTATTAGCACAATAAAATTTGAAACATTATTGTAACTTCTGCAAATTATGTATCCAAAACGACAGTTTGTGAACAAATTGAAAATTCTGCGGCGATTTCTGGTATTATAAAGCCAAGCTGGCAGGGGCGTCCCCTGCCGTTGTCCGATTCGACAAAACAAGGAGGAGAAAACTATGTTGTCCATCAATATGGATGACGTCATCAAGGTTCTCAACTCGATCAAATCGCAGTTGATCGGCTTTGGTGTCGTAGCAGTTCTGCTGATCGCAGTCATGATCGCCTGCCGTAAGCAGAGCAAGTCCAAAAAGTATCTGATCCGCTGGCAGGCGGGTCTGGGCATGGTGCTGGCGCTGGCTATCACCGTGAACCTGATCCTGACCGGCCCCATGTACTCCATGGTCACCCTTGCCACCGGCGGCGGCAAGGTCAGCGAGGAGAACGTGGCATCCGCTACCCAGCTGTGCGAGGACATTGCCGATGAGGGCATCGTCCTGCTGGATAACGATGGCACCCTGCCCATGGCAAAGAACAGCAAGCTGAACGTCTTTGGCTGGGCTTCCACCAACCCCTGCTACGGCGGCACCGGTTCCGGTGCACTGTCCGATGCTTATCCCACCGTCACCCTGCTGGAGGGCCTGAAGAATGCCGGCTTTGAGCTGAACACCGAGCTGAGCGACTTCTACACCTCCTACCGTGCAGACCGTCCGGAGGTGGGTATGTTCTCTCAGGACTGGACCCTGCCGGAGCCGGAGGCTGCACAGTACACCGACGAGATGATGAACAACGCCAAGGCTTTCTCTGATACCGCCATGGTAGTCATCACCCGCGTGGGCGGTGAGGGTGCTGACCTGCCCACCGATGTGTCTCAGGTCACCTACGACGCAGGCCACAGCTACAACGACTTTGAGCCCGGCGACCACTACCTGCAGCTGTCCAAGACCGAGAAGGACATGATCGATCTGGTCTGCAAGAACTTTGATAAGGTCGTTGTGGTCTACAACGGCGCCAACGCCATGGAACTGGGCTGGGTCAAGGATTACAGCCAGATCAAGAGCGTTGTCTGGTGCGCAGGCACCGGTCAGAGCGGCTTCAACGCACTGGGCTCCATCCTCTGCGGCGATGTGAACCCCTCCGGCCGTACCATCGATACCTTTGTGTACGACCTGACCCAGACCCCCACTGCGAACAACTTTGGCAACTTCACCTACACCAACATGGACGAGTTCAAGGCCAGTTCCTTTGGTGCTGATACCATCCCCGCCTTTGTCAACTATGTTGAGGGCATCTATGTGGGCTACAAGTTCTACGAGACTGCTGCCGCAGAGGGTCTCATCGACTATGACAAGACTGTGGTGTATCCCTTCGGCCGCGGCCTGAGCTACACCACCTTCACCCAGACCCTGAACAGCGTTACCGAGGCTGACGGCACCATCACCGTGGATGTCACCGTCACCAACACCGGTTCTGCCTCCGGCAAGGAGGTCGTGGAGGTCTACTATAATCCTCCGTATACCAACGGCGGCATTGAGAAGGCTTCTGCAAACCTGATCGGCTTTGCAAAGACTTCCGAGCTGGCTCCCGGCGCTTCCGAGAACGTCACCGTTACCTTCAAGGCTGAGGACATGGCCTCCTACGACACCTACGGCAAGGGCTGCTATGTGCTGGAAAAGGGCGATTACGTCATCAGTATCAACGCCGATTCCCACACCGTTCTGGATTCCAAGGTCTACAATGTGGCTTCCGACATCGTCTACGATGCTTCCAACAAGCGTGAGAGCGATGTGGAGGTCGCCGACAACAAGTTTGACTTTGCCGAGGGCAATGTGACCTACCTGTCCCGCGCCGACGGCTTTGCCAACTACGCCGAGGCTACCGCTGCTCCCGCAGACTTTGAACTGCCGGCAGAGGCTAAGGCTACCTTCTACAACAACTCCAACTGGAACCCCGAGGACTTCAACAACGCCGACGATGTGGCTCCCACCACCGGTGCCAAGAACGGCCTGAAGCTGAAGGACATGGTGGGCGTGGATTACAACGATGCCCAGTGGGATACCTTCCTCGACCAGCTGACCGTATCCGATATGGACAGCCTGATCGCTCTGGGCGGCTATCAGTCCGTGGCAGTGGATTCCATCGGCAAGGTGCAGGCTGTTGACTGCGACGGCCCCGCTTCCATCAACAACAACTTCACCAAGCAGGGCTCCATCGGCTTCCCCTCCGCTGTGATGATCGCAGCTACCTGGAACACCGATCTGGCACATGACTTCGGCACCTCCATCGGCAAGATGGCTGACGACATGGACGTTTCCGGCTGGTACGCACCGGCTATGAACATCCACCGCTCCGCTTTCGCAGGCCGTAACTTCGAGTACTACTCTGAGGACGGCGTGCTGTCCGGCGCAATGGCTGCCAATGCCATCATGGGCTCTCAGGAGCAGGGCGTCTACGCCTTCATGAAGCACTTTGCTCTGAACGATCAGGAGACCAACCGCTGCGGTATGCTCTGCACCTGGTCCAACGAGCAGGCCATCCGCGAGATCTACCTCAAGCCCTTCGAGCAGTGCATCAAGGCAGCTGACTGCCACGCCGTCATGTCCTCCTTCAACTACATCGGCAACACCTACGCCGGCAACTGCTCTGCCCTGCTGAACGACGTTCTGCGCGGCGAGTGGGGCTTCGTGGGCATGGTGCTGACCGACTACTACGGTGTGTACGGCTATCAGGATTCTGACCGCCTGATCCGCAACGGCGGCGACTTCTGCCTGGTCAACTACGACACCGAGACCAACCACCTGACCGATACCACCAGCGCTACCGCTCTGGTGTCCGCACGTCAGGCCTGCAAGAACATCCTGTACACTGTGGCAAACTCCCGTGCTTACTACCCTGAGAACCTGAACCCCGGTATGCCCGGTTGGGAAAAGGTGATGATCGGTGTGGACGTTGTACTGGCAGCCGCTCTGATCGCACTGGAAGTTCTGGTGGTCAAAAAGGGCTATGCAAAGCGCAAGGAAGAGGAAGTCAACGCCTGATCTTGGGCAAGACATTCTGAACGGATGCAGCACCTGAACTGAAACCAGATAAAAGGCCCGCTGCGTAAAAACAGCGGGCCTTTTTCTGGATTTAAAAAGGCGAAGAGGAAAATGCCATGAAACACACAGATATCATCAAGAGCTTGTCTCTGGAACAAAAATGCGCCCTGCTGAGCGGCGGCACGGTGTTCACCACCCGGGCGCTGCCGGGCAAGGGCATCCCGGCCATTACCCTGTCGGACGGCCCCAACGGCGTGCGCAAGCAGGCGGGCGCTGCCGACCATCTGGGTCTGAACCCCAGTGTGCCCGCCACCTGCTTCCCCACCTCGGCCACCGTTGCCAACAGCTGGGACCCGGCGCTGGGCGAGGCTGTGGGCGCAGCCATGGGCGAAGAAGCAGCGGCACAGGGCGTGTCGGTGCTGCTGGGCCCCGGCCTGAACATCAAGCGCAGCCCCCTGTGCGGCCGCAACTTTGAGTATTTCTCGGAGGACCCCTACCTTGCCGGTAAGATGGCGGCGGCCTACGTCCGCGGCATCCAGAAAAACGGCATTGCCGCCTGCCCCAAGCACTTTGCCGTGAACAGTCAGGAGCTGCGCCGCATGGCCGCGGATTCCATCGTGGACGAGCGCACCCTGCGGGAAATTTACCTGACCGGCTTCGAGATGGTGGTCAAGGAGGCGCAGCCCAAGACCATCATGTCCGCCTATAACCTCGTCAACGGCACCTACGCCAACGAGAACGCCCACCTGCTCATGGATGTCCTGCGCAGGGACTGGGGCTTTGACGGCGCAGTGGTCACCGACTGGGGCGGCAGCAACGACCACGCCCTCGGCGTAAAGAACGGTTCTACGCTGGAAATGCCTGCCCCCGGCGGGGACGCCATCCGGGAGCTGATGAAGGCGGTGCAGACCGGCAAGATCACCGAAGCGGACGTGGACGCCCGGCTGGAGGAGCTGCTGGAACTGGTGTTCACCACCAAGGCGGCGGTGGACGCCGCCCCCGGCAAGTTCGATGCCGACGCCCACCACGCGCTGGCACGCCGGGCTGCTGCCCAGAGCATCGTGCTGCTGAAGAACGAAAACAGCCTGCTGCCCCTTGCAAAGGGGGAAAAGGTGGCGGTCATCGGCGACTTTGCCCAGACGCCCCGCTATCAGGGTGCAGGCTCCAGCGCCGTCAACTCCATCAAGGTGGATTCCTTTCTGGACTGCCTTGCCGAAAGCGGCCTGAACAGCATCGGCTACGCCAAGGGCTTTGACCGGCAGGGCAAGCCCGACGAGGCGCTGCAGGCCGAGGCGGTGCTGCTGGCAAAGAATGCCGATGTGGTGCTGCTGTGCATGGGTCTGGACGAGATCAAGGAGAGCGAGGGCATCGACCGTGCCGACATGAAGCTGGCAGAGAACCAGCTGGAACTGCTGGCGGCTGTGGTGGCGGCAAACCCCAACGTGGTGGTGCTGCTGAGTGCGGGCTCCTCGCTGGAAAGCGATTGGGTCAAGGACTGCAAGGCGCTGGTCTACGGCT